>Ga0302140_10011088_pt1 | contig 11108 bp, 6 predicted proteins | sample I_Bog_E1_1_FD_202095 | JGI IMG/M metagenome (GOLD analysis project Ga0302140, IMG submission 202095) | Peat permafrost microbial communities from Stordalen Mire near Abisko, Sweden - I_Bog_E1_1 | ecosystem: Environmental > Terrestrial > Soil > Wetlands > Peat | place: Sweden: Abisko, Stordalen...
GTTATAGATCAATATCCCCATCAGTTATCGGGAGGGATGTGCCAAAGGGTCATGATTGCCATAGCGGTGGCTTGCGGACCGGCTTTGTTGATTGCGGACGAGCCGACGACCGCGCTGGATGTGACGGTTCAAGCTCAAATTTTGGATTTAGTTTTTAAACTAACTCAGCAAAATAAAATGGCGGTGTTGTTGATTACACATGATTTGCGAATTGTGAAAGGTCACGCTGATCGGGTAGTGATTCTTTACGCGGGTGAAGTGATGGAAGAGGGAACCCCGAACGATATTTTTGAGCATGCGCAGCATCCCTATACGGAAGGATTGTTGGCCTCAATGCCGCAATTTGATTCAAGGGGGCACGATTTGGCCAGTATTGGGGGGGTGGTTCCATCTCCGTTTGAGAGCTTGATGGGCTGTGCTTTTTCTGGGCGATGTTCAAAAGTGAAAGAAAAGTGCCGAGTGGAAAAACCTACTTTTGTTGTAAATGAAACAGGACATGGAGTGCGATGCTTTTATCCGTCCGAAAAATAGTTAAAGAGTTTCCGGTTCAAAGAGGCTTGTTGGGGACACCGACTGCTTTTCTAAAAGCGGTCAATGACGTTTCCTTTGACGTGGAAGCGGGTGAAGTGGTGGGCGTCGTGGGCGAGTCCGGTTGCGGCAAAAGCACCGTGGGCAAATGCATTGTAGGACTGCATGAGCCAACCCAAGGGCAGGTTTTATGGAATAACAAAGATTCGGTTTTGCTTAAAAAAGATGAAAAAAGAGATATTCGTCGTGAATTTCAAATGGTTTTTCAGAATCCTTTTTCGTCTCTGAATCCTCGACAAAAAATAAAAGATGTTTTATTGGAACCTTTGGAAGTTCATAGTCTTTTAAAACCCTCGGAGCGGTTGACTTTTGTGAAAGAACTGATGATTCGGGTTGGGTTGTCAGAGACAGATTTACTAAAATATCCCCATGAGTTTTCCGGTGGACAAAGACAACGGATTGGGATTGCTAGAGCTCTCGCTTGTCAGCCTAGTTTGATCGTTTTAGATGAGCCGGTTTCATCTTTAGATGTCTCCGTACAGGCCTCTATTTTGAATCTTTTGGTAAAGCTCAATCAGGATCAAAAGATCGGTTATTTGTTTATTTCCCATGATTTGCAGGTGGTGGGCTATATCAGCAACAGGGTTTTAGTGATGTATTTGGGAAAGGTAGTGGAAGAGGGGAGGGTAGAACAAGTGCTCCAAAACCCGAAGCATCCCTATACACAGGTTTTGTTGAAGGCATGTAAAGGGTCATCGGTGGCGTTGAAGGGCGAATCGTCAAATCCGGTAAATGCGCCTCAGGGTTGTCCTTTTTCGGCCCGTTGCCTTTATGTGGAAGACCAGTGTTTGACTCAAAAACAGGAGTTATTGGAAGTTGAAAATCGTTGGCAGGTGGCTTGTTGGAAGTGGCGTGAAATATAGTGTTTTTACAGTGCTTTGGTTCTGGCGTGATAGGCGTTATACTTTGTAAGTGATCTGCTTGTCCTGCAAGATAACCCTCACAATTGAAAAACTCCACGAGGTATCGCTATGAAAGTTTTGATTGTTAATCCTCCTACTTGTACAGGCATGAAATACATCCGTGAAGGTCGCTGTGAACAACGTTTAAATTCTTTCCAATACGTGATGGTTCCCATCTCGCTTCCCATGATTGGCGGCGCGCTCGAAGCTAAAAAGCACGATGTGAAAATATTGGATTGCATCGCGAACGACATGGATGTAGAAGGTCTCAAAAAAGCCATCGCAGAGTTTGACGCGTCATTAATCTTGTTCAATATGTCGACCGCAACTTCAGCGAGTGATGTTGAAGTGATCAACATGATGAGACCCGCATCGAAAGCTCACTTTACTGTTATTGGGAATCACGCGACTTCTTTACCTGAAGAAGTTCTAACTGCTTCCGCTTTAGATTCTGTTATTCGTCGTGAGCCGGAATTAACAGCCCAAGATTTGGTCGATGCGGTTGAACATAACAGGCCTTTAGAAGATGTTTTGGGAATTACTTTTAAATCTAATGTTGGCTCAATTGTTACTAACGAAGACCGTCCTTTTAACGAAAATCTCGATGATTTGCCCTTTGCGGCAAGGCATTTGCTGGATAATGCCAAATACACATTACCTGTTATTAATGAGCCCTATACGCTGATTATTACGAGCCGTGGTTGCCCCCATTCCTGCATCTATTGCACGGCCTATCAGTATTATGGGAAAAAATTAAGATTGCGTAGCGCAACAAATGTAGTGGATGAAATGCAGGAGTGTTTTGAAAAACACAATTTACGTAATTTTACGATGTGGTCCGATACCTTTAATCAGAGTAAAAAATTTGTGATGGATGTTTGCGCTGAAATCAAAAATCGCGGATTGGAAAAAAAGATCCGATGGATGGCGAACAGTCGAGTTGACCATGTGGATCCTGAAGTATTAAAAGAAATGCGTTCATCGGGTTGTATCGGTGTTTCTTACGGAGTGGAATCTGGTGTTGAAGAAATTTTAAAGAATATGAAAAAAGGCGCTACCGCCGAACAAGCGCGCATCGCAGTGAAACAAACGAAAGAAGCGGGCATCGAAGTTTTGACTCACATTATTTTTGGTTTGCCTGGTGAAACGATGGAGACGATTAAAGAGACTATCAAATACGTAAAAGAACTAGATCCGGATTATGCCCAGTTTTATTGCGCTATTCCTTTCCCGAAAACTGAATTGGAAGAGATGGGCAAAAAAAATGGTTGGATAACTACCGAAGATTACGCAAAATATGAGCTAAACCAGCCTATTTTGCACTTGCCCACGTTATCGGTTGAAGAATTACAAAAAGCTAGGGATATGGCCTATCGCCAGTTCTATTTGCGCCCCAGTTATGTGTTCAAAAGGCTTAAAAAAATTAAGAGTTTCAAGGATTTGTTGATTAATTATCGTCAGGCAAGAGACTTTATCTCAAGCTGGATCTCTCCCAGTTCGACTGAAAAAACAGCCGTTTCAAAGGCTGAAAACGGTTCGGAACAAGCAATTTCGGCGGCCCGATAAAAAGTGAAGAATAATTAATTATTAGTTGACACAGTGTGGTTGATTGAGTATAAATACATCCCCCAGCCACTAAGGCTTGTGGCTAGGTTCTTTGAAGTGTTAAATCATTAGACAATCGGAAGTTCTGTAGGTTTCGATTGCGGTGCTCATCGCAGCGGTGGGTTTTGTTGTCTCTAAACACCCTTGGGGTAAGCATCGGATGGATGCTTGTCTGTTTTTGGTCTTTGAAAACTAAATAGTGCATACGAAACAAGTTTGGGTGCTAGTCAAAAGTAGTTTGAGTTTGTTTTAGTAGAGCCGAAAAGCTTTCTTATGGAGAGTTTGATTCTGGCTCAGGACAAACGTTGGCGGTGCGTCTTAGACATGCAAGTCGAGCGTGAAAGCCCGCAAGGGTGAGTAAAGCGGCGAACGGGTGAGTAATACTTGGGTAACGTACCTTTTAGATTGGGATAACGCGCCGAAAGGCGTGCTAATACCAGATATGACCACGATCTCTTTGGGGGTTGAGGTAAAAGATGGCGCAAGCTATCACTAGAAGATCGGCTCAAGCACCATTAGCTAGTTGGCGGGGTAATGGCCCACCAAGGCTACGATGGTTAGCCGGCCTGAGAGGGTGATCGGCCACACTGGGACTGAGATACGGCCCAGACTCCTACGGGAGGCAGCAGTTTGGAATATTCCACAATGGGCGCAAGCCTGATGGAGCGACACCGCGTGAAGGATGAAGGTCTTCGGATCGTAAACTTCTTTAGACCTAGATGAAGATTGCTGGGTAAATAATCCTGCAATTTGACAGTATAGGTAGAATAAGCCACGGCTAACTCTGTGCCAGCAGCCGCGGTAATACAGAGGTGGCAAACGTTGTCCGGATTTATTGGGTGTAAAGGGCATGTAGGTGGTCTTATAAGTCAAAGGTGAAATGGCCCGGCTCAACCAGGTCATTGCCTTTGAAACTGCAAGACTTGAGTTCGGAAGAGGAAAGCGGAATTCCCAGTGTAGCGGTGAAATGCGTAGATATTGGGAGGAACACCGGTGGCGAAGGCGGCTTTCTGGTCCGAAACTGACACTGAGATGCGAAAGCCAGGGGAGCAAACGGGATTAGATACCCCGGTAGTCCTGGCCGTAAACGATGAGTACTAGGTGTTAGAGGTATCCACTCCTCTAGTGCCGCAGCTAACGCATTAAGTACTCCACCTGGGGACTACGACCGCAAGGTTGAAACTCAAAGAAATTGACGGGGGCCCGCACAAGCAGTGGAGCATGTGGTTCAATTCGACGCAACGCGCAGAACCTTACCTGGGTTTGACATCCTTTGACCGCCTATGAAAGTAGGTTTCCTCGCAAGAGGCAAAGAGACAGGTGCTGCATGGCTGTCGTCAGCTCGTGTCGTGAGATGTTGGGTTAAGTCCCGCAACGAGCGCAACCCCTATTTTTAGTTGCCATCAGGTTAAGCTGGGCACTCTAGAGAGACCGCCGGTGACAAACCGGAGGAAGGTGGGGATGACGTCAAGTCCTCATGGCCTTTATATCCAGGGCTACACACGTGCTACAATGGCGTATACAAAGGGTTGCGAACCCGCGAGGGGGAGCCAATCCCAAAAAGTACGCCCCAGTTCAGATTGGAGTCTGCAACTCGACTCCATGAAGCCGGAATTGCTAGTAATCGCGGATCAGAACGCCGCGGTGAATACGTTCCCGGGCCTTGTACACACCGCCCGTCAAGTCACGAAAGTCAATTGCACCAGAAGCGATTGCGCTAACCCGCAAGGGGGGCAGATTGCGAAGGTATGGTTGGTGATTGGGACTAAGTCGTAACAAGGTAGCCGTATCGGAAGGTGCGGCTGGATCACCTCCTTTCTATGGAGACCATGGTAGAGGAACCCTTTTTGAGGGAACGCTCATACCGTAACTCCAAGTGGATACTCAAACGAGTTATGCGCTATTTAGTTTTAAGAGACCAAATTCGGATTTTGTTCTTTCGAATTGAAGTTAAAACTTTTGGGTTTTGAGTGAGTAGCCCTTCGGTAACTGATTGGGCCTATAGCTCAGTTGGTTAGAGCGCACCCCTGATAAGGGTGAGGTGACTGGTTCGACTCCAGTTAGGCCCACCATTTTTTGGTGTGGGCTGGCTGTTTAAAGCGGAGGGGATGTAGCTCAGTTGGGAGAGCACCTGCTTTGCAAGCAGGGGGTCAGCGGTTCGATCCCGCTCATCTCCACCATGTTTAGATCGACAAAAGGTTGAAGGTTTCGTGAAGTTTTTGAGTTTCAAAAATTTCACGAAGCTTTGCTGTCTTTGACGGCGGCTTCATTGAATCGGATTGATTCAGTCCGTTCTTCGGAACGGGGTTTGTTCTTTGAAAAACGATAGAAAACTACTATTTAAGCTGAACCGAGTGCGTATAGATTCTCAAGCGGTGGCGTTGAATCATGTGATCAAGCTACTAAGAGTGTATGGAGGATGCCTTGGCGTCAGATGGCGATGAAGGACGTGATAGCCTGCGAAAAGTTCCGTGGAGCCGGCAATAGGCATTGAAGCGGAAATGTCCGAATCGGGAAACCGTATTGGGTAAACCTCAATAATTCCCACCTGAATTAATAGGGTGGGGTAAGCCGACCGGGTGAAGTGAAACATCTCAGTAACCCGAGGAAAAGAAATCGAACAGATTCCCCCAGTAGCGGCGAGCGAAAGGGGAACAGCTCAAACCTTGTGTGTGTAAGCCTGTGAGCGTTGCATACGAGGGGTTGTAGGGCTTGCATGATCGTTTTACAGAGCGGTCGTGGAGTTACAAAAGAATTGGATAACCGAAGGGCCTGGGACGGTCCGACACAGAGGGTGAAATCCCCGTAGGTGAAATCTTCTTCTCTCCAAGCAAGTTCCTGAGTACCACGAGACACGTGAAACCTTGTGGGAATCTGGGCAGACCACTGTCCAAAGCTAAATACAAGCTGACGACCGATAGTGAAACAGTACCGTGAGGGAAAGGTGAAAAGCACCCCTAATGGGGAGTGAAAAAGTACCTGAAACCATACACTTACAATCAGTTGAAGCACTATTTTAGGAGGTTTATAGCTTACGGGTTATAAACGCCTATCAGTGTAACAGCGTGCCTTTTGCATAATGATCCGGAGAGTTATTAAATGAAGCAAGGTTAAGCCCCGTATGAGGGGTGGAGCCGTAGCGAAAGCGAGTCTTAAAAGGGCGATTCAGTTTCATTTATTAGACCCGAAGCGGGACGATCTAGCCATGACCAGGGTGAAGCCTTGTTAACACGAGGTGGAGGCCCGAACCGATGTATGTTGAAAAATGCTCGGATGAGTTGTGGATAGGGGTGAAAAGCCAATCGAGTTCCGTGATAGCTGGTTCTCCTCGAAATATCTTTAGGGATAGCCTTGGGAAGTAGTTAGTGGTGGTAGAGCACTGATTGGGCTAGGGGCCTTAACAGGTTACCAAATCCTTTCAAACTCCAAATGCCATTAATGTAATCCCAGGAGTCAGTCTGTCAGCGCTAAGGTTGACGGTCGAAAGGGAATCAACCCAGCCCATCAGCTAAGGTCCCCAAGTACATGCTAAGTGGTAAAGGATGTGGAGTCGCATAAACAACCAGGATGTTGGCTTAGAAGCAGCCATCATTTAAAGAGTGCGTAACAGCTCACTGTTCGAGCGATTCTGCGCCGACAATTTAACGGGGCTCAAGCATGTCACCGAAGCTGTGGATTTGTATCTTCTTAGGGGGGTACATCTGGTAGAGGAGCGTTCTGTGTTAGGATGAAGGTCGACCGTAAGGACGGCTGGACGAAACAGAAGTGATCATTCCGGATTAAGTAGCGTAAAAGCGTGTGAAAAACATGCTCGCCGTAAATCTAAGGTTTCCTCGAGCAAGGGTAATCCGCTCAGGGTAAGTCGGTTCCTAAGTCGAGGCCGAAAGGCGTAGATAATGGATGTCAGGTTAAAATTCCTGAACCGCCAAAACACGTTATCACCAATGGAGAGACGCAGGAAGATAGGAGAACCCGGCCGATGGTCGTGCCGGGAGGGGCTCATAGATGGACTCGTAGGTAAAATCCGCGGGTCATATACATCGAGGGGTCACTCGAGCCGCAAGGTGAAGTCTTTGACTCTACGCTGCCAAGAAAATCTTCTAGGGAGTGTTAGGCGACCGTACCGCAAACCGACTCAGGTAGATGAGGAGAGAATCCTAAGGCGCTCGAGTAATGTGTTGTCAAGGAACTCGGCCAATTACTCTCGTAACTTCGGGAAAAGAGAGGCCCCCTTACGTGAAAGGCTTGCGCCTGTAGCGCGAAGGGGTCGCAGAGAAATGGCTCAGGCGACTGTTTAACAAAAACACAGCACTCTGCTAAGTCGAAAGACGATGTATAGGGTGTGACTCCTGCCCGGTGCTGGAAGGTTAAGGGGATGGGTTAGCGTAAGCGAAGCTCAGAACCGAAGCCCCAGTAAACGGCGGCCGTAACTATAACGGTCCTAAGGTAGCGAAATTCCTTGTCGGGTAAGTTCCGACCTGCACGAATGGAGTAACGATCTGGGCACTGTCTCGACAACATGCTCGGCGAAATAGTAGTTCGAGTGAAGATGCTCGATACCCGTATCTAGACGAAAAGACCCCATGAAGCTTTACTGCAAGTTGACACTGAACTTTGATTTAACATGTGTAGCATAGGTGGGAGACTTTGATGGAGGGGCGCCAGCCTTTCCGGAGTCGTTAGTGAAATACCACTCTTGTTGTGTTGAAGTTCTAACCTAGGGCCGTAATCCGGTTCAGGGACAATGTCTGCTGGACAGTTTGACTGGGGCGGTCGCCTCCTAAAGTGTAACGGAGGCGCCCAAAGGTTCCCTCAGCGCGGTTGGAAATCGCGCTTACGAGTGTAAAGGCATATGGGAGCTTAACTGCGAGACAGACAAGTCGAGCAGGTGCGAAAGCAGGGCTTAGTGATCCGGCGGTACCTCGTGGGAGGGCCGTCGCTCAACGGACAAAAGCTACTCTGGGGATAACAGGCTGATCTTGCCCAAGAGTTCATATCGACGGCAAGGTTTGGCACCTCGATGTCGGCTCATCACATCCTGGAGCTGAAGTAGGTTCCAAGGGTTAGGCTGTTCGCCTATTAAAGTGGTACGTGAGCTGGGTTCAGAACGTCGTGAGACAGTTCGGTCTCTATCTGGTACGGGCGTAGGACATTTGAGGGGAGCTTTCCCTAGTACGAGAGGACCGGGAAGGACGAATCTCTGGTACTCCTGTCATCCTGCCAAGGGTGGTTGCAGGGTAGCTATATTCGGACGAGATAAACGCTGAATGCATATAAGCGTGAAACTCTCCCCAAGATGAGATGTCCCGGGACACAAGTCCCCTAAAGGCTCCACGAAGACTACGTGGTTGATAGGCTGGGTGTGTAAGGCCCGCAAGGGTTTAAGCTGACCAGTACTAATCCGCCGTGAGGCTTGATCATATGTTTCAATTTCATCGCATCTTCTATCGCACTCGAGTTCAAGTTAGTGGTTTTCTATCGTTGCAATTATTTCCAGATCTGTGTAAAACAGTTCTTGTGATTGATGTTTCCCGGTGATTATAGCGGAGGGGAAACACCCGTTCCCATTTCGAACACGGCAGTTAAGCCCTCCAGCGCTGATGGTACTTCACATGTCTTGTGTGGGAGAGTAGGACGTTGCCGGGATTTAATATGAACCCAGTTCTTCGAAAGAGGAACTGGGTTTTTTATTTTCAGATGATTTTTAGGATGTGAGAGACAAAATTTTTGCTTTTTCCAAAGCGACTTGAGCGTTTTGGAGTTGACCGAGTTGTGCGAAATAATAGGCTGCGATTTGGTAACATTTTTCTGCCACAAGTTTGTTGCCGAAAAGAGCGTTGCCTTCAGCGCGAGCAAACCAAGTTTGCGCCAACCAGGACGGTTCGGATATTAAGTTGACCGCTTTTGAGTAATACCAATCCCAGTTGGTCAAATTTCCATGAAGTTTTTCATACAGAGCTGCGTTTAAAAATGGGCTTGCACAAGCCTGTCTTAAAAGCCCTTGATTTGGACTGGGTTTTTCACATTCTGTTTCTAAATATTCATCCCAAAAAGATTTAAGTGTTTCATGTAGATATCCGGAAGTTATAGATTCTTTTGGTTGAATAACCTGAGTCAGAATTCCCGATGGCACTAGTCTCATTTCTTTAAAGTTTTTTAAATATAAATCCGCGAAACCAACGTTTGCAAAAGTGCAATAAATTGGATGCGATTTATAGTTGTTTTTAATTAAATCAAACAAAACGGAATTTTTAGTTTCGTTTGGAGTGCGATTAAGCAAAGTTGGATCTGTTTTTAGTATCAACGTCCGTTCGTAGGGTTTATCTATAAAAAGAGATAACAACAAATGGACATCGGGTCTTTTGTTTAAAACTGTTTTCAAATAAAGCGTTGAAAAACAATCGTAATCAGACTCGGCGAAGTAAAGGCTGTTTTTGGGCAAAGATTTAAGAGCCGTTACACCGTAACCGTAGTATAAAAATTCATCTTTTTGATTGTTGGTTGAAAAATTTTGAGCAAAAGTGAGCGGTATGAAGGAAAGAAAAAGTATTAATGAAGTGGTTTGAAGAATTTTTTTAATGTTCGGTCTTTTAAAAGAGGCTAATAGGTTGAAAAAAGTATGAATGCCAATCCCCATAAGCATTCCAAGTATCCAATTTGATGACAGAAGATGATCATCCATGTGCCAAAACTCAATTGGGGTCACTTGCAAATAAAATAAATTGGTCAAGATTATGGTTAAAAGTAAAAATAAAAAAAACAAGGTGAGCTTTTTATTGGTTTTATTTAGCGGAAAAACTCCAATAAGCATGAAAAAATAAGCGAAAATATAAAATTCACTGAAGAGATGTTGTGAAATGTAAATGGATTTTTGACTTAATTCGTGCAGAAACATCGCGCTACGAGAAGACATAATTTCGGTTTTTGTATAATCACCTCTGAAAATTGACCTTTTTAAACGATCCCATGTATATGGAGCGTCGAAATTCAGCACTGGATAGAGATGGGCTCTCAACGGGAGATAGAGATACACACTCAGTGTTGTGAATAATAAAGTTAGACAAGTGGCCGTTATTTTTAAAGAAGCGTGAGGGGTTAGTTTTGGAAAATGTCGAATTTGGAAAATGAAAAATAAAAAAAAAGCAGGTATCAATAAAACTTGAGAAGGCCAGTGATTGAGGCAACCAACAAAAAACAGAAACATTAAAAAATAAAATTCAAATAAACCGATCTTTTCTTTAAAAACTGCAGTTTGAAAAAATAGCAGAAGGGATAATTCTAATGTAATTTGAAAAACATAAATTCCGCCTTTGGCCGCTATAGCGTTTCCCCAATATCCATTTGAAAATGCGAACGAAAGAGCGGCTGTGAAACAAGCGATATATTTTACTGGGGGAAATGTATTTAACGGAGATCTTAAAAGTTCCATATTTGACAAGAGCACCCATAGATTGATACAGAGCAAAGAGGCTCCAACGGAAGCTAGCAAAGATGCGATAAAGTTATAAGTGAAGGCTGGGTTGCCAACGGCAAATACGTTGAAACATTTGCCCATTAGATTGAAAAGGGGATATCCGGGTGGGTGGGTCACACATAATGTCACACAGCCTGTAATTGTTTCAGGTGAATCATTTCTGAAAAGAGCGGGATTTAAAGTCGCCAAATAGCCGCAAATGGCAATCATAAATACCGGTATGATGAGTTTTAGTGGGGTTGAGGTTTTCATAATTTGTCGATTATTTTGATAGAATTCAATGGATGTAAGATTACCATTTTGGATGTGAGATTGAGATGAAGAAATCAAAGGGTGCGAAAATAAGAAAAGTTTGGGTTATTAAACCAAAAAGTAGAATTAAGACTGATTCCAAATTAACAATTCTGGCCAAAATTCGAAAACGAGAACAGAAAGAGCAAATGGGCAATTAAGAGGTAAGTGAGCTTGGTTGAACATCATAAACAGCAAATATCACTGACTTTTGATTGTTTTTTACTTTGAAAATCCCTATATTTGAA
>Ga0302140_10011089_pt1 | contig 11108 bp, 7 predicted proteins | sample I_Bog_E1_1_FD_202095 | JGI IMG/M metagenome (GOLD analysis project Ga0302140, IMG submission 202095) | Peat permafrost microbial communities from Stordalen Mire near Abisko, Sweden - I_Bog_E1_1 | ecosystem: Environmental > Terrestrial > Soil > Wetlands > Peat | place: Sweden: Abisko, Stordalen...
TTTTTAATTATTGGCTTTTTTTAAAAGATTTAATTTTTCCCCCCAAAATCAAAAAAACTCTTAAAAAAATGAATTTACTTGCATTTGGGGCATAAAAACATTTTTGGCAAATTTTCCTCTTTTATTTGCATGCAAGCCAAATGAAATGATTTTGGGCATTTTCTGCAACTAATTAGTTCTTTGCTTTTTCTACAAATATTGCATTTGGAGCTTTTAAGCCCTCTTCTATTTTTTGTCTTTCTTATATTTTGAGTGATCTTTGAATTATTTTTATTCGTTTTTTTCGCGGGGGCTGTCACGGAGGAATTAGGAGCGATTCCGCTGATTTTGATGATTGTGAGGGACTCTAAAGTTAAAGAAAATAAAAAAAAAAAAATTTGAATTAAATTAAATTTTCTCACTATCATTTTCTAAATTCGGATTTTTCTCAGACTCTTTTTCGTCCTTGGAGGGGTTTTCTTCCAAGATGATTTCATCTGGATTTGGCGGGTTTTGTTCATCGTTGATTGAGATGTCCACACATATTGGCATTTCAGGAAGCAACTCGTCTTTTTCATCGATCATCTCCTCATTATTTTCTTCTTTTTTGTGATCCAATACCTCGTTCATGATTTTGCAGGGGAAATTTTTTTTTGGGTTTTTGCAATTTTTAATTATAATAAAACTCTCTTTTTTTGGGATTTGTTATTTTTTTTTAGAACTTAGCTTTCATACATTTTTTTAAAATTATATGTTTTCTTCTTTGTATTCTTCCAAATAGGCCGACGCTTCTGCATAATCCCCGAAATATTCATCCATTACTTCCTGACTGTTGAAAGAAGAAAAATCAAACAAAACAAGAAGATCCCTAAGAATTTTCTGTTTGATTGGACCTTTGAGTTTTTTATCAAAATTATAAGCGATATTTAGCATATATCGCTTTATTTTCACCATTTTGAGACAGTTCAAAATCAATTTTTGTCCCTCCTTCCCAATGAAATTCCTTTATTTAAAACAAGGTTGAAAATGAAAATAAATTAAACTTACTTATAAAATTTCAAATTCAGAGTTGTCAAGCGATGTCCGAATGTCAGAAGTGAACTTACAAATTTCTCCATTCCACCGACTTCAAAAGCATTCCTTTGGTTAAAGTTATTATAAAATATCAAAATGAATGAACAACATTGAAAAGTTGGCTTCAAGCAAAACAAGACCATTTCCAATGATATCCAATGTATTTGATAATGAATGCATGCCTTTTTTTTTGAAATCACACCTAATATATTTTCCATAATGATATTTTAGAAAAAGCTGAAAATTTTTTTAACAGGGCTAAATTAAGTTTTAGAGTGATCAGATTTGGCATTTCTTTCAACACAGAACAAAACGAGTCAATCCCATCATCTTCAAGGATATTTCTAGGGAAAAATTATTTTGAAATTTTTTTTTTATGTACTTTGAAATGTTTAATTCAAAATGCTTAACTTTGTTGAAAGTTTTCAAAGCTTTTGTGAACTTCTTCACAGCTAATATAGTCATCTTATTTCTTTCAAAAAAAGTAAAATGAGAAGAAAAGAAAAGAGGCAAGCACCTTCCAATATCTAATCTCAATGTCTTGATAGTGGGATTGAGCTGAGATAATATTTTTATCAAAATCTCAGAGTTTTTTTCTCCTATCTCCCATCTTTAATTTTTTCATATGTTTTTAAAATAAAATAAAAAAGATCATATTGTTTTTACGAATTTATGTTAAAGGAAAAAGATTCCAAGTTTCCCAAGATGTTTTTGCCTTCATCACTAAAATATTCAAGAGCTTGAGGATTGACTTTATTGCTATTTTTTATGAATTTATCTAATTCAATAAATTTTTTAAGTATTTAGTTAACTTTGATAAATTCAATGACAGTTCTTTCAAAGATGATCCCAAAGGCGAAAGTCCAGCGGCTAAATATTTAATACTATCTTCTTTGATGAAATTTCTTTAAAAAAAAAAAAAATTGAAGGAAAAAAAACAAATTTACATGGAAAAATCCAAACTTAATTTAACAATATTGCCCTTGAAACCCTCTAGCCCTTTTGAAATTTTCAAAACTGAGGCATCTTTTAAGCCATTTCTATTTATAATAAGACAAAAAATTAAAAAAAATTCTTTTAGGTAAATTCTTAACTGAGAAAAATTCAAAGAAAGCTCTTGGAATTGTTTGTTCGCTATCATTTCGAACCCTTCCATCAAATTCTCAATTCCACCATCCTTTATCGTGTTACTTAAAAAAAATATCTCATATAAATATAATCAAAAATACTCTACCTACTCAAATTAAGTCTCACAATTTTTAAATCATTTTGGTACAATAAAAGACCTTCTTTCAAAAGACCCAAAGATTCTGGATCTAAATTATTTCTAAATGAATTTATAAATTTTTTTCCATCAATTTCTTTTTTGCTTTGAGATGTTCAGACAGATTTCCTCCAAGCCACTGAGATATTTTTTAAATCCATCCATCAAAAATTCGATTCCTTTACATCCGCAATAATTTCTTTTTATTTTTTAATGATCTCATTTTCTTAATCGTTTTAATTACTGGGAAATGTCAATATCCACATTTTTCAGATTTTTGATTGTTTCTGAAGAAAATCCTCCATATTTCTTTAATTTGGAATGTTCCTCGAAGAAAATATGAAAATTTTTCTAATATTCAATCCAGTTTGAAAAAGACAATTAAAATTCAAACTTTATGAACACCAGGACAAAACTCTCCTTTTGAACATTTTCCTTTGGAAATGAATTCTTTGCATCTCATATTATGTTCTCCATGAGCAAATTTACAATATTTTTGTTTTTGCCATCGGCATTTGTTTTCTTTTTTTTTTAAAATGAGAAAAAAAAGTTGAAAAATGAATAGCAACTTAAAAAATCAGGGCAAATAGAGCTACGAAATGTACTGTCATCATAATAAATTTCGAGATGGTTCATAGGTCAATTTTATCCTATCTATTTGGTTTATTTAGTTTATATAAAAAAAATAATAAAAAATTTTATAATAAATACTAAAATGGATATTGAAAAACCTGACAATGTGAGTTCCTTTTTAGTAAAAAAAATACAGTTATTTGTTCATCTAAAGAGCTAAAAACAAATTCTTTTTTGTTTTTGAAAGGGATCAGTTAATTTTGGATCCCAGTGGAACTAAAAACTTGAAACAATCCTTAAAAAATGAGTTAAACAAAAATTTGTATAAGTAAACCTTTGTATATTTTGAGATTTCTGAATATTATAAATAGATGGATGGAGAAATATAGCGGTGCCTTGCTCAAATATAAGGGATTGAAATTAAATTCGAATGAGGCAGCCATTTTTGATGAATTACCCTATATTTATGTTGACGTGAGATATAAAGCCACCATTTTCACCCCAAATGTTGGGGATTTATTAAGTAAATATGTGATAATAATTATTTTCAATGTTTTTTTTAAAAGTTGGAAGCATAACACAAATTTTTCCCTCTCATATAAGTTTAGATTTAAAAAAAAAAAAATTATTGCTTTACATATATTTCCAGATCTTTTAATTCTTGGGATTTTCAATGCTATTATATACCAAGAAAATATTAGTAGGAAGATTTTCAATTTTGACAATAACAGTGTTTGGTGTTTCAATAAAAAAATTTTAAATTTTGTAAAAGATGGAATGGACATGCTGCAAAAACTCAAAAAATATCCTGGTTGGAGAAGATTTGCAATTTTCAGTTCAAAAGTTTGACATAAATAAATTAAGAAGGATTCTATTTAAAATAATTTTAGAATTGAAAAGTCTTACAATGGAAATTTCATTATTGAAGGAGAAATGAAATCAAAGAAAAAAACAGGGCCATTGCTCTTGATAAAGGAGAAATATTCAAAAGAATTAGTAAACCAACATAATAAAAGCAAGAAATTATAATATAATGATTTAGGAAATCATGAAAGAAATCAAAGAATCATTAAAAATAGAATGAATTAATATTAGATTGATTTTATTCTCCTCAAAATAAAAAATTAATTAGTTAATCAATTTTTTTTTTTTTTCTAAACTAAAAAAATACAGTCTCATAAAAAACCTTTGAGAACGTTCCTCAAATATAAAAAATTTAATTTATATATAAATAAAATAAAAATAAAAATAATAATGTTGGCAGTTTTAAAGACAGCTTTCGACGCCTGTGACAAAGACCATGATGGAAAAATCGACTTCACAGAATTAGTAGCTGTGATCAAAGCTATTGGAGCAGAAGAAGACACTTCAGAAAGCGATCTTCAAGACGCAATCAAGACATTCGGAGACCCCAACACAGGAAAAATTGATTTTGAAGGGTTCAAAAAGTTTTCTGATGATAAAATGATGGGGGCATTAGAGGATTTTGAAGATGATAATGAGCTCCCTGGTTGTGATGAGGTTTATCTCTTAACAGTGTTTGATAAATATGGAAAAGGAAAAATGTCAGTGGAACAACTTCAAAAAGCATTGACTCTTGCAGGAGAAACTTTAGATGAGCAAGCAGCCAAAGATTTGTTGAAGAAATACGATTCAGATAAGGATGGATTCATGACTTATGATGAATATAGACAACTAATTTCCCAAGAGTTTGACAATGACGATTAATTAAATTTAAAATAATCCAAAATGCTTAATTATTTTTTTTTCTCTGAGAATTTAATTAAATAGAGGAAAACTCAAAAGAGAAGAAAAAAAATTTGAAAATGAAACTATTAATTGAATGAAATGAAATTCGGTAATTATAATAATTTTTAAAAGCATTTTATTATATTTTTTATTTTACAAAATCATTTTGAAAGGCTGGAATAGATTTTTGCAAAAAAAATTTAAATTCTTGAATTTAAAGAAAAAACTAAAAATTTTTATGAAACCACAAAATTAACTATTATATGGTTTTTTTGTTTGCTTCTTTTTCAATTTGTCCATTATTTCCCTTCTTGGATAATTAACATCTCTGGGAATTTTTCCACTTGATTTTCATCACCCTTCTCCTCCATTTTTCTTTCACTGATAAAGGGCTTTTCAACTATTTCACAATTCTCACGTGAACCAATTTGACTTTTTCCAGGTGTGGTCTTCAATATCTTTACTATATCATCTTGATTGATGAATTTTGAACCTCTTGGAGTGTTTTTGTTTTTGGAAATTGATGATTGGGAGCGCATAATCGCGTTTTTTCTCCTTTTTAAAATTGCAGAATGAACTGATTCTGTGGTTTTTCTGATAGCGTTTCTGATATTGTGAAGAGATTTTTTAAAATAGATATAGAAGTAGTAACCCCAATGTCCCAAAAAAATGACGTTTGCAAAGAACATAATTAAAATGAGAAAAACTGATGAACCAACATCATCGCTATAACTAAAATATAAAAAAACAGAATAACAAACGAACAAAGCGACATATTGTTCAACGATAAGATTGTTGAGGAATTCATATTGATAAGGTTTGAAAATTAAATGTAGGTTGCAAAATACCAATAAAACAAAAAGAAGGGTCAAAACGCAGATCACTGGTTCATCACGAATGAATATACTTAAATATATCAAAATGATTTTCTTTAGCAAAATCACAAATTCCCAATAACAGTACTTTGGTTTATAACCAATGGTCACCATAAATAATCTTTGTATTATCTCATCTTTGGTGCTTTTGTAATTTTTTGCTGTGTAATATAACATTATAAGCGGAGGAGGAATAATGAAAATCAGAAAAAAAGGCACAATAACGTTTTTTATTAATGAGATATGAGTGTCCCCCCAACATTGAATCTCTGGTGCTACTTTTAGAAAATACTCAATTGTAACACCATCTCCAACTTCAATGCAATTGAAAGCTTTAGTATAGAAATTTAACAAGGGTTGAAGCATGAGCACGTAAATCGCGATATAAGTCAAAATGATATCGTTTTTCAAATTGCCTAGTGTATGAGGAGGTTTCTTCAAACATTTCTTCCGAATCACTTTGAAAAGAAACCAAAATATCAAATTTCCAACAAGCATGATCATAAACAAAAGGGTCAGCATCACCATTTCCACATAAAAAATGGAAAAATTATGACCAAGCGCATAACTGGCAATTGGGCATTCGAGGACCCCTATGAAATCTGTGACACTGGTGGGGGAACTTGAGGATGAGGAACTTGAAAAAAAAGAAGGCCATTTTATATCAATATTTGAAACGACTGAAAAAAGTTGAGTGAAATTAATCAAGATATTAATGAGAACTGTCATCAAAACTTCCTGCAGATCTCCTTTTGTAGCAAGAAAAGTTTCGCTGTCCTTGATAGAGAAAAAAATTAGCCCTACCACTGCTACTAACAAGATAATCACAGTAATCAGAACCAAAAATGTATTGGAACTTCCGCATTTTGAACATCCCCCAAAATTGTTGAAAAATTTTAGAGTATCATTGTACAAACACGCAGAACACATAGGTCCTGTGTACCCATAATTACATTGATTATCATAGGTCCCACCTGCACATCCTGCTTTCTTGATGTTGCAACGATACAGCACCGATGAATTAGGGCTGATTCTCCAATATCCTATTTGGACTTGAAAAGGTTGGTTCTTCAGACAAATTGCGTTTGTTGGGCATTGGTAACATTGAGGGTCTGAAGGGTCGAAGGAATATGAGCCATCTGGACAGGGGAAGCATAAATTTAGGTCACTTTGGTAGATTTCCCCTTGATTGCAATTTCGAATATGAATAGAAAAGGAGAAATAATATTGATTGCTAATGTTTTGATGAGGGGACCCAGCACTGAGATTTAAATAAGGACTCACTGAAGTAATGGCATCAGAGTAAACTAGCAGGTAAACATCATGCCCAGGCTGTGAGACAATGGTGAAATCTTCGAAGAAGAAAGAACCGTCAATAATTTCTTCGAATTGGTTACTCACAAATTTTTGAAGCAAATTGTTGGTGTCCTGACTTTTATCAAAGATGAGATATCCAAGACTGTTGGTGTCATAATAGATTTGATCATAGGCATCAAGAAGATATATTGTCAATGTGGCATTCGGAGATGGATACCCACTAACAAATTCCTCACTTTCATCAAAATCATCAAGTTGCAATTTGATTGGATTGCTTGAAAATTTCGACCCTTGACCTGCCATGTTATTTTCAAAGACATTGCTATCTTCCAGAATCGGTTCTGTATTCAACCAATGGAGAGCACCGCCCCTGATATATGCTGAATTATTAATGAATTGGCTTGTTCGGATCGTCCAATTACAAACATCATTGTCATTTATTTCACTACAATTCAAGTACAGTGCTCCACCTTCCACAGCCGAATTTTCAATAAAGATGCTATTCTCAACTAAAAGCGAAAAATCTAAGATATAAAATGCCCCTCCTTGCACTATTGCTTTATTATTTGAGAAAATGCTGTCATGAATATATAATGTGAGGCTTTGTTCCATTATTTCAATCAAATTGTATCCTGTCAATGTTTGGAAGAAAAAGGAATCATAAATATCATTTATTTGTATAACGGGACCAATGTCGGTTGTCATGCCATTTATCTTACATGAGCTGAGCTCCAAATAGATGCAAATGAAACATGAGATGAATTGACCTTGTATGGTAGAATTTAATGAGTTATTTACTATGATGTTTTCAAAAATTCCGGAAGCCAAAATTATTTGAAATGCTGTGAGATTTAAATTTGAAATGATTCCATTGGTGAAATTGTAAGTGCTTTCCCTAATGAAAAAAATTAAGTTCTGATATAGGGGATTGATAATATAAGGATTCACAACATTAACTGTTGTTATGTTCATCAAAGTGACATTCAAAGTGCATTGAATACATTTTAATAAGGATTGCCTATTGGTGAGAGTGATGTTCATAATATTCAAATTGTTCAGCATCAAGATAATGTTTCCGAAATTAAAAAGACAAAATTGGGAACCAGGGGTGGCGAGACAATTGTAATTTATAATCGTCAAATTGTCTATTGAAATTTGACTAAAACTAGCCCAAAGAAATAATCCGTTTGATTCAAAAATTTGGCTATTTTTAAGAATAAAATTATTGCTTCTGACCTCAAAATGGCTTCTAGTCAAGGTATTCCAATTGTAAATTGAGCAATTATCAAATTCTAAAATATTATTTGTTCCTTTGACAGACACTATCTGTCCAGTTCCATCATAGCTGTAAAAATTACTCAATATTGTGTTAGAAATATTAAAATTCGACTCTTCTCCGGAGTAAATAAAAGCACTTGAGGAGCTGGAAATGTTATATAAAGCGCAATTGGTTAAAAATACATTGCATTGAACTTGAGCGATCGCAAAGCCACCTTTTTGTGTTGAAAAACTGATGTTAATAGTTGAATAATTCATCGAGACCAAAACGTCATTAAGCAAAAACATCATACCAGCCTCGCCTCCTGATGTGTTATTGAAATAAATAGAGCCCTCATCTTGATAGCTCCCGTGATATGAATAAATTAAAGAAGCTCGAAAATTTGCATAATTATTTATAAAGCTACAGTTCCACACAAGAAAATGATGAACCACCGCATTGAAAATTACACCCCCTCCTTCTTCTGAATCTAGAGCTTCATTTGATATGAAGGTTGATTGGTTGAAAAGGATTGAATTTTTTGATAGTAGATTGTACAAAACCCCTCCTTTCAAAGCTAGATTCGAAATAAAGTTGCATTGCATAAATATCATATTTGAGGGTGTGGTGAACAGCCCCAGGAAATTAAACACACCCCCATGAAAATTAGAAAGAGAGTTCTCAAAAATGCATTGCTGAAACAAAAAAACGGCTGCATTTCCGAACTCAAAAACTTCAATTTGTATAACTCCTCCATCATTTAAACTTTGAGCGTTCGTTACGACCAAATTAGTAAAATTGAACTCACCCAATTGAGAACTGAAGGGGTTATCATCTGATATATCATAATTCAGGGTAAGGCACATAACTGCTCCGAACATACCAAAAGCCTGGTCAAAGGAACAATTGACCAAATTTGTGCTAAGAACGTTTAAAAAGATGTTGCTTCCTTTTTTCCAAATGCTGGAATAGAAGGAATTGGGGATGATTTTGGATTTGAGGATGGTGTTCAATTGGAAGACTGAATTCGACAAATAAAAGTAAGAGCCTTCGAAATAGATGCATGAACTCATGGAAAATGCTTCGTTTTGATAAAACAGGCAATTGGAAACGAGCAAGGCTGATGAAAAGTCGTTGGCTTGGCCATAAATACAGGGACTTCCGACTTCAGTTGAAGGGTCCTGCAAAAAGATAGAGTTGTCTGAGAAATTACTAGATGAAATCATGATTTTTCCTGTTGTATAAAAAGAAATCACCTCACCATACAAATTCATATCATTTGAAACAACCGATGAATAATTGGCCAGATTATTGAGAAATGAACAATTTGTAACAATGATTGAAGGGTAAGTATCCATAATGTACAAATAGTTCATGAGTTCCAAAACAACAGTGGTAGAAAACGCATAGTTATAAAGAAATTGGGATGACAAAAACACGACCTGAGAGTACTCCTTTATTTGGATTAATGTGGACCCATTTCTATATTGATTCAAATTGTTATTCAATTGGAAATTGGAGGAAATAAAAGAGATGATGGCCATTTCATATAAACGGAATTGTGGGGAGAAATTATCTAAAATTTCATTTCTGAGGACTGAACAATTGGAAATTTGCAGAGAGTTGGTGTTGTTTGAAACTGAAAAAAGTGACATATTTGATAGTGTATTAGCTTGGAAGATGGTATCATTGAGGACAATCAATGATTGTGTGTTGAGAAAATTCAAAAAAGATTGCCCAAAACCTAAATTTTTGTTTGTAATTCCTACAAAAGAAAGAGCTTTTATGACAATTGTTGATGCCAAATCAAAGAAATTGAAGCATTTCACTAAATATTCATACACCAGGTTTGAAATAAAGCTTGATCCGATAAATGTGAAGTTTGTTATTTGTTGTAATGTGAAACCTCTTAAAATTTGGCTGTTGCTCATTATTATATTTTGTAAAAATACCGTGGAGACATTATTTAGTTGCAAAATTTCTGTGGTGGATAGATTCAAGTACTCGAAATAAAGACCATCACCTGAAAACTCGACCCCATTCGAAATGTCCAGAAGTAAAAAATAGGTGCTCGGAACTTGGCTCATCGTAACTGTGGTTTCAGAAAACACACAAGAGACAAAATTATTGGCTTGGATCAAGATAAAGTTGTTGAGATAATCCAAATCCAAGTTGGTCGTCTAATTTTCCGATTAAAAAAATTATTTTCTAGCATATTTTATAAATTGTACCTGAATCTGAATACTTGAGCCTTGATTTAACGAAAAAACGCTTAATGGGATCGAGTAGCTTGAATAATTGAACGAAATGGCGCATCCGATCAGAGTAAAGTTAGACCCATTTTCTATATTAAATCTAACTGAAATGAATTGTATAGCAATGCCTGCGTTTATAATCGATGATTGAATTATAATATTTGAACAAATTGTAAAATTGTAGTTCGAGACATAATAATCGTTAATGGGAGAGAGTGTATAAGTGAAGCTGCTATTGCAAGTGGTTTGAAAGTAGGTATTTATCGGGATGGAAGTTTGATGGGTTATAACTTGGAAATATAGGAAAATTCCAAGAGAGAACAGGAGTTTTAGCATGTAAATAATTTAAAGATAAAAAATTATAATTGTTCAGAGAGTTTTTTTAAATATCCTCGAATTCATCCTGATCTGGTTGGTATTGGTTGTCATTTCTCTTTTGCATTGGCTCGTCGGAAGGCTTCTTAACACCAGATGGAGCCTTGAACTTTAGGTAATTTTTCGCTCCAAATGATGGATCTCTATTTTTTTGGAACTCCTAAAACATAAAAATGTTAGTTTTATTGGTCATCTTAAAATATAATTTTTAAAGAAAAAAATACAAATCTCTGCTTTAATAATATTAATATTGAGGCTTTCTGACAAAAAATATAAAACTCTGACTAATACTTTCTCATTTTTATCAAATGAAATTTCATAAATTTATTTTTTAACAAAAACAAGGAAAAAATATCAATTTGATCCCACCCTTCCTCATTTGTCTGGGC
>Ga0302140_10011092_pt1 | contig 11105 bp, 6 predicted proteins | sample I_Bog_E1_1_FD_202095 | JGI IMG/M metagenome (GOLD analysis project Ga0302140, IMG submission 202095) | Peat permafrost microbial communities from Stordalen Mire near Abisko, Sweden - I_Bog_E1_1 | ecosystem: Environmental > Terrestrial > Soil > Wetlands > Peat | place: Sweden: Abisko, Stordalen...
GTGACCGATGGCGGGGATAGCTGGAATTACGTCTACGAAGCCAGTCCGGCCAAGACCATTCCGGGCCTCTCCAAAGAGGAGACGGTCGAGATTCGCAAAGCCAAGGCCGAGTTCAAGAAAGGCTACTTCAGCCGCGAAGAACTCGAAGGGGTCCTCGGGCTGGGCAAGACCGCCACCCTCGATCGGCTTTCCAAGTGGAAGGAAGTCAGTCAGGTGTACGTATACGCCTCTGCCCCGTCAGACCTGGGCACTCAGTACACCTTCGATTCTGAGGCGGCCGGCTTCAGGCCGACCAATCCGAACAATCGCGAGAAGTTCGGCTATCACAACCCGGCCAAGACCTCCGGCGTCGGCCTTGAAATCTTGAGCAAGAAATTCAACCCAGGCACGCCCCAGCCCATCGAGGCCGACAGCGCCGACTACCACACCACCAAAGCGCGCTACGATAGTGCCAGGCCAGGTTCCGGATACAGAAACTTCAAGTTTCCCGTGGCCATTCTCGGCCACAAAGAGAAGATGGGCGCGTCCGACCACTGGAACAAGATTGGGCATACGCAGACCAAGGAAGATAACAAGGCTTGGAACAACAACTCCGCCAACTACCAGGGCCCCGAGCATGAGGACGAATCCGCGGCCTCCGGCGGCTCCTCCGCGCGCTATGAAGCGCCATCCAAAGCGCGCGGCAGCGATCCCAGCTGGTACTCATGACGAGCTTTGAACTCCAACTCGAAGATCTCCATCGCGCTTACCGGGAGTGGGCGGGCGAGCCCTTCTCCACCTCCACCTTCCGCCGCGAGAACCGTCCGCCCGCAGTGCCCGCGGCTCTCGACGTCCTGTGCTACCGGTCCACGGACGAGGACCGCCTTCGGCCTGAGAACGAGTTCACATTCTTCGCAACCGCCGGCCTCAGCTTGCAGGATGCGCATGGCCTGTCCGGGCGCATCGAACTCACCTGGCGGCTCGCCGGCCGCCGCTCCTGGGAAGAAATTGAGGCGCTTGCAGAGGCCCTTGCAGAACTCGCCGTGCTCCCGATGTACGGGCCGGTCCTCTTCGTGCCCGGCGCTGTCGTCCGCAACCTATCTCTTCCCGTGTTCCGCGACATGGACAGCCTGCTCATTACCCATTGGGGCGTCCACAGTCCGGAATACCTGCCCGGCGTTCAACCGCCCATAGGGTTGCTCAGCATCAAGCCCCTGTTCGGCAGCGAAGCCGCAATGGTGGAATCGATGGGCGTTTCAGAAGCCTGCCGGCGCTTTCTTCTCGAAGGCATAGATTGGGACGATCCGGCCCGGGCTTGCGCCACCCTGCAACGGGAACGGGACGACATCTGAAGAAGTCTCCCTCTATCACAGTGCCACGGTGTTCCGGCCCCCGGCGAACGGTCTCTGCCCCGCTGGGATCAAAGTGAGACAGAGACGGGTACCTGTAGCGTCGACAGGATTCTATCGTATCCAGGCGGAGAGAGGTTGCAGGTAACGGGGTCGAGCGAGGTGAGCCAAACATCGTATCTTGGGCCGACAGGGGATGAGATCTCGATCGGCATTGTGCGGGGCGGTGGGTGGCATTTCTTGACCGGCCTTGGTCAGGCTTCGAGCACGAATGAGACCCATTTTGGCCTGTTGAGCACAATTGAGGACGAACGAGGGGAGGTGAAAGGAAGCTAAGCGAATTAAGTCTAGCTAATTGTAAGGAAAGTTTGGAGGCGCGGGGCGGGATCGAACCGCCGCATAAAGGTTTTGCAGACCGTCTTATATTGCGAATGGGGGCTTTGTTATCAACAGACGGTCAGGTGAAGTCAGGTCATTTGTCCACTTTCTGTCCACCCACCCGGATGCAAGCCGCCCCTTGAGTCGGTCCTTCCCGGCCTCTACGGCCTTTGTGTGCGCGTGATGCAAAAGGCGTCTGCAGTTTGCTGTTGAAGGGCATCGAGATGGATCGACGCACGTTTCTACGCGCATCCTTTTTCGTGTCACGAAAATTGCTGTGGCGTGGACTCTCCGCCCCAGCTACTAAGACCTGTCGCCCGCGACCTCGGATTCCAGGTAATGGCGGACGGAAGAAGACACCGGCTTTCTCAACGCTCAAGAACCAAGTGCAGGGCGCTCGTCTTGAACCAGATACGGAACCACCTGACCGCAGAAATCAAAATCAATTGACGAACTTCGTGTTGTGACTGCCAAAGGAATGTCCGAAATACGTGTCTATCGAATCAGTGCCTTGCGAAAACTTGCCGGTGTCTGGCCAAAGGATTCGCCGAAAATGGTTGTCATGTGCTGAACAGGGCGAAATCTTGTGCTGGCGGCGATTTCCTTCAGCGCCATGTTGGTTTCAGAAACCAGCGCACGAGCCCGTTCAAGCTGGATTCTCCGAATGACTTCGTAGACGGAACGACCGATCGATGCCTTGAAGCTCACTTCCAGCGTGGAGCGCGATACACCCAACGCGCTTACGACCTCGGCAACGCTAATTCCCATTTGTTTGATAGTTGGACCTGATAAATGTCATGGCGTCTGCCGTGACGCTGTCTTCAATAGCCAGAACGTCTGTCGACTTTCTTGTAACGACACCTATCGGTGGAACGATGTTCAGAAGCTTGGTGGGTTTGACACCTCTCATCAGCCGGTGCAGCAAAGCCGCAGCCTGATAGCCGATTTGTTTGGCGCCCTGCGCGATGCTGCTCGTCGCGGGATTGCTCACCTTCTCGTCTCAGGTGTCTGTCCGTCCCGGTGAAAAGCCAAAACGCTCCGGCACGAGATTTGCAATCGGGAGCCGCCTCTGTGCCGTTATCACTGCTTCTCTGACAACGTGCTGGAATTGGCCGCGCGGTGCAGCTTGGACGACTGCTCCAGAGCCTGAGCGGCAGCGGCTCGATCCCCCGTCTTTTGCAAAAGCCGACCGAGGCGGTAGTGGTAGCTTCCATCGATGTCGACGGTCAGAGCCTGCTTGATCTCCGAGATCGCCCGCAAAGAATCACCCTGCTCGTCATAAACCCGGCTCAAATCCGCATGAACATAGGGCGCTTCCTCGGGCCTCACGTGAACCGCTTTGAGCAGGAACGGCAAGGCCCCGGAGAAGTCGCTGCGATCCATGAGGATTTCAGCCATCAGATAATTTGCTTCTGGGTCGTCTGGGTTGATGTTCAAAGCGCATTGCACTTCGCGTTCTGCGCCAAGGGGGTTGTTATCAGAGCTGAGATCACGCGCTAGCCCCAAGTGAGCTGCGAAAAACTCGGGCTTCAAAGCGATGGCTTTGCGATATTCCTCCGCAGCGTCAGAGAGACTTCCCTTGCCGCGAAGCATGTCACCCAGGAGCACATGCAACGAAACGGACTCCGGATTGATTCTGGTTGCCGTGCTCAGGGCGGATAGCCCAAGGCGCTCCGCCGACTGGCTTCGCCAGTAGAGCGCTTCCGGATCCGCAGGAGCGACTTTCAAAAGTTGGCCGGTCGCACTCAGCACGAGCTCATCGCGGCCTATAAAGTAGGAGCAGCGGGACAAGAGACGAAGCTGCTGAGCATTGAGAGGCAAGGACGACCGGGAAAGCGCGTTACTGCAGTTCGTATAGCGGCCGGTCTTCCAGTAGTCTTCCGCTAACGAAGACCGTGCTGTCTCAATGTCGACAGTGTTTTCGTGCTCAAGAATATCGCGAGCGCTTCCATCGAGCCCCGCTTTGATCAGGTTGTTCCAATAGAACTCTGTGTTCTTCTGGACAAACACGAGGTCGATTGCGGCGGCTTCGCGGAGATTGCGGAGCGCATCATCGTTATCAGCCCGATCCGCGTAAAGGGCAACGAAGCCAAGCTTCGCAAGCAGACATTCTGAACCTGATTGAAGGTTCCAGTCCGACTCGAATTGCTGAGCGGCATCGGCGATCTTCGAGTCTCGGAGGTAAGCGAGCCCCAGCAAAGAGTGCGCGCAGGGCACCTCGGATGGTCCATCGACGACACCCTTGAGAGTTGCGACGGCCTTGTCTCGTTGCCCCTGCTCTAAATACGCTTCGCCGAGAAGCACGCCTCGAAACGGAGAAGAAGGCTGACGGATGCCTTCCTCGGCTTCCTTTTCTATACTGAGATACGTGGCGCCAAGGCCATACCAGGCATCCGCGTTCTTCCCATCCTGCATCTCAGTTGCCCGCTTGAACTGCTCTGCTGCTTCAGAATACCGATGAAGTTGCAAATAGCTATTAGCGAGCGCAACGAGCGCTTCAATGCTGCGAGGATTGGAGGATGTCGCCCGCTGAAGGTAAGGCAGGGCATCGCCTGGGCTGTCCAGCTTAAGGTAGTCCAAACCCGCAAGGAGGTTAGGCGCATAGAGCGTTTGATCTTTAATTAGCACATGTTGAAAGCAGGAGATTGCGGCGTGCAGATCACCAGTAAGCTGATACATCAAGCCGAGATTCACTTCGGCTTCCATCAGGCTCGGATCCAGTAGAAGAATCTTCCTGTAGAGCGTCGCCGCCCGACTGAACTGCTGCGCCTGTTGAGCCGCCGAGGCACCGCGCCAAAGTTGCGCGATACCTGCTTCCGTTGATTGGGCTGGCGGCGTGCCAGCCCAAATCATCGAGCACCCCATGAGGGCGGCGGTCAGTGCGTGGCGGAATAGCAGTCGGGCGGTTTGCATTGTTCAGCTCAGGTTAATTACCAGATCAGTTTCAAAGCAAGTTGTATATCGCGTGGAGCGAACGATCCTTGAACGGTGCCAAAGGCCTGGTCGCCAAGCGCGGTATCGGGGTTTGTGAAATGTGGATGGTTGAATGCATCGAAGAACTCACTTCTGAACTGCAGCTTGATGCGGTCGTTGAACTGGAAGAACTTCTGCAAAGACAGATCCCAGTTGTCGATTCCGGGCCCGCGCAGGTTGGAGAGGTTTCGGCGCGCTGTGCCGAACGTCAATGGTTGCGCAAAGGCGAACGCCGTTGTGTCAAACCACTTGGCAACGGTGGGATGAGAAAGCGTGGGGTTGCGGAGGATATCGGGATTCTGATTTCCGCCAAACGAGTAGGAAAGATTCTGGTCGGAAGTGACGTCGAGAGGCCCGCCATTCTTGAAGGTTCCGATACCACTCACCTGCCAGCCTCCCACCACGGTATCGGCAGCCCTGTTGAGACTGGAGCCAACGGCGCGGCCCCGTCCAACCGGGAGTTCATACACCATGCTCAGGACCATGCTGTTCGGCACATCGGAAACATCCACCGACTTATCCATTGCGATGTTGTTGTTGTCGCGAAACTCCGTTCCTCCCACGCTCCAGGCGGCATTGCCGGTGGTATCGTCAAGCCACTTTGAACGTGTGTACGAGCCCAGGACCTGGAACCCGTGAGAGAAGCGGTGAGTGTAGGTGAGCATCAGGGCGTTGTAGGTATCAAACCCGATGGGCGCCTGTTGACTGTTTACGTCGCAAAACTCAGGAAACGGCCGCAAGAGCTGCCCATATTTAACTGTCGGCTGATCCAGGTTGCAACTGCTCGAAGTGATCAGGCCGTAGAACGGGTTGGTAACGAGGTTGGTGAGCGCTCCCACACCGAGCGATAGATCGGCATCCGGAATCTGGTTGATGTTCATGGATCCGGAGAGCGGGAGTTTGATTCCGTGGTTGCCGACATACTGCGCTTCCACTACGTCGTTGTTCGTCAAAGCAAATTCAAGTCCGAAAGTCCAGTCCTGAACGTAAGGGCTATTCCAATGATGCTGAATGGCGTTGACGTTGAGTCCGACATTGGTCAGGGCGCCGAGGGAACTTCCCTGCATCGGCAGGAGTCCATTCTGGAATGCCTGGCTGGCCGGAGTGTTGATATTGACCCCATTCGAGGCGGTGCTGGTCCAGGGTGTGCTCTGCGAATACCCATTCAGATTCGCATCAATCGCTACAGAAATGGCTGAGGGGTAAAAGATCCCATAGGCCCCGCGCACTACCAGCTTCTTCTCGGCTTGATACGCAAACCCCACGCGTGGAGCGAAGTTCAGGTAGTTCGGCTCGATGACATCGCGTCCATTCGACCCTCCGGTATAAACCAATTCTCCGGGAGCCTTTACTCCGGCTTTGGCGGCGATTGGATTGCTTGCTGTCGTATCGAACCATGAGAGCTTGTTGAAACGGTCCGTGGGAGAAGTCTGAATCTCGTAGCGTGCGCCCATGTTGATGGTGAGTTTGTTGCTCAGCTTCCAGTCATCCTGAAGATACCAGGCGAGGTATTTCTTGTTTGTCGTCTGAGTTCCGGTTTCATTGAAATTACCGGATCCTGCCCCCACAAAATAGCTTGCGAGCCCCGAGCCTGTGCCGCTGACCGGAGTGTAGGGATCGGGTCCTGCTGTCTGATTCACGCCAAAATTGAGGGTGGCAACGCCCGGTGAAATGTTGTTGTAGTACTGGTCGTACAGATCAAAGCCAAACGTGAACAAGTGCTTGCCGTGCGTTTCGGTGAAGTCCACACTCCCGGTCCGGTCTTCGCGCGGAGCGATTTGAGGAGCGCCGGAACCGAGTCCAGCGTATCCACTGACGTTTACGTAGGGGAAGACACCGCCCCCGACTTTCAGTGAGGTTGGCCAGCCAAGTTGAGTGATGTCAAATGGACTTCCCTGGGCGATGTTGGTTTCTATCCACCGATTCCACCCAAGGGTTGCGCTCATGGCCAGGGACGGAGTCAGAACCTGGTTATAGCCGAGCGCAAAATCCCAGCGGTTGTCGCCGTTTTTCAATCCAGGGCCGCCCGGATCGTTTCCATACAGGGCTACGCCGCCGGTTTTGAATTCGTTCTTTTTTGAATAGCGCCCAAACAGACGGGACTTGTCGTTGATATTGTGGTCAATGCGGACGGTATAGGCATCCTGTTGTTGCGGCGACGACGCGCTGACAACATAGTTGTTGTAGGCGTTGGTATTGGTCGGCTTGGGCCAATACTGCAAAAGGGTCGTGGCGAATTTGTCCCATTTTGCCTGGGCGATCACATTCCCTGCAAATTGGTCTCTTATCGTTCCGGTGCTGGCGGCGGTCAGGCCAGTGACTGGATCGACCATCCCCGCTGTAATGGCGCGGGTTGAATAAGGATCGTAGATTGCTCCGGAGAGGATGGGCCGCCCGAGAGAATCAGTTCCGATGGCAGCCCCCAGCAGAGCGGAAAAGTCGCCGCTGCGATTCGCTGTGGTGGGAACGGTGTTGGTTGCCGTCACCGGAGAAGCCGAACGGAGTCCCTCATAGTCCGTAAAGAAGAATGTTCTGTCATGCCCGGAATAAAGATGCGGTATGACGACCGGACCACCCAAGGTGAAACCGAACTGGTTGCGCTCGAAATGCTGTCGCGCTATTCCTGCTTTGTTGGCGAAGTAGTTGTTGGCGTCCAAATCGTTGTTTCGGAGGAACTCGAACGCATCGCCATGGAGACTGTTGCTCCCGGATTTGGTGACAACATTCACCACGTTTCCCGAGCTGAATCCGAACTGCGCAGAAAAGCTGTTGCTTTGCAGGCGGAATTCCTGGGTCTCATCGACGCCCGGCACGTACATGATTCCGCCCCACTGGCTATCGATATTCCAATGACCGTCGAGCAGGAACTCCGTATCGCCGAACCGACTTCCGCCAAAGTTGAGGAAGGAAATGTCCTGATCGGCGTTGGGCTGGTTTGAACTGGTGCCGCCTTGCCATTGAACCAGGGCAGTGTTGTTGACCGCCGAGTTCAGGAAGACCAATCCGAAGACGTTGCGTGCATTGAGCGGAAGATCAACCAAAGCCTTCTGGTCGATTTCGGTAGACACGTTTGAATCGGAGGTGTCCATGACCGGCATCGCTGACGTGACCTCCACAACCTCGGAGACTTTGGCCATGGTCAGGGTGACTGGAATCTCAAGCGATTGGCCGACTGCCAAGTTGATGTTGGTGTACGTATAGGTGCTGAGGTTTTCCTTTTGGGCCTTCAGCGAGTACCGACCTGGCGGCAGCAGAGTGAAGACAAAGGTCCCTTGCGCATTGCTTTTCGTTTCTCGCTGGAACCCCTGGCTTGTGCTCGTGACGGTGATTGAAGCGCCAAGTATGACAGCGCCGGTTGAGTCCGTGACCGTGCCAGCGAGCATGGCGCTTGCGGCCTGGCTCTGGCCCATGGCCTGGGAAATGGGTAGCAGCAAGGCTGCGAACATTGCAAAGCAGGCCAAGGCTAGTCGGGTAAGATTAATTGCGAATCGTGGTCTGACGCTTCTGCGTGCTGCGTCATTCTGCCGCATGGTCATGTGATTGCCTCCTTCATTGGCTACAATGACGGCTTGCGCATGGATGGAGATGGCAAGCCTATTGCGATGAATTCGGAGCCGGGGGCTCTCGAACTCGCCGGCGAATTGCATGGTGCGGCACAACCCAGGGAATCTGTTGCGCAGAGTACAACTGCCGCGCCGTAGAAATCTGGGGCCGGGCCTGCGAGGGCCTCGGCGTGCATCTGTGCCAGCACCGGAATTCATGCAGCCAACGAAGATCATTGTCAGGTATCGATTATGCAGCCCCACGAGTGCCTCCGTCCTGGCCAAGCCTCGCTACATCAGCGAAGCCTTTTGAATTCTGGCCCTGACTCTATGGGGCGGGACGTAAAATTGACGAGGGACGGAGCACGACATTTCCCCGAGGTTATCCCGAGGCTATTAACCCCTTGCGCAACAAGGACTTCCGTCGGATAATCGGGAACAAGAGATCCGGCTGGGCTTTTCTAAACTGCATCTGAGGGCAAATTTGTGCGAGGCGATTGTCGCATCGGCGACTGGTTGATCCATCCTGGCATCAACTCCATGGAGCGCGCGGGAGAAGTTGTCCATCTCGAGCCAAAGGTGATGCAGGTGTTGGTTGCGCTGGCCTCCGAGGCTGGGGAAGTCGTCTCCCGTGAGCAGATTCGAAGCGTCGTTTGGCCGGATGTATTTGTTGGCGAAGACGTTTTGATTCGCGCCATCTCGGAACTCCGCCGAGCCTTTTCCGACGATCCAAGGGAACCCCACACGATTCAGACCGTTCCCAAAGTTGGATACCGCCTGATTGCCCCGGTTTCCCAACCGCCAACCGAAGCGCAAGGCGGAGCGGAGAATCTTGTCGTCCAACCTGCGGAATCGCTCGAACCGGCGCAGCAGGAAGTGCAGGAAGCAGTGTCCGCGCCCCACGCTGTCGCGCCGGCCTCCCACTCAGCCGTGATCGGCGCCTCTCGCGGACTCCGCCTGCTTGGGGGCATCTTGTCGCTGCTCGTGCTTGCCGGGTCGGTCTGGGCCGTGCTGGCCTTGCGAACCAGACATCTACCAGCCCTGACCGACGCCTATACCAGCCGTCCCCTGACAACGTATCCCGGCTCTGAAGTTGAGCCCAGCTTTTCCCCTGACGGCAGCGCGGTGGCTTTCGTCTGGGTAAAGGAGGGGGAACGCCACGGACATATATATGTGAAGCTGCTCGGCTCTGAGGCTCCGGCACAACTGACGAATGGCGCGGCCGAGGAACTGAGTCCCGCCTGGTCGCCGGACGGACGCTGGATCGCTTTTGTCCGGCACGACGACACGCGCGCCAGCATCGTCATCATTCCCGCGATTGGCGGCTCAGAACAAGAAATCTATTCACTCCCGACGAACTACGTGTGGAAATTTGGCGGCCTGACCTGGACCGGCGATGGAGAGAGCCTCATCTTTCCCCAACAGGCCGGCATACAAGCGCCGAGTACGCTGGTCCAGGTCGCAATCAAAGGGCGGACCGTCCGGCAGCTCACGACCCCTCCGCTGGGTTGGGATGGTGACTGGACCCCGGCGGTCTCTCCAGATGGAACAAGACTCGCTTTCGTCCGAGGGCCTGAGGGCTCTGTCTATGACATATATATGATGAAGCTGCCGGACGGAGCGCCACAGCGCCTTACGTTCGATGGTCGGCTCATTGTGGGCCTGACCTGGTCAGCCGACAGCTCCGCGATTGTCTTCGCCTCGAATCGAAGCGGCAGCATTTCTCTTTGGCGGGTCTCGGCACACGGTGGAACGCCTGAGCATGAGCCTGCCGGCGGCGATAGCGCCTACTCGCCTTCGATCGCAAAACAGGGCAATCGGCTTGTCTATTCGCGCGGCAATGCAACCTGGAGCATCCTTGCAGCCAACCTCAATGGCAAGAGCCCGGAGAATGAAGCCGATATCCTGACATCCAGCGAGCAAGACGCATCCCCGCACGTTTCGCCTGCCGGTGACAAGATTGCTTTCCAGTCCTGGCGCTCGGGCACCCAGGAGATTTGGACTGCCGGAATCGATGGATCGGACCCCATTCAGCTCACCTCCACAGGCGCCTCGGCCGGGAGCCCCTCCTGGTCGCATGACGGACGCCGCATCGCTTTTGATGCCCGTTTGCAGTTCCACGCGCACATTTACGCGATCGATGCAAAGGGCGGCGCGCCGCGTGCGGTCACCGACGGAAACTGCAACGACATCGTTCCAAGCTGGTCGGCGGACGATCGCTGGATTTACTTCGCTTCCAACCGCTCCGGCTCGTGGCAAGTTTGGAAGGTGCCGTCCGATGGATCTGGGGCTGCCCGGCAGGTGACAACCACCGGCGGCATGGTGGCTATCGAGAGCGTTGACGGCCGCTGGCTGTATTTCACCCGCTATGCAGAATCCGGCATCTGGCGAACCCCGCTGAGTGGCGGCCCAGAGCGCAAGATATTTGACGGACCGCCAACCGGCTATCTGAATTATTGGACGTTCGCGGGCGACAAAGTCTATTCGCTCTCGGAACAGGGGGATCAATTCACATTGCAGCGTATTGATCCGGAGTCCGGGCACGCGCAGGTCGTGTACAGTCTGAAGCACGATCCAACTCCCTTTGCGGGCATCTCGCTGACTCCCGATGGCAAGCGGATCATTTTTGCAGAACTCTCCCGGACTTCAAGTGGCCTGACGCTTGTGGAGCACTTTGAGTAGCTAACCTTAAGGCGCCCTCGACGAAACCTCGGCAATCCTTCATGCCTGGAATCGCAATCCTTGCTGCATGATGGGCTCATGCGCTTTCCTATCGTTCTGCTTTTCGCTCTCTCGTTGCCCGGCGCCTCCCTTCATGCCCTGGGTCTCCGGCTCGTCGATGCCTATCCCGACAAGGCTCGCTATGCCCCTTCGGACCCGGTGA
>Ga0302140_10011093_pt1 | contig 11105 bp, 16 predicted proteins | sample I_Bog_E1_1_FD_202095 | JGI IMG/M metagenome (GOLD analysis project Ga0302140, IMG submission 202095) | Peat permafrost microbial communities from Stordalen Mire near Abisko, Sweden - I_Bog_E1_1 | ecosystem: Environmental > Terrestrial > Soil > Wetlands > Peat | place: Sweden: Abisko, Stordalen...
CTTTATGGCAAACCATCTCTATCGCCTTCCTTAAAGGCGTTCAACATGGGAACGGAGACGTTCCCCTTATATACCATTGTAGGACTTGCCAAGTCAGGAGACTCCTCCGCAGTAATATTCGTTATGGTCGCCTCGTCGCCTCGTCCAAACAGAGGATCCTCCGGATCAGGGGTGGGGATCCGGCTCATCGCCATACGTCCGATGAATATGCACTGGAGGAGGCGTGCCCTTCTCCGCGGCATCCAGGGTACGCCTGGATATCGTTTCCAAGGCTTTCAACCCTTTCTGTTCAAGCCACTTCCCACACTGGTATTCGTTGTTCCTCCAGTGATCAAGTGGAACGAGGCCCGTCCAAATATGCGGTGCTTCACGATTGAATATCGTATGGCTTAAAGTATTCGCGCAAAAGGATAGGTTCGCCTCGAGCTCGTCCATGTACCGCGTCTTATATTTAACTAACGCGCAGTCTTGATCTCCCCACGCACGATCTTCGTAACCCTCAGGACACGCTGGAAACCCTTTCTGACCACAACCTCGCGTGTTGTCTGTCTCGTCTTTGCTAGTCTTGAGCGTGTACCTGTTGTACCAATGGGTATCGTCGTGATCCTTATTTGGCCAGCGAATCCCCATCTCGCACATGGACATGTAGACCGTGTAAGGGGCTTTGCTCCAGAGAACCTAGGCAGGTCAATTCAATCTACTTGATGCGAAGAGGGATGTACTTACTCGAGGTATACGGTCTCTGAAAGTCCAGTCCGTACTTGAATGTCTTGGACTCCCAGGACCTAGGTTCATTGCCTTCATGAAATCGGCTGTCTCATTGGCAGCATGGTTGCCACATATCGCTGGAAAGTTCCAGTTTTTCCACCAGATAAGCTGATGATGATGGACATCGTATTGGTTGTCCTCGAAAATACATACTGGAAGGCGGAATCCATGTGGATGCTTACGCTCATGGTTGGGACCTTTCAAGGCCTCCTTTCCCCATTTCCTTTCCTGAGGCCTATTGCCGAATTTTTTCCAGTTGTCCCAAATCTCCGCTAGCATTTTATCCCTGCTGAATGCGAAGCCATGCAGGGCGCCAAACTTCTGGATAGAGTTCATAGCAACCATGTCGATTTCGTGAGGTTGAGTATCGGAGAAGTACCACCTGCCTGCCTGGCACACCAGAGTCGGGTCCGTCTTTGGTTCAGGGCAGAATAGCTGTTGATACTCCACACCATCATTGGCACACTTTTCTGCGGCATCCTCTCGGTGTGAGCACTTCAAGTAGTTATATCCCGAGGCAAGAGCTGACGATGCTAGATCTTTGACATAAGTCAATTCGAACTTCCTGATCAAAGAATCAGCCCCTATAAAGTCGCAGATCCAGATCAGGACGCACTTACTTGTGAAAATCCTCACGGTGGTAGAGATCGTACTCAACGCTATCTTTTTTATCCTTGCCAACCCAGTTGCGAGCTAGCATCCACCGAGCAAGCAAAGACGGCCGTCCTGGCTCCAAGAGTTCCCCATCATACATATTCTTAAATAACGTCCACACCTGTCTTCTTGCGGCTTCAAGTTCGACAGCGACTCGTTGCTTCAGTATTTTGTTATTGTCCTCGTTATGATCCTGCCAATCCCCTTCGAAATCAGAACACATTTCCCAGCCCCATCCAGTCCCACCAGTAATCGTTGGCAGTGCCATCTCGAAGGCTCCGTCACCTCCAGATGCCACTTGTTGGCTCTTAATCTCTTCGAGTTTGTTCCGTGGCCAGTCGCGATAGGCCTCATTGAAAAGTGAGTGCTTCGCCAGGTAAGTCGCATCGGCAGCATCGGCAGCATAGAGGTCTTCAGCTGAATCTTCAAGCTTCCTTTCGCTGTGCCATTCCGGTGGATCGTTAGCCCCAGCCATGGTTGTTCCCCAAAACATGCCGGGGTGGTAAATATCAGAAGCCCACTGCTGGGGGCCATGGAACATTGGAAAGATGGACCCTTGATTAGCAAGATTTTGTGCTAGAGGTGCCTTCCACTTTCCTGTATATTCCTCCTTTACCCTATCAAATAGTTCTTTGTTGTTTTTCTTGTAGGCTGTGAGGGGCATCGTTGGGGGTTTATCAAATAACCCCAATTTCTTGAGCGCGTGGGCCTCCACCTTCGTCTCGATCTGTTCCAATAGCTTGTTCGTGAGAACCCCCCCTATACCATCGGTCACAACCGCGATGGATGCGTCAATAGCGACATTAATGGCCGTCTTGACTACCTGCTTGATGTACTCGCACTGTGCTGCTTTATCGGGATCTACTTGAAGTGTGAAAACCTCGATAATGTTCGGAATCAGTGTCTGGAAGCGCGCCTCGGTATCCTTGAAGAGAGTCTGTAGAACAGGGGTTAGTTGAGACAGCTCAATCAGTCGGCGACAACACACTTACATCCAGTTCATTGGTCAAGGCATGCATGATCTCATATATCAAACTGGTGAACAGCACGCGCCGGCCAAGCACTCTGTTATTAGGAAACATGCGGCGAATGTCTTGAACCGAGGGCGGGTGGTAGTTGCATGAGGTAAACCCGCTGGGGCATTTGAAATTGGGCTCATGAAGAAATTCTCTCCAGAATGCTCCCCACTCGCCGTATTTCTTCCACGCGGGTCTTCCTTGCGCAACGACAGTCCAAGAGGTATACCACTGCTCCATCAGAGAATCCCGCACGTTTTCGGGAGTGAGTTCGAAGTAGTCCTCGTCAGGAATATCTTCGTCATCCTCGAATAGGCTCTGATCGTTGAGCATTTTGAAGTACATTTTGAAATTGATCGGTTTCCAGTCCAAATGGTGTGTTCCACTGGCCGTAAGGGCTGTTCCATTGGACACAAGCCCTGTTTCATTGGCAGCAAAAGAAGACTTTGCAGATTCCGAAATTCGATTTGAGGCCCAGTTCTGACTTTTCACCTCCTTGCAAATGAGACCATGACCAGATGAAGAGTTCAACGAGTCTCCCAACGTGCTGGCAAGAGGACTCGAGCTGCTAGAATAGTTTCCGATGCCTCCTGGCGTGGTGAGCGAGACGTTAGATGCATATTTCAGAAAGTAACTCGAATTTGAGGGACCAAGTAGTGCGAGGGAATAACTAGGCCTCAAGACCATATGCGTCCCATTTGCTGTGAAGGTCCCGGTGCTAGGAAGGACAGTTGCCCGTTGGCTGGTCATGGACGCAGGGAGGGGCTTGACAATGGTATTGCCTAATAGCACGGCTGTATGTCCGCTTTCGGTGGGTTTCGAGAGATTCGCATGGGCGAGCAAGGTGGCCGAGGCTTCGAGGAGTTGTGGGGATGTAGAGATGGTGCTCGAGAGAGGAGAGGGTAGAGCTGAAAATGTGTTAGGTGTAGTAATTGTGACAGAAGGCCCAGTAGTTGTGGCATGATCGATGCTGTACCGACTCGTGGTTGATGCCGTACTTGTCCTGTCCGATGTGCCATGGCTCTCGGGAACAGGAGATGTCGAAATTTGGGTAGTGACTGTCGGGAGGGCGCTTTGTAGTTCGCTGGCGTCGGTGGCAGATTCGAATAACGGGAGCAAGCTTCTGGGCAGCGTTATAGGGCTGGCGAAAGTGGTCGTTGCATTCGTGATTGTGAAGTTTGAGATCTCCGCTGCATTGAAAGGTGTTCCGTTCCCTGCTACGCTCGAATTTGTGATGCCGGTGACATTTAAAACTTTAACAGCTGGCATTTGGGGAGACGTAGGACCGTCATGGAAGGCAATGGCAAGCCAGCCAAAGTACTGTAAAGCCTTCTTGAGAATTTCGTCGAGCCTCATGGTTGTTATCAGCTCAACCGCGAGGCGTCGATGTGCCTGTATCTCGAGGGCCAAGGGAGTGAGTGGTTATGGAGAGAATATTCTTTGGGAGACAAATGATGAAAAAGCGCTGGGGACGATATAAGCATTGAAATTTGGAGACTGGAAAGTCAGGCACAAGGTTCGTACTAAGCCAAGCTATGATGGTAGCTCTATGACTCCAGAGAAATGATGTGGAGGATGGATGGTTGTGTTAAGTGGAAGGTGTGCACGGAGTATATATGTACAGCTAGTCCTCCCTAAGGAAGGTACGTCCACGTCCAGCGTACTTATAAGCTCGCCAGCGGACCATATGACAGGATTCCATGGAACGCGGTAGCGGCACTAACCGCTTCCCCTTCAGGAACTCTCGGTCTGGAGTTTTTTTTTTCGATCTTCGAACGTGGTAAAGGCCACGCTGGTGATATTTCCGTGCCGCAAGCGGCGAATGCCTTCGAGCACTTGAAGTATTGATTAATGGCAGTTTTGCTGGAAGAAGTCCTCCGAAAGTCAAGAACCTGCTGATGGCAGTGAAACTTAACGCACTAGCAATGGCTCAGCGATGGGAGGAGCCTCGCCCGCCCTGTGACGGAATGAAATAATCGCGGCACAGAGGTACTTAAGCTAGCACGGGCTAGGTCACTGCAATATTCTGGGCAGAGAACTATAATGCTCTTGAATTTTGTCCCATGCTATGCAACACTAATTATCTTGGCTCCGACCAGTCTACCTGGTCTGTGACTAGTCCAGCCGAAGGATGCCCGTACGAGATCTTTAGTCTCAAACGCAGAGGAGGCTATAATAGTCAGTAAAATGGCTCCGCTCGGAGAGAATATGCTTACGCCCTTGCTTCCTGTGATTCTCATTGACTGTGTCGCGTCCGAACCTGGACCTAATTCAGGGTTGGACATTGCATTCAACTGAAGCTTTTGAGTCTTCGGGACAGCAGCTTGCAAGGCGACATTGGAGATTGACTGGTGCATGGAATTATTCCGAAACCTGGCCATGACTTGTACTGTTCCTTCGGCATTCCGCTGCAGTTGTAACGTGATGTTAAGGTCATTCTTGTCGTAGCAGGGGTGTGTCGGAACAACAGGCGCAGTTGGCTGTGGTGGAGACGACATGCCCGAGAATAGATTGTTGGAAGCGGAGGGAGGGGCTGCTGATGGCTGTCCGGGACTGGGCGTGTCGAAGAGATCCATGATAGAACTCATGTTAGATTGTTGTGGAGGTGACGTGGGCTGAGGTGACGAATTGCTACCTCCTAAGATGTCCGCAAGGAGGTCTGTATTGTTCTGAGACCCGTTCGTTCCAAGATCTGCGGCGGGCACACCACCATCGCCCATGAGATCAAACAACAGATCTTGTTCGGCTGGTTTGACGCTTTTCGACTTTCGATTTGATGCTTTGGTGGATTTTTTGGTAGCTTCACCAAGGACCCTTGATTCTTCCTTGATCTGAGGAGGTGGCATCTTCTCCAAGACGCCTCTTCTGATTGAGTCATAGCCGAACAAATTGCCGTATTCGACAGCACGCTGCTGGACTTCAACATCAAGGCTTGCAGAATTGCTCTGTAGAATTCTCTTGATTCGATCGATTTGTGCAGGGTCTGTGAATCTAGTGGTGAGCTTCATCAGAGAAGTTATGATGTATTCGGTAGCAATTTGGGTGGCATAACTGCTGTTGAGAATGGATGAGAACAGGTCGACAACCTCATTCTCCTTGACTTCTTGCACGAGCTCCTCTTCTTCGTATTGCCCACCGCGCAGGAGGGCATCGCCATACTCTCCTATACACCAAGCTCCAGCCAGAGTCAAGCTCTCCTGTGTGATATCTTTCTTGAGGTTAATGTACAGCTTTTGGACAGCATACGTCTGTAGTTCCGGGGTTGTGGCAATAAGGCGGATGAAAGATGACAAGATCTGCTCTTTCACGTAATTGCCGGCTAATGTCAAGACTCGCAACATGGTATCAACATGCCACCGCTTGTTGGGCGAGAATCTGTCTGCTGCTACGCCGATTTGACTGGTCATGATTGGTTTGAACTCGTTGTCTGCAACTTCTAAAAACGCCAGCAGTTCTCGAATCAGCAGCCGAACATTGCTCTCGTTGATAAGAGTGAAACTCAAGTCGAGGGCTCGTCTCCTTATGCTGATATCAGGATCTCGCAAACATTCTAGTATTGTATTCCGATGTCGTTGTACTGCATTCGGCTCGACGGCGACCACTTTGATCAGAGTGTTCAGGGCAACGTATCGAATATTATTGTCTCGATTAGACAGGAACTTCCCCAGGATGTTGACCCCAAGCACCCGCAGTCCTGAGTCGGCCTCGATGTCTAGGATCGTGAGGACTGCTTCGTAGAGGATCGAATTGCCGACATTCTTGGAAGAGTCGGTGTTGGTAGCGACTTGTGCTAGAATATCATTGATCTGCTCACTTGTTTGTGCGTGACCCCTGCCAAGAACTCGCAGTAATTGTAAAATCTTGACTTGCAGGAATGGATCTGTGATGCCCGTGACATCATGTTCTGGGGCATATCCAGAGCTCGCAAGAGCTTTCAGTGTTCGTACGAGACCTCCGCTGAATGGGCGGAACTTCTCCACGATTCCTTCCTCCCCGCCTTCTGCCTCATCGGCCTCGCAGAGACTTGTAACCAGTGTCAAGCCGCAAAGTAGCACACCGTGATTTCGATCGGAGAGCAGCGTAGCGGCCTTTTCGAGGAAATGTTCTTGTAGATCAGGGACTTTTCGACAAATTCGCATAGCACATAATGCAGCTTTTCTTCGTATGTAAGGATTCGCTGTTGATAGTAGAGTTTCGATTTCGGGGAAGAGATCTCTTGACATTTCAACCGAGGCAATATTTCCAAGGGTACACAGGGCAAGTCCGACGATGTATTGATTCGAGTGGTTCAGGTCGCTGTTTTACGATTAGTGCTTGATACGCATGAGCTGAGTAGCTTCACCCACTTCTTTAAGGAGTTGGTGACCAATGTCAGCACTTCTTGGTTCTCATCCAGCAACAACATCGTGCCCAGATATCCCAATCGTTTATCTGCAAATCGAGGGGATGCGAGAAGCTTGAGACATTCTATCTGTCCGAAATGTGTACGTTCTCCAAGCGTGAAGAGATATAATAGCTTTGCAACATTGTTGCGTCTACATGACGGCCTGTCAGCGGGGAATCAATTGCTGATATCGGTGGACTTGCCTGACGTTCGAGTCTCCGCTCTCTTCTCTGAAGCTTGCCCTAATAGCAGCACTCTCTTTCTGCACAACAGCCCGCTCATCGGCAATGGTCTTCGAAGCGCGTACGTTGCGAATGAATTGCTTTACTGCCAACAGTCAACAGGCGGCTCGAGAGAGGGGCAGTTGTGGAGGCCTACGGGAGCTCATGTTGGCGGTCTGGGGCCCCGCAATGGGCCTGATCTCTGGCTGCTACCAGCTTAAAGGGAGAGAAAGATACCTGGGCGGACAGCAAGGCTCACGGGATTGCCGATGCAGGAGCTGGTCGTGCTGTGAAGATCTGCTGTCCAAGTCGCACAGTTGAAGGCCACTGTGTGTGATATTCGCGATGCCGCTAAAGTGGAGAGCCTTGCCAAAAGGGGTAAGACACGTTGTGGCTGACAGCTGCGCCACTGCGGGTCCAACGCCGCCTCAGCATCATTAGAAACATTCGCATTCGCAGTTCGATCCCCAATTATCACACTTGTTCTTCATTATCACGTACAAGTGCCGCTCTTGCAGCGGAGAATTTCTGACCATGCTGCCTCTCAATTCTGTATAAATTTGCCACTTGGCCTCCATACTCGCCTCCAGTCCTAGACTCTGGAAACAAGCTTCATCAAGCTATCCCAGCTTGACGCCATAGCACAACGAATCTTCATGCACCCACCAGAAATGTCTTCTTCAGCAGATATTCATACCAACGGCAATGGCCATGCCCACCATGAGCATATCCTCCGCCCGAGAGCCGTGAAACCCGCAAATCCAGCTGTCTTGCGTACCATGAGTGAGGAGGGTCTCCTGGCGGCTGAGAATGTTCAGAATGGAAGCATATCAGGACAAACTAGGTATGATCCTCCTAATCCCACGTGTTCTCCTACTAATGACAGAAGTGGCCGGTCAACGCCCGTTCCTGCAGATGCTCCTCCATCCGTACAGTCGATATCCTCCGCCCGAAAGCAACTCCGAGCTGAGCAACGGCGCAGACTGTTCCCCACAATCGAATATGCCTCCAGAGTCTCGCATTTTGATCCCAACAGTGATTATCGCGACTTTCAGGGATTTTACATACTGTTTTGGATAGCTCTTACAATTATGGCTATAACTACAATGTTGCGGAACATAAAAGACACGGGATACCCCATGAGAGTGCAAATTTGGCAGCTATTTACTGTCAAAGTCTGGGAGCTGGCTCTGGCAGACGGTCTGATGGTTCTCACCACCGCTATTAGCTTGCCTCTTCATAGACTTTTCAGGAGCCAGCTTGGGAACATGCTTGGTCTGAGGTGGCAGGGGGGTGGAATGGCACTACAAAGTATTTTCCAGACTATCTGGTTTGCGTTCTGGGTTGCGTAAGTCTTTCATGCTCGAACGGTATTTCCGATTGCTAACTCGCCAGGCTACCATTCAATCGTGAATGGACATGGACTGCACAAGTGTTTTTGACTTTGCATACTCTAGTCCTCCTGATGAAGATGCACTCTTACGCTTTCTATAATGGCCATTTGAGCGAAACAGAACGAAGACTGAAAGCATTAGATGAACCTTCCACGGCTTCCAAGGCGCCGGCGTATCAATATCCAAGTGCTGGACATACGCCGACATCTGAAGAACGAGAGAAGAAGGATGCAGATGATCTTTCACGCCTTCGAGAAGATCTTGCCATCGAACTTACATCGCCAATGGGTGCCGTCACTTACCCAAAGAATCTCACCTGGGCCAATTATACAGATTACATTTTCTGTCCAACACTTTGCTACGAGCTGGAGTACCCGCGGACCTCTGGCATTGTTTGGACAGAACTCGGGTACAAAATCCTTGCTGTCTTCGGAGTCATCTTCCTTTTGACCATCACATCTGAAGAATTTATCCTCCCTGTAATGATCGAATCCGCTTTTCGACTTGAGACTGTCACTTCTTTCTCCGAGACAGCTCTAATTCTGGCTGAATCTATCTCCATGCTTCTCTTCCCCTTTATGATCACCTTCCTGCTTGTGTTCCTGGTGATCTTCGAATATGTCCTGGGCGCATTTGCTGAAATTACCTGTAAGTTGACCCCAATTCTAGCAAGTCCTGGCTAACAAAGTCAGGCTTCGCTGATAGACATTTCTACTCCGACTGGTGGAACAGTACTGATTGGCTCGAGTTCTCTCGCGAATGGAATATCCCAGTCCACCATTTCTTTCGTCGACACGTCTACAGTGCCTCTCGGCCACATATTGGGCGTCCCATGGCAACTCTTATTACGTTCCTAATATCTGCTATTGGACACGAGATCGTCATGGCATGCATCACGAAGAAGATTAGAGGATATGGCTTTCTTGCCCAGATGAGCCAGCTCCCGATCGTAATGTTACAGCGAACGAAATGGATCAAAGGGAAGCGTGTGCTGAACAACGTGTGTTTCTGGTGCTCGATGATCTTGGGCTTGAGCATGATGTGCTCATTGTATGTACTCTGTTGAACGATTGTACGATATGTTTGCTAGATACCCTGGATATGGACTGGGTCACCGCTTCATCGATGGTTAGGTCTCAGTTGATAGAAGATCGACAAGCTTCAGCCAGATTGCATTCAAAAGACCCAATGCTTTGAGTGTTTTTGCGGACACATCATTCAAATACCAAGTGGAGCAGTCATTGTCTATGGTCCTTCTCGCGGACACTGTTGTATTCTCTCTATCTGCTGTTACTGCGTGCAAAGTGTCTTGGCATCCGCGTTTTCCAACTGCATATTCTCATGCTTCACTCCCGCAAGTCCTTAAACGCCTCAAGTTATCCTCAGAATCTAGCCCGATCACCACGTGCATGTAGCTTACATCTTCGTCCATCTCGGCCACAGGCCCCTGCTTTTCACCATTTTGTGCGAAGCATCCCACCACTTCGGGTGTGTCTCCCCCATAAGACGTTTGGGCAGCTTTTCAGACATCGTCCAGTATATCGTATCACGGGGATCGTTGATGCCACCGGCCTTTCTCCGGATCTCGTCCTTATAATGCTCTGGCAGCCCCTCGGTGGCACCCCAGAGTAGACCTGCCAGGACTTTGCGTTTCTTGGAGCCTTCCAACTTTCTGTTCTCTGTTCCCTCGATCTCCATTCTATCACCTCCATTGTCCAAATTGCCAACCATGACGTGTACCACAGCCTTGTGAAGTGGAAGGAGCGGAGCGTTCCAGAATCCTAGTTCGCCAGTCTTCTTGAATGTCTCAGCTTCCAGCTCCTGCATCTTCAGATCTCTTTTCTTGGCCTTAGACTTGAGAACGTCCAAGCATGGTTGAGAAACCAGGTAGACAAGACCCCAGACCTCTCCATCTCCGTCCGGCAAAATCATTGGGAAATGGCTCGATGCTTCGAGGACCCAGGTGTACTTTGACAACTTGCCAACTACGACGAATTCCAAGCTTGAAGTGACCCCAGAGGATGTAAAGAGTTTCTTGAGGTATGCGGGATCCATATCTTTTCCGTACGCAAGGTAAAGCACTGCTCCTTTTTCGAGGTTTGGTCGATTGTCTGAGAGGTGAACAACGGGAATTGGAACGGCATCGGCATCCCAGAACTTTTCGAAAGGAGGACGGAGATGGTCGTACGGAGCAATGATTTCCTCTTCGTCGGTCACAGTACGAACGTAGGAATAGGGAGGAGGAGGGGATGAAGGCTCGTCCGACGATGGGAAGCTTGCCTTTTGCTTCTTTGAAGGACGGGGTCGGTACTCCATGGTTGGGTGGGACATCGTGTTGCGCTTCCTCGGGCGGAGTGTGCGTTGCACACGGTCTGGCTCGTTCTCGGACATCAGTGGCAAAGCTGGCATCGTGCTGGAGGACAAGTCTCTCCAAAAGGTGGGAGAAGGTGGTGGTGAGGGTGTTTTTGAGCGGACGCTGAGAGGAGAAGGAGGGGGTGAAGGCGTTGACATTGTGGATGGGAATGGTGATAAAATTTAGAAGTTGAGATCTGAGGACAAAAAGGGTTACCATTTTCTGATATTGTTGTGCGGCTCTTCGGTTAATTCTAAATGTCCTTAAAACAATCAAGAGTTATTCAGTGCAATGAGGTGTCGATGCCGGCTCAGA
>Ga0302140_10011096_pt1 | contig 11102 bp, 14 predicted proteins | sample I_Bog_E1_1_FD_202095 | JGI IMG/M metagenome (GOLD analysis project Ga0302140, IMG submission 202095) | Peat permafrost microbial communities from Stordalen Mire near Abisko, Sweden - I_Bog_E1_1 | ecosystem: Environmental > Terrestrial > Soil > Wetlands > Peat | place: Sweden: Abisko, Stordalen...
TCATCGCCGCAACGTCTGGGAATTTCCTTCCGAGCTGGATCGAGTCATGAGTCGGTGGATTGTTGTCAGAAGCTACCGAGGATGCGTTTCGATATATGGGAAAATGACGTAGGTTAGGTAAGCAGCGCAACTGCGGCCGCCATTCACGTGTCAGTGTGAACATGGGAGAATTGCTAAATTGTCCCAAAGATTGGCCTTTGAAGACAGAAAGATCGTTCCTCAAAGTTTTCAGTGAAGTTGTTTGCGAGTGCTGAAATTTTGTTCTTGACTAGTTGAGTCTCACGTGATTCTCCCCCCTTTTCAAGGTTCGGAATCTTCCCGCGGCATTCCGATATTTTTCAACCCCATCTTTGCACGACAAATTCCTTGCTACTGCTTGTCAATTGATCACATCTGGAGCTGCTCAATTGAGTTTATACTTTTGTCTTGCCGGTGATCCGAGGATCTGGCACCAATGTTTCGAAACGCCTTGACTCCGAGATGTGACGTGCATAGTTTCTTCCCCACGGAACCGTTGTTTCAAAACGACGGCCATCAAAGCTTGTTTTAAAGCTCCGTAGGAATTAATACCAATCGGCAATTACGTTCCATACTCGTACAGAACTAGTGGGGGCTGAGGGCAGTCAGCAAACTTGCTTCAGGCCCTCACAATGTGGAGATCTTCGGAGTACATTGCCTTATGATCTTTGCTTGTAACGAACTTGATTTGAGTCAGCTACAGTATGATCTTACGAACTTTATGTAGTTTTTCCGGAAGTGATGGGCAGTTGCTTTTTAGCAGCAGGCTCGAGCTTCCTCAGCTACAACCTGGGTTTCAAGGATGTCTGACCGTCTGACGAACTCTTCTCGACGAACTGTCTTCTTGATTTTCCCCATCTACTCTTCTCCAAAACCTTTGTTGCCACTTCTGGATGCGTCTTCTTCTAATCAATGTCTTTGGCGGGCTCCTCGCACAAGAGAAACGATGGCCTCTACTCTGGGCTCGAATATCGAGATAAGGAGCAGGAGGATGACACAGATGATGAAGACGATAACATTACCTTGAATCGGAAGACTACAACGCTCTCGATAATTCCGTTGACGCAGACATTCCCTACTGTTACGATTCCAACGTCCCTCCCTCAGACGTTTCCGTCAGTGACCATTCCCACGGCGCTCACTTCCACGATATCCTTTTCAGTCAGTGTTGAACATTTTCCTATCGCGTTTAGCAACTTTTGACAGTCGTCAAAGACAGTGACATTAGGGCCCACGTCGGTGCTCATCTCGTTTTCTACCCCCTCAACGGGCGTACCCTTTTCAACAACAATATCTGTTTGTCATATGCAAACTAGAATCAATCGTCGAAGCAGGACTGACGAGACCCGTAGACCGTACCATTCCAGTCAACGATACCATTTACCAGCGTCGCATCAACTTCAATTAATTTCTTTTCCACATCGGCAACAATTCCTGTTGTAGGTCCAGAAAACAAATGGATTGGAAGAACCACTAACACTATCTCGAGATCTTGTCAACATTTTCGACGCGGCCCACAACAATACCAGGGATTTCCACCTCCTCGACGCAGAGCGGTGGAAACTCTTCTACGCCTACCAGCTCGCTGAAGCCGACGTCGACAGCAGCTGGAGATACAAGTGGCAGTTCGACCACTTCCAAACTGAAATTATCACCAGGAGCAATAGCGGGAGTTACAATAGCATTACTCGGTATCCTCCCCCCATCTTCCCCTCCCAAACCTCGAACTAACAATTTCCATTAGTTGTGATCCTAATCTTCGCTCTCCTTCTCTTCTTCTTCTGGACACAACTCCGCGGTCGAAAACGAGGCTCATCTGGTCGTTCTGACTCATTGTACGAGAAACAGCTGGTTTCTCCCATCAGTTTGCCGTACAATCGCAGAGGGACGGCGTTCACACCCGAGACGGTACAGAGAGCGCAGCGTCCGGCGTATCCGAGTGATAGAGCGAGTAGTGAAATATTTCAGAACAATGCTGCGAGGAACTTCTAAATGAGAATTAGGACGGAATAAATGGTGTGGTTTTCCTGGGGGGCGGGAATTTCGCCACGTTGTAGAGATACCATTGAGACTTGAAAAGTAGAGCACAGTTAGGGCAGGATACTTGTAGGAATAACTAAATCCGAGCGTGATGCGCTTGGTTACGATGTTGAAGATGGCGGAAGCATCTCTGGAAAATGTATCATTAGAGTGTAATGCCATGATGTCTCCTGATTATCACACTTCGAGGCGAGACGCCTCTCAATTTTTCATATTATACATATTATTCAACATGAGTAGACACAAAGTTGATTATAGCTATAAAAACCTTCAATATATCAGAAAACGCTGTTAATAGTAAGTTGGGCTCTGAGAGAGTTGAATGAATACTTTGAAATGTGATGATTGACAGAACTAGACGAAAATCACAGCCAACATTTGGTCAGGAGTATTTCCGTGACTGCCCTTGATCATTGCACAATCTTGCAATGGCCACACTGTCATGGTTGGGGTATTATGCTACCATGGGAATCCCTTCCCTTTATCACTGTTCTCAGACTCCAAGCTCGGGAAACAGTGTTTCAAACGCCAAGATCGCTCGGCAGTCTCAGCCGCCCCATCCATCCCACGAGAACTCTAGGTCCAAACACCGCCAAGAAAAGTACCACGTCTAAAACAACTTACGAATCCCTCCTGGTTGTGGATTGGAAGCGTTTCTCGCCTCAATGATTTGCCACAGCTTATGAGGCTCTGCTTGGCTGGTTGTCTCAACAGAGTTCCGGATGCTTTTGACGCGTCGATCGATGACAATCTATTGGCTCATGGAGTATCGGATAATTCTGAGCAGCCAATAAATGAGGAGAAGAATGAAGAAATCGAAGCGTTGTGGAGATCGATGTTTATTCTTAGTGTAACGCTTTCTCTATCGCTCTTCGGGACCGAAAGTAGGTCTTCATATGCACTCAAGAAGACTTCTTCCTGTCGCGTGCCTTTTCTTCTCGTCACCATCAAATTTGATGTAAAGGATTCTTGCTTTGAAGATGTCATCCATTGAGGAAGTCTGGGAAAGACATATGGAGTGGTACTCGACCCTTGAGAAACGAGATGATGGGGAGGATGACGAGGAAAGCGACGATGATGAGGACGAAGACAAGTCGAGTACATCAAGTTCACAGACGAGCACATCAACAACCTCCAGCCTAACCTCCATGACATCTGTGTCCAGCACCATCTCTCAAACAAAATCATCCATAAGCTCGACTGCGTCTACTCCAAGCATATCCTCGACAACGCCGTCCATCTCGTCGCCGACTTTGAGTATCTCTGTAAGTGGATCCTCTCGTCCATCTGGCTTACAACGTCTCGTCTCATCTGATCTTTACTAACGAGATATGCAGACGTCAACAGCAGTGAAAACAACGCTCTTCACCTCCATTATCACAACCCCAGCTAGTCTCTCTGCCACACAAAAAGGGAAGGGAAATGCAAGCACGACTTCTAGCTTGGTCAAAGCTAGCTCGACCACGGCTGCAGATACTCAAGGAATTTCCACTCCCTCAAAATCAAGTACCCCCTCGAAGACGACAATTAATATAGCTATCGGTGTCACTGGTAAGCCTCAATTTCTGCTTCTTGTCATAACCAGCTGTACTATGTAGAAACCGCAGCTGATAAAACTGACAGTCCTTGGCCTACTCCTCATTGCTCTCCTCGTATTCATCTTCCGCCGAAAGATCTTCCACAGAAACAAAAGCTCAGACTCAAATGCAACACGGTCAATCTGGGGTGGAAGATCCTCTGGTGCTGAAAGTGCACCGTCCGCACCGCAGGCAATTTACATCCCACCCATCACCATGCGCCAGAATAGACCTCTCGTGTCACCGTTGACAATGAATCCAAATATTCATGGAGAAAGTATGCTCAGCAGAGACGGAGTGGTGAGACAGCAGCGGCTGGCGAGGGTGAGAACGGATTTACTGGGGAAGAAGGAGCTGAAGACTGGTCTGACGAGGAAGCCGGTGCAGGAAGCGGAGAATGCGAACAACATTGGGTTTGCGAGAGGCAGTGGTGAAATTGATGAGAAGCATAGGGTTGAGATTGAGGCCAGTGCTGGGATGTGGGAGGATCCTGTTACGGTTGCCAGGAGAGGGTCGGTCGGTGAGAGTGAGGCGAGTCTGCCGAGGTGGAGGACACCGGCTAGTTGGGTTAGGGATCAGAGGATGAGGGGTTGGGGGAGGCTGTCTGGGTGATAAGTTAGCAATAGGAGCGGACTGTAAAACCAGAGAAGTCCTGATCTTGACTTGACGGATACTCTGCAGTTTTCCATGTATTGTGCTAAGCAAGTGTTTCTGTTGTGCTCACAGCAATTTTCGGAGCCGTTCTGCTCTAATTCCATCCGTCCGTCCTCCAACCACTCCTCCAGGAAGAATTTCGTTGCATCGTCCTCCCACTTTACTTCTTTTGGTTTGTGATAATCTGACAACTTGCATTCACAAGTTTTGAGAGCCAAGGCCACCCTGAGCAACATGGATTGCGGCAGTTCTGGCGCCCAAGAAATGAAGTCCTCCTGCTTCGTACAAACAAGTTTTTTGAGGGCAATCTCGAAGAGAGGATTCTCTCCTTGCTTGAAATCGACTGCAATCTTGCAGAATTCGCTGAATGGCCCCACTCCCTTCTGTTCGACGTGGTGGCTGTGTACTTCATCATGAACTTCTCTCATGATGCCGTTTTGCATCTTCCTCACGAGAAAGCGATCTACCAAGATCCATAGCTTCGCGCACATTGCTAGATCCGGTCTTTCGTTCTGGCTATTCCTGACCTCCTTGCTGTATATCCAGTGCGCCACAATCGCAAACAGCTCCGGATCGACATCAACCAGGGTCATTGTCTGCGTTTTCCCCTCTTCGAACTTTCCGTTGAATGCCGAAGAGAAGAAAGGCGAATGAAAGCAGATCCACTCCTTGTGAACGACGAATTTGTGCTCCGTAGTACCCTTCGCACCAGTGCCAATCTTGGGCACGGCGGACTTTGCAGGAAGAGGGATGATGACTGTAACCGTATCCTGAGACATCCTGCCTTTATTAGTAATTCTTAAGGTTCTCTTAGACAGGATAGCAACTCACGACAAGGATGAGAACAGGGGAGGATGCTTCTTCGCTTCCGTTGCTGCCGGGCTTGCCATCGTGCTCTGCTGGTCTGCGTGTCAGTCATGAGCCGGAATCGACGAAGAAGAACATACCTTCGTGTTGCGACACGCTCCAAAGATGATCGCAGGAGACTTGGAGTCGTGGTGGACTCTGGTCCCGATGTTGAGAAAGTTGGAAGGTGAAGGAGTGATCTGGTGTTGATGTTGACTAGCTTTTCGCTTCGCTAAAGGTGAATTTGGCAGCCCCTGACGAAGAGCAACCTTGCCGAACGAGGAGAATCTTTGGTTCTTGTTGCTTCAGAGATTTAAATGATTTTGTACTACGTTATCCGCTCGTATCCCGCAGTGCAATATTTACAGTGTATCTGCAGCTGGCTCAGGCTCATCCGTCAGCTGAAAAGGAATGAACAAATCAGGAAGAATGCGAGCCATTGCTCTTGGTACAGTACTGAACATCTATCGGATAAAATCTAATTGCCGGTGACTCCTTGAAGATCCACTTCCTCGAACATCAGTTGCAATCTAGTGATTGTCCCGGAACTTTCGGAACATTCGTAATTGGTGATGTGTGCGAGTCTGCGACTTGAGTGCCGAGCAGGTGCGCAAGGAGCAAAAGCACGCGCTACTACTTCACGGGAGAGAGTTTGAATTCCGGACGTGATAAACATCCACAGGAGTCATATTTGTATTCTCACATGTTGGGCATCTGGAAAAGTGATGTATCACTTCTGCAAATCGGAGAGTTGAGAAGTCCTCGCCATTTATGCAAATCCCGAATTGCCACGAGACTATTTAAGGGTTCATAATAGAGCACAACCCAATTATAAAGACTCCACAAGCTGTCTGTCACCCAACATTCCCAAACTCTATCAACAAATGTACAAATGCATTTCCGTCACGGTAGGCGGTTATCTCAATCGGGGCATAGAATCAATCCTCCGCAAAGTAGAATTCTGCGGCACACATCTCATGTGCACTCTTCAATGCTTTAGCAGAATCTACTATTGCCTCTTTGGGTAGATCTCCAACCATATCATAGAAGAAGTCCCTAGGACAAGCCCAAGCCAACCTGTCCACCGCAAGGTTTCGAAGGATTGGTAAGTCTGTCGAGTATGCAAAGTCAACAAAACACTTCATCAATTCTCCTGGATTCTCCCTTGTAAGCTGAAGGCTCTCGACGTCGTGGAAAATGTCTTCGATGGCGGTGAAGATTGCATCGATAACTGTATTTTGCAGCTTTGGTATGCCGAATCTTGCTGCAAGAACCCAGAGCTTTGCCAATTGAGCTGGAGTCTGCGAAAGTGTATGTTCCTCCTTCTCTCCGACCTTTCTCTGCGGAATCGATTCGGAGTAAAGCCAGAAGAATAGCAGTCCGAACACGGGTACTTCAACATCTTGTAACATCATTGCTGTCGCACCGTTTGCATTGGAGTGTTCTTTATATGCTGAGGCGAATGAAGAGGAACAGGAGAACAGGCGGTCTTGGTGAAAGGAGAAAGGCATTGCGTCGGGGCCATCGCCAACAATGATTGTCATGAATGACTGAGGCTCACTAGCAAAGGATTGATCAGCTTAGAGGTTGTACAGGGCACAGCTAAGGAAGATTTATTCTGGCACGTACGCAAGAGAGGGTGGTTTGGAGCGAATCTTGTCTTCGCGAGCCTCAATCGCGTCTTTTTGCGAGGCTGACGTTGTGGTGGGGAGATTCGAAGAAGATGAAGACCCTGAGGAAGAAGTCGAGGCTGACATCATGTCGAGGCAATCTAGAGACTATTCAGTTCCCGAATAGAAGGAATAGACTCCTCTAACGGGGCGAACATACCATCGAGGCTTTTTTAATGGTTCAGTGAGAGGTCGTTGAGAGAGCCAGCTGATGGATAAAGGTTTGTGTTAAAGTGAACCTGTCTTTCCTCCCAATCCCTTGCCGATTTGAGCTAAGCCGGTTCAAAAGTTACAGAGAGTGAATAAGTCGTAATGCTAGAGAGTTGCTCAGCCTTTTGTCGAGCCACTGCTCTAAAGCCTGTTCGCTTAGTCTCTTCAACCTTTTCTGACTTGCGTCCTACAACCACACGTACAAACCTTCCTCCATTTCTCAGCTCTCCATCATGCCTCCAGCACACCCCCATAGAGTAAGGCCGTTCAATGAACTGGGCGCATCGAAAATGGCGGAGACAGTCGAAGTTGAGTCTAGCACGAAGGCTACCCCAAAGCCGCCATTTCTTGCGTAAATATTGTCCCTCACCTTTCAAGTATGCTTCGGTGCACAAGGTTTAAGCTAACACTACGGTGAATAGAGCACCCCAAGACATAGTCACTGTCATTGTTGGCAGAGGCTCTGCCTCCCAAACTTTCAAACTCCCCAAAGACAGCTTATGCTACCACTCTCTGGTCTTCGCTTCAGCTTGCAATGGCCCATTCATCGAAGGCAGTTCTCAGACAATGAGCTTGGACGATATCGATGGACCAGTCTTTGGATTGCTGGTTGCCTGGCTCTACACCAAGGATATCAGTGATGAAGATGTCTCTATGGGCGTGGTTGCAACGTCAGCGAGCGTATTGGTCATCACCGCCCTCCGCCTCGCCAAACTCTGGGTCTTAGACCGGCGTTTCCTCATCCCGAACCTCCAGAATCAAGTCATCACTAAGCTCCATCCTCTTCTAGCACGACTTGGAGGAAGTGGCATGAAGGAAGTCGTTGACTATGTGTACTCTGGAGAATACGATGAGCTGCGAAACCTCGTTTCCACATCTCTAGCTTTCATGACCAGAGAGCACCATTTGTCAAGTATTCTGGACCAGCTCCCTCCGCAAGCACTTGTGGATGTGACAAGACATTTAAAGTGTTGCTTTCAGGCGAAAGAGACACCTGCTGAGATGTCGCTTTTGACTGACATGAAAATGTTCTTTGTGGAGGATGGTACGGCGTCAGCAACGTCTGTGAATGCTGGTGGCAGCATTGGAAGAGAGAAGCAGCCAGCGTCCACGGAGAACGCGCATAAGAGGCAACGACTGAATCCTCTGTCTCCCATTCTGGCGGGTTCAACGGGTGTGGAGTCCGATTCAGATGATGAGGGTACGTACGACCTAGGAGCTTGGAGGTTGGCCACTGCTCTGTCGATGCATAGTGATTAACTCGTCGCGATCGTTAGACTTGATATTGCTTCCGGCTTTTCGACGGCGGAAAACATTCCCTCCTGTGGCCTACGCAAGCATTGCTGCCATGCGAGCATTGCCTGCCACTAAGCGCCCAGAAAGTGAATGGCGGAAAGCGTGTTTTTGTCACAATTTCGAGAAGGGATTTCAAATATCTCACGGGGCCAATGCATCTGGAATTAGGGGTCGGGAAATGCGTTGATCTTATTATGGTGGTCCTAGACTGAACAAAATAGAAGTCGTTCATAGGCGGTCTTTTATTTGTCTACCGTGACCTTCTTTTCTCCCGAATATGACACACCAGGGTGAATTTAAGAATCAAATGCTCGACGTCGATGTGATAGTGAAAGTTTTCGGGCTGTGATGCTGGCACGCAAACTATGCAATCCATTGCACGAATAGCGGTAAATCGATCCCTCCGCTCCAAGAAAGGTCAGCCCAAGTTTTTGATGCTCGCTAGTCTTTCTTAGGATGCGTCTGCAGACGAGCCTAAAAAGGGGGGGAATCACTATTTCTATTAATAAAAGCACTTCAGTCGATTTAAAATAGATAGCAATTGACTTGAGGCTGGCTTTGAAAGGTAGAAACAAAGATTCGTGAGATAAAATGAAAGCTTCTTCTTTCCCAAGAAAGCAAAATGGCAAAACTTCAGCGAAGAAACCCCCCCTAGATGTAGGGACTTTTTGGGTTGCCAGTCGTCCTTGGGGGTCGCCAGGGTCGTCAGTAACTTTCAACACCCCCGGAGCAGTGAAGCAAAAAGCCCGAACCAGGCAGGCTTTTTTCCGTGTACTAAGTTGGCGACTTTGGAAGCGTGGGGAGGGTAGCTTACCAGTTCTAAGCCCGAAGGCGACGAAGTTTTCTTATTTTGATATATGTAGGCGAGACTGCGAATTTAGAGAGCACGTGAGATGCCGGCAGAGAGGGGAGCAAGGCGAATTCTCGACGCAACGTCAGATTTCGTGATGCAAAGCTTCCTTCTCATATACCCATGGAATATTCGCAAACTGACAAGCCGGTACTTTTCAGATTGTTCCTTAGATTAAGTAACATCAGATAAATACACTCCAAATGTCCCTCGAGCTAACAGTACATTGAAATCAGCATTGCGTCACAAATTCTAACAAATTCTGGTCGCTAAACGACTCAAGGCCCTCAACTTGTGCTGCACTTCTGTCATACCCAGAGCTTTCTCTCGGAGGCCTAGCTTCTCGAGAAATTCGCCCATAAGATAACAAAATGCATAACTGAGAAGCGATTTGGTACTTTGGGATGAATTCGAAAATCATGAAGGGAAAAAGGCCGATGGATGACGAAGGCTTTTGCTGATCAGACATAAACCACAGGCGGCAGGCAGAAAAACACCGAAAAAAATCTCGAAAATTCAAGCATGCACTTTTCTTCGCATTTTTCACTCCCTATGATCAATGTATCGTGCCCCTCAGCATATTTCCTTTGAGGGAGGATTCCCAGCCAGCAGTAGGCTGCTCTAGGGGAGGCCTAGCCGCCTTCAGCCGGGCTCTGGAGCGTAATTCCAAGCCTCTGCTAGGGAATCGATGTTTTTCACAAGAGAATTCAGGTTTTCCTTGGTTCTGGGCGACTTTTCTTTAGATATTCTTACAGTCTGAGCAATCCCCTTGGTGAAGTGAGGTTGAAATATCCGTACGAAGTTGACAAGGGTATGGCGCGCCTATTAGTCAGCATCCGTGGCTTGACGTCCTAAAATTGAAGCCACCTCGGCCACAATTCAGCTTGACGTCCATCTCAACATCACACTCCTTTGACAATTAATTTCGCGAGCTTCGATTCTTCCACTCCTTCACTACCTTTGCATCAAGATGGCCCCTGTGACCAAAGACAAGTACTCGGTCCTGCTGCCTACGTACAACGAGCGACGCAACCTTCCAATTATCACTTGGCTCCTTAACCGTACTTTCACCGAGCAGTACGGCTTCCAATGTCCCCAGAATGCATAAATGGGTCTAGAAACTGATTGTACGGATGCAGAAAACTTGACTGGGAGCTCATCATCATTGACGACGGAAGCCCCGATGGCACCCAAGTTGTCGCGAATCAGCTCGCAAAGGCCTACAGCCCACACGTTATCCTCAAAGCGCGCGCTGGAAAGCTTGGTCTTGGCACAGCATACGTTCATGGTCTGCAATTCGTCACCGGCAACTTTGTAATCATCATGGACGCCGACTTCTCCCACCACCCAAAGTTCATCTCGCAGATGATCGCGAAGCAGAAGGAGCTCCCTACGAATGGCGGATACGATATTGTGACTGGGACACGGTACGCCGGGGATGGAGGAGTGTTTGGATGGGATTTGAAGCGGAAGTTGGTCAGCAGAGGTGCGAATTTGTTTGCGGATACTGTTCTTCGACCAGGCGTGAGCGATTTAACGGGAAGCTTCAGGCTGTACAAGAGAGCTGTGCTGCAGAAGGTCATTTCAAGCACAGAGAGCAAGGGATACACATTCCAGATGGAGATGATGGTCCGGGCTAAGGCGATGGGATGCACTGTTGCGGAGGTGCCAATTTCCTTTGTGGATCGTGTCTATGGCGAGAGCAAATTGGGTGGAGACGAGATTGTAGAATATGCGAAGGGGGTGTTGACTCTTTGGATGAAGGTTTAGGCATGTACGGTAGGGGAGTCTAGGATGGGATACTTAATACAACGGCGCTGTTATCAGTGCTGGTTTCGTTCTTCTCCAGCACTTGACCTGATTACGCGTCACATGATGGTTGGCAAGTTTGCCATTCCCAAGACCTCCAAGCTTTCCAGAGCTGCTGATTTCGTCAGATGC
>Ga0302140_10011098_pt1 | contig 11100 bp, 10 predicted proteins | sample I_Bog_E1_1_FD_202095 | JGI IMG/M metagenome (GOLD analysis project Ga0302140, IMG submission 202095) | Peat permafrost microbial communities from Stordalen Mire near Abisko, Sweden - I_Bog_E1_1 | ecosystem: Environmental > Terrestrial > Soil > Wetlands > Peat | place: Sweden: Abisko, Stordalen...
GACGGAGGGGAAATTAAAGAAATTTTAGCAATTTGATGATTGTTAAATTATTGTTCGGAACAAATATGATTTATTTTTTTGGGGAAAATTTCTTTGGTTTTTTTTAACCAAAATTCTTAGAAAATTGCTTTCATAAGGAAAAATATTAATAATTATTAATTAATAATTTAAGAAATTTTTGAATTTGTTTATTTTTTCCAAATTCAGATATCCCAATATTTCAAATTCTTGAGAAACTCAGAATTTATTAAATTTCCAAATCAATACCATTTCAAATTCCCAAATAAAAAAACCCTCATATATTCTATGAGTATCCTCGAAACTATTGACACCCTCCTTCTTTTGGCTCCTGAGTCCTCCCGTTATTCTTCTCTGAAATCCTTCCTAGAAAGCACTTTCCAAACAACTCCTCAAGACCTTCAGAAATCTCTCGATATCCATTATCTCGAGAAAAAAATCGATTCCATAGAGGATTTGACCCTCTTTTCTCTTCTCTATAGGACCTTGAGTTCTTTCCAAAGCAAAAAAACCTCAAATTCCTACTTATATACCACAGATAATGAGAAATATCATTTAAACATGAAGCTTCGAGATCGATTCAAAGTTCTAAAAGAAAAGAAACTGCTCAAAAAGGCCTTTTTCACAGATGTGATCAAGGATTTTTCCTTAGAAAAGCTTGAACTAGCAAGAAAAAACATCAAAATCCTCTATCAAGATCTAATTATCCCAATGTTTCCAGACAATGAATCCTCTACTGTGAATTTCTCGTTTCTAGGCAAGGTTTTCCTGGAATGGGGTTTGATTCTTGAGGCTTCCTTTGAAAAAGAAGACATTTTATTAGTGATCGATGTGATGAAGCTTTCCATGAACCCGAAAATCTATCAAAACAGCAGTTGGTGGTATATGGATTATGAGAAGCTTTGGAGTGTTTTTAAGACAATGTTGAAAGTGGCAGGGAAAAGACCTGAATTCGTGGATAATTTGCAGGTTTTCTTTGAGGTGATCGCAGAAGAGGATATTAAGAAGATTGTAAGGGATGTGTGGGATAATATGAGAGGATTTATGACCAAAGAAGAAACTATTATAATCCAAGGCTTGAAACGGATATTGCAGGTGGCCTTTACGAAGAAAACCTTGAGATTTCTATTGGAAATCGAAAGGAATTTGAAGAAAAATGAAGAAGTTAAACTTATGATGAAGGTTTATCAGGAAATAGTGTTGGAAATGTTATTGGATAAGCTGAAAGGAGCCTTTTTTGATGAGGTTCTTGAGATTTTGAAGCAATTTCTCTTTAGTAAAAATTTAAATATTCCGAGCTTTTTAAACGTTTTTTAGGTTTTATTAGAGTTTATATGTTGAAAAAAGAGGAATGGGAGAAATTATTGAGTAATTTCTCATTTTTGGCTCAGGAAATGCTCAAAAACAAGGATAATAATAACAAAATCAAGGAATTTCATGAGTTATTATTCGCATTATCGAGATGTTATACTCTTTTCTTTGAAAAAGACGCGAAAGTTCAGAATTTCGAGAAAAAAAGCCAAATCGAGACTTTTCTAGGTCGAATCCGAAGAATCTATGCGATATCAGAGCCTTCCCAATATTTATTAGAATATAATTATGAGAAATTGATGTTTTCAGAGAATAATTTAAAGGTTTTCGAGGGAAATCATCTGAATAACATTCAAAAGGAGCCGATTCAAAGAGATTTCGCTCAATTATTCAACACAGGATTTAGTAAAATTTCGATTTTATGTTAAAATTCCCTTGATTTCCTATAAAGTCTGTTATATGAACGCCTTTCTGCAATCTTTATATGCGACTCTTCCCTTCAAAGAGCAGATCTTCCTTTATGCAGGGGCTTTGAATGCGAATTTCCCCTCAGATCCTTCGAATTTATTGATAAATCTCCATCAATTATTCGAAACTATGAAGAAAAGCGCAGAACTCGGCTCATTAGAACAAATAAAACTCTCAGAATTCAAGAAACTCATGCCTGAACCTTTCAATTCATCGAAAGATCAACAGGATACTATTGATTTCGGTAGAGCTTTATTAGATGATATCGAGAAAAAAACCAAAGGAAGCGCTTTAGAAGGCTTGATTGAGAAATTATTCACTTGCGAAATCGCACATCGATATGAATGTCAAGAATGCGGAAATGCCTCTGAAAACATCGATAAAGCAGTGGATTTCCCTTTGAGTTTCTGTATTTTTAATTTAGATTTTCTCATAAAAATCTAGAAAAATCGATCTTTTTTTTAAAAAAGCACAAGAATCAATGATCAGCGAAACCAGAGAACATGATTTCAAGGAAATGATGAGAAATTATATGAAAAATGAAGAACTCACTGGAGAAAACAAATACGATTGTGCGAAATGCGGGAAAAAAACAGAACTCACGATAAAACGCAGTAAATGGCATAGATTACCACAAATCTTGATAATTCGGGCCAATCGGTTCAAAAATAGCAACAATCTCAATAAAATGTTGAATAAAATTTCGATAGTTGAGGAATTCATGCCCTCAGAGGTTTTTCCACCTGAATGCTTTGTTTTCCCACAAAATCTCAATGAAGAAATGCTGAAAAAGGACTTAGAAAATCAAAGAATCGAAGAGGAAATCAAAGAAGAGGAAATCAAAGAAGAAGAAATCAAAGAAGAGGAAATCAAAGAAGAGGAAATCAAAGAAGAAGAAATCAAAGAAGAGGAAATCAAAGAGGAAAAGCCTTTAGAATATATAGAAGAGGAAAACAATGAAAAACCTAAGGAAATCAAAGAAAAACTTTCTGATAGCTTCAATTCGATATATTCGTTATATTGTATCATCATTCATAAGGGACAAACCGTGAAAGAAGGCCATTATTTCACTTTTGTCAAGGATTTCAGAGATAATGCCTGGTTTTGTATTGATGATCGATGCGCACAAATCGAAAAGCGGGATTTGGAATATGATTTCGCTATAGATGAGACGCCTTATATTTTCTATTATATGCGAAAAAACGCTTAAAAATTAGAAAAAGTCTTTAAAATTCATGGGTTTTTATATTAAATTCTTAGAAACCATTAAAATATGGTTCTTTTCATGGAATCTCGCTGCTAAAAAGAAGTCATTTCCTTGATTATCAAAGGAATTCTTTTCTAATCCTTTGAAATTCTCGCTTTTTTCCTTTTCTTCCTCTTCTTCCTTTAAATCCTTATAAATATCCTCATTTCTTCTTTCCTTCATGATTTTCATTAGATAAAGAGCCATTTTCTTTCTATTACCCACCATCATATAACTTTCATCTATCGCGAATCCTGTGAATAAGATCTTATTCTTGATTTCATTCCTGGTCTTGATCGCATTATTAGTCTCGAATTCCCAACAATTAACTCTAAGGAATTTCGCTAAATCCCAGAAAATCACAGTTCCTTCCTCAGAACCTGTTATCATATAAAGACCACTAGGACTTATTGAAAGACTAGTCACAGTTTCTTGATAATGGAAAAGAACTCGCACTTTAGTGCCTGAAGCGATTTCCCAGAAAATCATACGGTTATCTAAAGAAGAAGTCACTAGAAATTGAAGGTTTTGAAGAAAATCCACTAGAATAACATCAGAATTATGGCCTAAAAATAGACGAATTGGTGATAATCGATCTAAAGTCCAAAGCTTCGCCGTGTTATCAGAAGAACCTGAGGCGAAATAATAACCTTTGGGACTGAATTTGACTTTCCAAACGGTGGAAATATGGGCTTGATATTGAATGAGACAGGTTCTGGAACGGATGCACCAAAGTCTGATAGTTGAATCCACAGAAGAAGATAGAAAAAAAAGCTCATCATAAAGTAAAGATAAAGAAGTTATGGCTGAGGAATGACCTATGAACTTATAATAAAAGATTGGAGATTGCGCTTTTTCTATAGAAATCCCATTATTATTGATATTATCCTTATTGTCCTTATTATTGTCCTTATTATTGTCCTTATTATTGTCTTTATTATTGTCCTTATTATTGTCTTTATTGTCTTTATTGTCTTTATTGTCCTTATTATTGTCTTTATTATCTTTATTGTCTTTATTGTCTTTATTGTCTTTATAATTAGAATTATTATCATTAAGGTCTTTAAAAGCATTGGAATCTTTATTCAGATCCATTTCCTTCATTATCTTCACATCTTCTAAAAACTCCGGATTCAATAGATAAAGACTTATCGAGCTATCGAGATTTCCGCTTAATAAAACATTACAATTCAAGCCTATTTCCACACAAGTCAAATTTTCCTGTGAATCGCTTATTGTGACCTGTAATATATTAGGTTGTATATTATCTCCTAAAGGCACTCTTTCTAGATAATTCTGAGCAAATAACACTCTATTGCCCAATTTCACTTCTGGAATCGGCAATACACTATTACCTTCGCCTTGATAATTGACTATTCCTTTTAAAGCATCCGTAATGAAACTCACATCTTGTAAATTCACCTTCATTTTCCGTGTTCGATCATTAGAAAACCGCTTTCGAGACATCGAATCTAATGCCATATAAAAATCGAAATCCGCCTTTGTGGGCAAGGTTTGGACGTTTCCTGCTGACATTTTCTCGATATCTTCGATTCCTGAAAGCTTCAGGAATTCGTTCTTGAAATTCGCTTCAGAAACCGGATCTTTTAAAATCCGGATCAAAAGAAACGAGGAAAGGGAATTCATTATAGCGGATTTTTTCTCGATCTCGAAATATGAGAATAAACATTCATATGCGAATTCGCTTAGAAAAACCACGTTTTTCCCGTTTATTCCGATTTTCTCTATCAATTCTGGAAAACTACTCACGAAATTTTCAAATGTCACTGCGCTTGAGGAAATTATTTGAACCTCTTTTAAAAGCCGAGGACTCAGGAAAAGGCTTTTATTGGAATCGAGGATATTGCGAAAAAGCTTGAATCTTTCTTGAAGTTCATCCTTTCTATCAAGTCCAATTCGCAAAAGCTGAAGGAAACAAGCGAAAAGCACGTTTTCGAGTTCTTTACGAAGAGAAAGCAAAGAATTGCGAACAAATTGCCTGAATTCATCATATTCCTTCTTAAATTGCATGAATTGAGGCTGATAGGAATCCTTCATAGGCTGTTGTTGCATTGAGGAAGGAAATGGATATGGAGACTTGAAAGAAGGGTTTTTATTAGGTTTTTGTGACATTTTGTAGATTTTCTGAGGTTTTTATTTAAAAAAAAATCTGGATTTTTTTTCGCTTAAATTCTTTAATTAAACTCCGAGATTTCGCTTATATTTAATGAATTCCTTGAGGTTTTGTTGTGTTTCTTTAATGAATTTCCTGTTTTTCTTAATAATTCCAGCCTTTTCGAAGCTGATTTTCTCAATAATTGTTAAAATCGCCTTATTTTTCAATTGAATATTATAAGTTTCATCAGCGAATATATCAAATAAGGCATTCAAAGCCTCGGCTATTATTAGAAAATGGTCTTTCGATTGAAATCCTTGAATCAAAAGGTCCAATATCTGCGATAAATCGATTTCTGAGAGGATTTCTTTATTCGTGAGACTTATTGGAAACCGCAAAGCCAAGATTTCGAAGAAAATAGAGGAAAGCTCTTCATTTTCTAACGAAAGGATCGATTTCCCTAATAAAAATAGATCATTTGTAGGGATTATTGTCTGAAAATCTCTATTTTGTTCTAGAAAATCGAGGAAAGACCTTAGAATTAGAAGGAAAAAGTCTCGAAATTCAGGGAAAAACATCATTTCTTTGAGGATTATTGAAAAATCCTGGATTTTAGTCCAAAGAAATAATAGAAAATCGCGTTTTTCATGGTTTTCGCAAAGATCTCTTTGAGAAAAAATAGCCGAAAGCACTGAAATCGAGAGATAATTGACCTCAGAAACCGCGTTTATCAGACTTTCTAAGCCTAAAGTCTCTATATTGGCGAAAAGACTCATTTCCGACTTTGAAATCAACAGATTTTCTGATAAAAGGCTGAGGAAATAGCCTCTTTTGTTATAATTTAAGATGATTTTCTGCATATTTTCTTTGAAAATATCAACATTTTCTATGTTTTCTTCCTTTGGCCCTTGAAAATCAAGCTCTTCTTCTATTTCTTCTGAACTAAGGTCTTCGAAAAGGTCATTTTCAAAGAGATTATGTAGGAAAAGAAGAGAAAGTTCTAATGATTTCGCGATTTCTATAAAGAAATCGCGATTTTTCTCAAGATCTTCTGTTTTTTCGTTTTTTTCCTCTATAATCTCTTCATTTTCTTCATTTCCTGAGGATTTTGAGCCTTTCAAAGAAATTAAAGGTGTTAGAAATTTGATTATTTCCTTGAGAAAGGGCTTATTCAAGAGGAAATCGAGGAAAACTGAGATTTCCTCATAAAAACCAACAAAAAGATTAGGGTTTTCTAATGAAAGGTTCAGGAAAAGACCCATTATATAGCCTTTTGCGATGAAAATCTTAGGATTTTCGCTTTTCGTCTTGAAAATCTGATTGATTCTAAGGAGAAAGGCTTGGTTTTCGCATAAAATCCTTCGAAATTCGCCTGAAAATTCAGTTAATATATGAAAAAGGTCGAGAATATCGAGGAAAATAGCTTCATCTTCTAGAATTAGCGAAATATCAATGAGTTTCATAGCCAATTTCAAGACATATTTCTCAAGAAGCTCTTTTTCTAGAGTTTCGCTATAAAAACCTAACAAATTCACGATTTTCCTCAATATTTCCTTAAAATTCGATATATCCACTATCAAAAGAGATTTTTCCATTAATCTCTGGATCGTGCCTTCCAATAGGACTTCGAGAATCTTAAAAAGCCCTGAATTTATAAGGAAAATCGTCCTATTTAAAGCATTTTGATTGGAAAAAGGAGATTCCGCTTGGCCTAAACTCAAAATCGCTGATATTGTGTTTATCACAAGTTGAGGATTCAAGGCCTTTTCGAGGTTTTCTAATAAAAGGCTCAAAATTGAATCTGAAAATAGGAAATTCAGCTGTTTTTGAGAAATTTCATTAGAAAGGTTCATGAGAATCGAAGTCGCGGTTTCTTTTTCCTGGAGATTCGAGCTTTTTAATTGAAGAAGCAACGATTTCTCAGGAAAAGATGAGATGTTTTCGTTATCAGAATCTTCAGATTCAGAGGAATATTCACATTTCCCATGGGTTTTGCCTTGGACTTTCTTTAGAAATCGCGATTTCGACTTGGAAATCCTTTTCATAATAGAAATATCTTTTTTTATATATATTTTTTAAGTATTTTTATCTATTTTTATCTATTTTTAGCTATTTTTGTTTATTTTTTTCTATTTTTATCTATTTTTTTATCAATTCTTTAAGTATTTTTTAAGTATTTTTTAAGCTTTTTTCTTCGATTCTTTATAATTTCTAATAATTTCTCAATAAAAATACTTTCTAGACATTTCCAGACCCTTCGACTTTCCAATAAGCAGCTTCTTTGATCAATTCATTGATACTGGGATCATCTAAATTCAATTCGCTCAATAGATTCGTCAAGCCTTTATATCCTGCCTTCGATATGATCTGTAAAATGGCTTCTTCGATCCATTTGGGCAAAAACACGAAATTCTCAACTCCTTCATTTTCCAATTCATCCAATATTTCGGCTATACAAACCAAAGAAGCCTTAAAATTCTCGATTTCCAGATAAATCCCTAATAATTGTCTCCAGGCAAATAATGAGAAGCCTCTTTCCACAGCTTTTCGATATGCAGTTTCCGCAAAGCGATTTCTCATGAGTCTTTGAGCCAAAATTCCTCTGAAAACCCATAATTTCCCTGATATTTTCAAATCATCGATATATTCCTCTTCTTCTTCTTCATCTTTATTCTCTTCTTCTTCCTCATCATCATTAGATTCAGGCTTTTTCCTTCGATTCTTCGTTTGTTTCATATATTCCTCTTGACTCCATTCATATAACGCATTAAGATCTCCATATAAAGCCTCGAATAAAGAATCCGTGATTTTCGAACAAAGTCTTTTCTTCGAAAAGTCCAAAAGCGGGTTTTCAAAAGCCACACCTTCAATTCCTTGTTTTTTCGTTATATTCCTAATAGATAACTCATGCGATCTCAATTCCTTATCATTTTCCTCAAATTCAGCCTTTTTCTTATTAATATTAGAGAAATTCTCTATATTTTCGCATAATTTCAAAGGCTTCACTGGTATCATTAAACGATCTTCTAAACTGGCTGGAATCTGGATATTCACAGGTTGGCTTTGGCTCATTTCCTCAGAAAACTCATCCTTTTTCGATAATAAAAGGTCTTTATTCATTTTAGGCTTATTTAGAGGTTTTAGATCTTCTTCAGGCTTTAAGAAACTAGGCAATTCATGTTCTTTATCGGAATCATCTTCATCAGTTTCATTAAGAACCTCATTATTCGAATCTAAAGGCCTCTTTTTATTAAGGATTTCGAAGGTTTTTTGATGGGTTTTCGAAGACATGAAATCTGGGTTATTGGCATTTGAAGACTTATTATTATTAAGATCATTATTACTATTGGCTAAAGCTTCTTCTTGGCCTTTTTCATCAGAAATCTCATAATCTTCGATTTTCCTATGAAAATTACTCAATAAAGGCTTGAGAATCTGTGATTTCAATGAAGCAGTTGTAGAAAAAGACTCTTTCTTCTTATTATTCAAAGAACTATTGCTAATAAGCGAATTAGTCAAATTCCCATTATTATTGACATTTTCATCCATTAGGAATAATTTTGCTCTTAATAATAAGAGCTTTTCCCATGAAATTTCTCTTTCTATTCGAACTAATATCTTATAAAGCTGCAATTCCTGATCTTGGAGCTTCGAAGCTAGCAAATTGCTTAATTCTGCCTCTTTTTTCTTATTTTGATCGATATAATCCTGTTGAATATATTTGAATTCATCATTAAGCTTCGTATATCGGAAATCAGGGTTTTCGACCTCTATGTTAAAAGGGAAATAATCAGAATCGCCTTTTTCCTTAGGTTCTGTTAAAAGACCTCCTTCTAAGATTTTTTCCTCATTAGGAAAACAATATCCATTATTATAGGTCCTTTTGGGATTCAAAGGAGCGATATTCAATGTTAATAACATCGCTTCATAATTTTTACTAGAAAAATAAACTTCTATTAAAAGCAACCAGGCCTCAAAAGACTCAGGAATCATCTGAATTAAGGCTGTAGTCAATTTCCCAGCCAAATCATATCTTTTCAATTGTAATAAAGAAAAAGCTTCTTGATAAATCAAAGTGAAAACATGAGGGTTTTTCTGGAGAAGTGGGGCCATCAATTTTATAGTATCGAGACTATTGCCTATTGAATTGAAGATTGAAGAGAGGAAAACCACGTTATGGAAATCAAAATCGACGAGAATATTGAAGAATTTAATGCCTAATTGATATCTTCGTTTCCGATTCAAATAATCACAGACGATATTCAACATTTTATTGCCTTTCACTGCTAAAAGTTCATTCGGTTCTATAGGCAAATCTAATCTTTCGAAGGAATTTAACACGATTTGGAAGAAATTTTCCATGTCTTCAAGTCTTTATTTATAAAGGAAAAAAAATAAAAATCGAATATCGCAGCATTTATAAAATAAGAACCTGAGGAATTCACGATATAACTTTATCATAGGCAATTTCTCAGGTTGCATGGCTCTTAAAACTGAAGAGATATATCCAGTTTCCCATGATTTCTCATCAATTTGTGTGATTTCCTCATTGATCATTATCCCATATAATCGCATGCCTCCTGGAAACATGATTTCTAAATAGATATCTGTCCTTGTAAAAATATCAAACATACAATAACAGGCTTTCGATATCATCCATTTCCCATTGGAAAACCAATTATTTTCAATCTCTTGATCTTTCAAAAGCTTGGTTATATAGGCAGAAACTGCCGCTGGACTGGATGGACATAATCCATAATTATAATGATAAAACCCGAAAGAAGAAGCCTTATTAAAGGAAATATTCAACGATCGTTGGAAATCCTTCGTTAGATAACAAAGATCTGGAGGACCGAGAAGAGAAAACGATGAAAGGGATTTACGACGTAATTTCAAAGCGTTTTCATAGAGGATTTCATTTTCGATGAATTCTGGAAGATTACGAATAGAGTTTGCCATGGGTTTTTTGAATTTTTTTAAAAGGCCTTTTTATTAGGAAATTAATTAATTATTTTATCGAGAAGGAAATAGGTTTTTAGTTTATTCTGTAATTTCTTAATATTCTTAATATTCTTAATATTCTTAATATTCTTAATATTCTTAATATTCTTCATATTATTGAATTTTTTATTATATTTTATTAAGAAATCTAGAACTTCAGTGTATTGTTTTCAATATTAAAATTGAGGGCTTTAAAATGAAAAAAACTGACTATTTATTGGAATTTTATAGTAAAATAACCTGAGAAAGCTAGAAATCAAAGAGATTTTCTAATATTTTCAGGTTTAAGTCAATGAAATCTTTTGAGTAGTAGTTATATTATAAATAATAATAAAAATATTAATAATAGCTCCAAAGATTGTCTTTTTTTTATAATTTTAATAAATTTCTCCAGAAAAATTCGCATCTAATGAACCCATTGAAGTCTTCTTCCATCAAAGCTCAAACCTTTTCAACTTTACCTAATAAAGTCTTCCTCAAAGCCCAGACTCAATTCATTCATTTGCCAGAAGAATCACCGCTTTTATCCTTAGAACTCATAAAAAAAGGCAAACTAACCAAAAACAAGCGATTTTTCACTTTTTTCAATGATCGCATCATTTATTATAAGGTCTTTATCTATAAATAGCATTTTAAGCAATTTTAAAGCCTTTTCTAGAATAAAGATTCCATCAAAATCAAAGGAATGGCTTTTTATGATTTCGATCTAAAAATCGAATGGTTATTTCATAACCCTAAGGAAGATTATAGTCCGGATAATCTAGCTTATGGCTTTAAATTGACCAGAGGAAGCGATTATACAGAGCTTTTCTTCAAAGATCCTGAGGATTTTCATCTACTTTCCCCTTTTCTCAGGAAAAAACTGAATATTATGAATTTCCATTTTTGGTATAAAGCTATAAAAAAAATCGGAAAGGGGAATTTCGCAACAGTTTATCTC
>Ga0302140_10011100_pt1 | contig 11100 bp, 12 predicted proteins | sample I_Bog_E1_1_FD_202095 | JGI IMG/M metagenome (GOLD analysis project Ga0302140, IMG submission 202095) | Peat permafrost microbial communities from Stordalen Mire near Abisko, Sweden - I_Bog_E1_1 | ecosystem: Environmental > Terrestrial > Soil > Wetlands > Peat | place: Sweden: Abisko, Stordalen...
TCCCCTTGTCTGACAATTCCAGATTCTATTCGGGGACGCAGATCCAGCTAAGTTCATAAAGCCCAACGAAGTCCCGAGTTTCCCTTCACGCTGAATTCTCCTTCGCTTGGGAAGTCTTGCCTTCTTCACAATGTCGTCGAGTACAATCGCACCAGTCCTTCCTGAGGGAGTGGGGTATGGAGTTGTAGTTGGTATTGGAGTGAGTCTCCCGGATTCCATTGTACGATATCAGAGAAGAACAATGAATTAACCTTGACTAGTTCTTCTTCGCAATTGTGATGGCGGGTATCTCGTACATTCAGGTCAGTAGAGTGTTTATGGATGAGAATTAAATATGCTCATATGCTGCAGAATCGATACACCAAGTATTCTACCAAGGGTAGCGAGGAGTTCAACACAGCCAGCAGAAGTGTCAAATCTGGCCTCATTGCAGCTGGTATTGTCTCAGCATGGACATGGGCTGCAACACTCTTGCAAAGCTGCACGGTAGCTTATGAATATGGTATTTCTGGTCCATTCTGGGTACGTTGTCAAAATCTTCCTTATGAGAATACTAGCTTACGTCTGAACAGTGTTGGTCTTATCCCATTCTCACTTGGAAGGTTTGAACTAATAACTACGATCAGATGCCGCCGGGGCAACGGTGCAGATTTTCATGTTTGCAATTCTGGCCTGCAAAGTGAAGCAGAATGCTCCTCGATGCCATACCTTTCTCGAGATCATCCATCGAAGATATGGCTCAGGAACACACATGGTATTTATCTTCTTTGCACTGCTTACGAACATTCTGGTTGCCAGTCAGCTTCTGCTCGGTGGAAGTGCAGTTGTCACTGTTCTAACTGGCATGAATGTTTATGCTGCAATATTCCTGATCCCTCTCGGAGTTTGCGTCTATGTGGTACTAGGTGGCTTGAGAGCTACGTTCCTCTGTTTGTTCACCTTCCATAGGTACATTCAACAAAAGAGCAGTGACTGACATATACCAGGCGACTACACTCACACTTTCATTGTGATGATCATTATCCTCTACTTTATGTTCTCCGTCTATACGTCAAACCCGCTTATAGGCTCGCCAACGAAGATGTTTGAGCTTTTGGCCGAAGCATCGGTGAAGCGTCCTGTCGAAGGAAACCAAGACGGCTCCTACCTGACACTCAAGTCCAACTTTGCTCTAATCTTTGGAGTGATCCAGCTTTGCTCTGGACTTGGAACCGTGTTCTTAGATCAGGGGTATTGGCAAAGAGCAATTGCAAGTCGACCGACAACCGCCGTACGAGCTTATGTCTTGGGAGGCATGGCATGGTTTGCAATTCCATTTGGATTTGCAACAACTCTCGGACTTGCAGCTGTCGCTCTTACGGATAATCCAGCATATCCAACATATCCACACAATATGACCACTTCACAGATATCCTCTGGACTGTCGGGACCCTTTGCAGCAGTTGCTCTCCTCGGGAAGCCAGGCTCCATTGCACTTCTGCTTACGCTCTTCATGGCCGTCACTTCGTCCTCCTCATCTGAGCTCATCGCTGTTTCTTCGATTCTTACATTCGACGTGTACAAGATGTACATTAAGCCTTTGGCCACACCAGAGCAGCTCATCAAGGTAGCTCATACCATGATTTGTGTGTTCGGTCTAGTCATGGCAGCCTTTGCATGTATCTGGAACGCGATAGGCATCGATCTCGGATGGCTGTTCCTCGTCATGGGTCTACTCATCGGAGGAGCAGTATTTCCAGCTGCTCTCACCATAACCTGGAAGAAGCAGTCAAAATACGGCGCCGTGTCAGGAGCTCTGGGGGGTCTTGCAGCAGGTCTAATAGCATGGCTCGTAACAGCGAAAACGTACTATGGCGAACTTTCAGTAACCACGACCGGAGGGTCCTATCCCACGCTCGCGGGAAATATGGCAAGCGTGCTCACAGGTCTGATTGTGACCACTATTATCTCGTACATTAAGCCAGATGACTTTGACTGGGAGATAACCCGTGGCATCAACGCAGCCTCCGAAGTTGGAACTCCGGCCCCGGATTCCTCAAGCCGCGAGCAAAGCCCTCGTGGTCTCCCTTCCGACAATGAGAAGAAATCTCGTCCACTTCGGAAAATAGGGTCGAATCTCAATCACAACTCCACTCTCCCAACCGTCATCGACGAAGAAAAGGAAGCTCGCGAAGATCGAGAGATCATGGAAGATCCAACCCGTCTCCGCGGAGCATTCAAGTTCGCTTGCATATCGGCTACCGTTCTCACCCTGCTGATGGATTTTATCATCCCCATTCCGATGTTTCTGTCGCATTATGTGTTCTCGAGGGGATTCTTAACAGGTTGGGTGGTGATAAGTTTCATTTGGGTATTCTTCGCGTTAGGAACTTGTGCCATCTTGCCGATTTGGGAGGCCGCGAGATTCTTTGCCGACTTTTGGAGGGATGTGAAGGTTGGAAAGAAAGTGAGAGACGAAATAAAGTCTTGAAAGTTAGAGACGCGAGTAGAGGTACAGATATAGACTAGACGAATAGGCCTCACATAGACAAATGAGGTCAAGAAACAACAGAAAATCTACGCTGGGATACATAAAAGGGCATTGCTGAAGGAATACAAATTGTTTTTTGGTGGTGTAAGTTTTTGGTGTTGAAAAGAGAATTTCAAGATGACCCTCTTGGCAAGCAATGTCTTTTAGCCGCCTTCATCTCATGTTGTCAAAGTTTGGTAACACTTGCATATTATTGATTTCCCATCCGGGCACCGGCACAGGGGCAATGCTTACCGACTTGCAGGAACGAAGCAGAGATACAACCCTGTGATGACATGCTATGATGAGAGGGTTGCAATGGGCAACAGGGGGAAATTAAACGCCGAAAGTCTACTTGAATACAGCCCCCTAGAAGCTAGGAGGTTTTCCTGCTTCTCTCAGAATTTTAAAGCTTCTGTCGCCGATTTTATGTCTCCAACTATGTTCTCTTCAAGATTGTTTTGCCTCTTGGTAGGGGTTTCGTCACTGGTGCTTGCCTATGATCCTCAACTAGGGTTCAACACGAGAATTGAAGTCGAGACTCGATCACCTGACCAGATTTATCAAGCAGCGTTGAAGGAGGGCGGAGCAATCACAGTCTGGCATGGCGGCGACGAGAGCAACCAGCAGAATAACCTTAAGAGCGATTTCGAAGCTCGCTTCCCTGGAATGACCATGAATATTACAGTCGATCTCAGCAAGTACCATGATGGGAATATCGACCGTCAGCTAGCGACAGGAGATGTCTACGTTGATAGTGTCATTCTGCAGACCGTACATGATTATCCACGCTGGAAACAAGAGGATGCACTGCTATACTATAAGCCACTTGGCTTTGAAAGTCAGTCCATGCTCCGCAGGTAAGAATATGCTTACAGGTTACAGAGATCTATAATGATTTTCGAGACAAGGACGGTGCATACACGGGGATGTACGCGATTGGGTGGGCAATCATCTGGAACACGATGTACATCGACGATGCAGATGCACCGAAAGAGTACCCTGATTTCTTGAAACCAGAGTTCAAAGATAAACTCGTCTTGACATATCCTAATGACGATGATTCAGTCTTATTCCAGTTCAATCTCATGTAAGCCATTCTCCCAGAGAACAACAGTAGAATGATCGCAAGCTAAGAAAGAATAAGATTGCAACAATACGGATACTCCTGGTTCGAAGCACTACTTGCCCAGAACCCTCGCTGGGTCCGCGGGACAGGAGCTCCTGTCGACGTAATCCTCAGCTCAAATGGGACCTATACGGCAACTTTTACCTCCTTCATTGGCCTCACTCCCTTTGCGCCTCTTGGAATCGCCCACCCAGTACAAGGCGAATTTGTAAGCTGGCCCCAAACAGGTGCTATCCTCAAGAATGCCCCGCATCCAGAAGCAGCCAAGCTCCTCCACAGCTGGATCCTGAGCGATGAGTACCAGAATGTGACTGGTGCCTGGAGTGTGAGAAGGGATCTTCCAGCTCCTGCTGGGTATGAGAAGATTATGGACCAGGTTGGAACGGATCCGACAAAATTCGGTCAGTTCATGGCTGATCGATCAGCCGTTGAGCGGCTGAGGTTCTTTTTCGAGGATAGGATTGGAACTCCCCAAGGTCTCTCACCGCTTATTGATGGGCTTTGAGAGAGTATCATGAAGAGAATGTTGGAGGAAACTAATCTTAATTTGGTAGTGGCGCTGGAAGTATCCTTCTGTCTGAAGGGTGTTGCTTGATTAATTCCTTATTGTCTGAACGGGACGCTATAGAGAAAGTGAAGTCAAACAGAGCTGCGACGCAGCGTAGACTGCGATTTGCAACGCCAGATGAAATAAATAGGTGGAGAGTGAATAAAGAAGCAAAAACGAAAGAAGCGCAGCACCTGGGGGCCCAGGATGGAGCGGAGGGGTTTGTAACAATTGACAAATGTCATACACAAATGTTGTAAAAGCGCGCGCGATTACTCAGTGTACAACAGCTCTACCGCTATCTCGCACATACTACCAGTTCGTATGATTATTGCAAAAGTTCTGGGACAACTTGACCAGCCTGAGAGTGATGGTCAAGGATCTGATTGTTCAAGGTGACTTGGAACATTGCAAGGATTGAAAATTACTTTATTATAGGTGTATAGTGCTGTACGCAAAGTAACGGCGCGCGCTCTTACGTGAGTTGTGGATCTAAATGCTGACGCGTAAGCAAGGATATGAGATGAAAGATTTCAGTATTAAGAGGTCAACAACTTGGAAAGCGGCTGGTAACGAAGATCAATGCATTCTGAAAGCTTCGCAAATATACAACACCAATCAACCAATTCCCAACCATCGTTCGCCGTCATTGAAGCATAATTCATAAGCCATCACTTACCCTCCCCATACAACTCCCACACACTCTTTGGCGCCACATACTCTCCGCTCCCGACCCCCTTATACACAACGTCCAAGCCGAACGCCTTTGGGCCACCCATCTCCAGTCCTCTCTCAGTCGTCCACATTGGCGGTGCTCGAAGCGCGATGACGCTCACCCTTAAGCCGTACTTATAGTCCGAAATACCCAAGGGCGCACCATTCGCTTTATCAAGGAACGTGATCAAGTCTGGACAGACAGCTAAAGTCCTGTCGGCTTTTCCGGGCATGCGAAGTGTTGCAGAGAGATTTTCGTTCTCGAAGTCGACGAGCAAGGTGGACTTTGATATTTGGGTCTGGGAAGTTGAGGCAGTGGTACTTTCGGTCAGAGGAGCCAGAAGTACGCTGCCTCTCGTAAACCCGGAGCCCACGTTTCTTGTTACGGAAATTATTTTGCCGGTGAAGAGGAGGATGCCGCGCTCGGATTTCAGGAGGGGTGTGATAGGATCGATTTTGAGAGAGCGGGAGAGGGCGATGGACCGGCCGATAGCCCATGCTAGGAGAGCACTCTTAGTCTGGCGCTTAGCAAAGTGTCGGGAGCATGCTTACCGTGAGAGAAACTATTACGCGGTAAGGTCCTGGCTTCCACGCCGTGTATGGGGCTGATGCACATCCCCCCGAGAGATCCGAAGTGTGTACAAACGTCTCGCATGAGATCTTCAGCTTCCAGGTTGTCCTTTGATGTTTGGAATACCTGAAGTTTGTTAGTGACCGACGTGTGGGGGCTGAAGGGCAGTGTGTATTACCTCCTGGTGACCAGTCCCGTCCGCCACAGCAGCCGGTGTTATTGGAATGTCGTGCAGACATCTCACTGTTTGCCATACTTTGGGATATGCTCGTGCCACAAGATCGGTGTCCAAGGTCGGTTTGTTAAAGCGGTGTGCTGCTAGCAGTGCTTCAAATGCGTTCATTCCTCCGATTTCATTAGGTATTACAGCATCAAATGTCGAAATTCCGCTTGCTGTCATCACAGCTTGCATTGCATCGGTAACCCTAATCTGTCAGTAAGATACAAATACGGCTAGTAGGTGACATACTCATGCAAACCAGGTATTCGCTCCAAATATACACTTGGAGACCCCTTTCTTCGGGTTAGTAAAGAAGTGGTAGTCGGGAAAGAGATTGCCTTACCATAAAGCCACCGACAAGGACAATTGCATCGTCGGATAATGTATCTTGCCTCCTGACTATGATATCTCCTCCATTCCGAAGTGCCAGTAAACATGCTAAAAAAACGGGATATGGTTCTCCACAACTGCCAACACCGAGAACTCCAGTGCCATCCTGGAGAAATTGAAGGTCTAGCTCAGATACATACCAGAGATCGCCTTCAATCCTAGGTCGATATGATTTCACATCGAGGTCTTCAGTAACCTCGTAGGACGAGCCTTTCGACATTAAAGAAAGATCACTGGAAATTCCACTTGGTGGCGATCGAAATTCCACTGCTTTCCGATACGCATCACCATCTATTTGACGCTGTGCCGAGGTCTGAAGTTCTTTATGGCCTTCAACTAGGTCTCCGACCACCCTGACGAAGAGGCGTGTAGCTCCATTGGTGACATATGATACTGGGACCGTCTCCACTTCCACGATCTCAATAGTCCTTTTATTCCCTCCGGCAGCGATGCATCGTTCAATAGCTAAGGTCTTGGCGTCTTCGAGTTCTTTTTCGATGGTTGTTCCATTTGGAACAACAGTCTTGTCGATCGTGCCGCTGATTTTTCCAATCTACAAATATCAGCGATACGTTGCACACAGTTTGAGGGGTCGCACATACAGCTGCACCGACGGCGTTAGCCACTTCAAAATACTTAGGTCGAACAATCTTCCCGACACCAGCAATGTGGTCGCCTACAATTATGCTTCCTCCTCCAACGAGGATCACCTTGGCGCTTCCTTGTCTCGTCTTAACAAGATCTATGGCTTCTTCCAAAGCTCTCAAGATTTCTCGAAGTCCGGACGTCTTGATAGTTGGTCGGACTAGTTTGTCAGTATATGAGTTAGACAGCACCAGATCTGTAGCCTAATGACAACATAGTCAGCACCGTATTGGACGAAAGTGGTTTTTGGAGCTGTATTGGCCCGAAGGACAACTATGCCAAGGCTGAAACGAATAGGAGACGCCTTCGGAGCCGTTGACCTTCTCACAAGTACCGAAAGTCATTGCCGTTCGACCTTCGGGCGTGACTCGTAATCGGCCCGGTAAGGGAGGGGACACTTACGGTCAAGGTCTTTCCTCCGAATGAAATGCTCTCCCGTCCCAACCATGATCCGACCGAGTCCGGACCAACAGAGGTCCGATCGCGGTGTGCACGGCAAATTGAGCCTCCGCCTAAGGCAATGCTGTGTACATCTGGGATAGTGAAGTTTGTCCTCACGCCCGCGATCTTAACAAAAGCCGAGGATTGCCTGGGATATCCACTTTTCAGCAATGCACATATGTCTGTTGTTGTCCTTCAACATTATGTCAGCTTGTTCCTTGCTGGTTACACAAGGAGCCCTACCCTCCAACGTCAACGACAAGGACTTCGCCTTCATCAGCTTCACAAGCAGATTCGGCTCTGGCCAACAATGCCGCGCCTCTTGCACTGTTCGTTGGGCCCGATGAAAAGCACCTTACGGGATATTCCGCAGCCGTTGAGGCCTTACTCAATGTTCCATCGTTTAGCGTGATGTACAGCTTGCATTTGCCAAGTTTCCGGACAGCATATGAGAATCCAGCGATGACATGACGGGCAAAACGCCTTAAACTGGCGTTCAATATTCCGGCATTCTCCCGTTCTAGAAACCCTAGTCGCCCAATCGCGGAGGAGCACGATATGTCGTAGCCTGGCCCGAGCTCGCCTTCGAGTATGCGTCGTGCCTCGTCCTCCTGGGATGGATTTGACGGTGAGTAGATCCCAACCACCACGACGCTTGTGATTCCCTTTGTCTTTATTATGGCTGCTTGGTTTCTCAGCTGATGCGGGTTCAAGGGTGCAATCGGCGTGCCGTCAACTGAGAGTCGTTAGTATGGACATTAACGAAGCGGCAAGACCGAACATGTGGTGGTTGCTTGTTTCACCTTAACATGCAACTATTGCGACTAGAAGACGCCTCACCTTGGTAGCCTCCATCAACATATCCGAAGTGGCCCTCCATCAAGTTCCGTAGCCTCGGAGGGAAGTCTAGGAAAGGGGGCGAGCCCCTGGAATAAGGGCCACACAAACGAACGACTGCAACCTTGTCTAGCTTGCTCGCATCCTGTTCCAATACAGCGTTGACGAATTGCTATAGAACATCAGAAGCCTTCCATGCAGCAAAAAGAAGCACTCTAAATCAATGAGGCGCTGAGACAGAGTCATGATGCGGGGTACATGTTTGCTTTTGACGGCGATTCCTCCCCTATCATGGTCAATCCCGAGAGACTACCTCAGCTCCACACAAGCCATAGCATCACAGAACAATGCACGAAGCAGAAAGAGACAGGCTGTCAAACCGTTGTGCCAATCTTCACGCAGTCCACATGGCCGGGCGGTGTGCCCGCCTTCGTCACCACGGCTGCAATTGCTGTCTCGACACCTTGTTGTATATCTGATGTTGTGGCAGTCTTGTGCCACGCCAGAACACTCTCATTCTGGAGTATAACGCTACACGTGTGTCAGCAAGCCACAGATAGTACGAGAGGCGGTATTTTGACCTGTCAGTGTTGGTTCCTCCAACATCAATTCCTATCACGTATGAGGCTAGCTTTGAAGGCATAGTGGCTTGATCGGCGAAGCCGAGAGTCTAGATGTGAGTTGAAGGGTTGGGAGAAAGTGTAAGGGACACAAGAGAAAATATGAGAGGGAAAGGTGAGCAGAGGTGAGAGAGGCTTTGCTGAGCAATTGTCAGACAGACCATGGGGTGGATCATGAGGTGCACTCCTCCGTTGCCCACTTCCCTTCCCCCATGGGTGAAGTCACACTTGTTGGCTGGGGACCCATACCAAGGCATATCACGGCAAAGGCAGTGGCAGTGATGGAACCAGCATCTGTCATAAAAGAGTTTTCCCCATCGCCTAGATCAGCAGCTCTGGGCCACTCGGCGGGGGCTGACGGGCAAAAAGTGGAATCTTAACGGGGGATTTAAGCTTTTAGCTCTCTTTAGACGTGGTGGTTCAAGTTGCCGTCGCTATCAGAGCGAGCGAGGGAGGGGACGGCGGAGCGAGCACGAGCACGAGCACCGCAAGTCTGAGAGTTCTCTCAGCGGACGTCTGCGGAAAACGACTGGTCAGGTCGGGGGCCCCACTCAGCCCGATGGCCGATGCGAGTAATGAATTGCCCTTTGGGAAGGGCTGAAGCGTCCGAGGCGAGTCATCTGGCGGGGCAGTTCGCAGCAAGAGGCAAGCGGGCCCGCTCCGCAGATAGGATTTGCCTGTCTTGCCTCGTTGTTGACGGAATGTACGGAGTAGTGGCGGCTGATGAGGGGCTGAGGGAGAGAGGGATTGTTGAGGAAGGGCGACCATCGACCGTCAACCGTCAACCGCCAACCATTGATCTGAAGCGCGATACGGCAGACCACCTGGCTCCGCTGTATGTACACTGTGCCGTCATTGGTGTCACACAGAGACGGTTCCTTGGGGCTGGCATCCACGTTCTGCTGCTTTTGCAGCCCTGGCACCGCATGGCATCGAAGAGCCGCAAGTGATGCTCAGGACGATGCCCTTCTCCTTGCCCACACGCAAAGGCGGCGTTAGAGCAGCTCCGACGCCAGAAGGAGCCCCTGAACCGTTGGACTCGTTGACCAGCCAATGGGATGCCTCCCTCGCTAAGCTTTAGCGTCGGCAAGCGAGGTCGCTGTCGCTCTTTCTGCCGCTTCAGGCCAGAGGCCTTCTCCTGTCCTGCAGCAGTGGTCAAGTCGTGATCGCGGCTTGGCATCACTCCCGTCTCCCTCCCCGATCACGCTCCGCAGTCCCCTTTCATTCGCCGGCAGTCGCCCCAGCCGCCACGGTCACGGGCAGCTCCACGTGCTGGGGGGCCGCCGACGGGCCATTGGGACCTCCCCCATGCTGATCGCAGTATGGCTTGCATGGTGCTAGGCTGCTTCGCGTAGCAACGTGGAAGGAAGCGGGGCCGAGTGCAACCTTCACTGGGGGACGACGACTCTCTTTGGCCTGGCTTGCAGCAGGGCGTTGGTTGACTCGACGTGCGACTCGACGACCACCTGCACCTCTGAACCCTTCCGTCGATGTTGTGCAACCATCCCTCCCACTTTCCAGCTTTGGACTCGCAATGAAAGTCCTTTCCCAAGCTACTTCAAGAGGGTCTCTTCCCTCAAGAATTGCTTCTTGCGCACATTCTTTCAGCTTTCGACCGGACAATTGAGCGAAAGGCCGAGCAAGACAACCACGGCTTTTCACCAGTCCAAGACTCGACTATGGCTACCAGCGACTACGAGCCTGAGGGAGATCAGGATCACATCTCAAAGCTAGCCTTTACCGCGGTGGCGGCGCCTGATCCTGGCTTTTCCAGTGGCGAAGCAGGGCCTTATGAGATACGAGACCTCGACCAGTACGTTGCCAAAGGCGCTCCTGCGACGACGAAAGAGGTTGTCTCCTACTATGCATACGTAAGTCTTTTTCTCAATCGGTTTGCTAATGCTTCCTGCGGGCCGAGCTTCAAAGTGCTGTCCCCGGACGCGTTATGTCGTGACCTGGGCTTCTTTGCGCGAGTGTGCTTGTGGAGCTAGGCTAGCTCTTTTACGTTTCTAGGATTGTCAAGTGCTAATCTGTCGAGCAGTATGCAGGCAACAATGGAATTGGGTCGTTCCAATAGTATGTTTCTAAGCCTGACTGCATTTCTCCGGCTGATTTGTGTGCAGCTCCAATCTCCTGTTCCAGAATCTCATCTACCAAGCTGGGTTCAACCCGAACGTACTACCACTAGGCAGTTCGGGGTGTGACGTTGACCCCACGGCACCGTGCCACGTTTTCTGGGGAGGTGGCGATAAGACTAAGGAATACTCTTCAGTCATCCTAATTGCCACAGGTCTGACCTTTCTTACTCAAGCAATTCTCTTCATTGGGATTGGTAGTCTGGCAGACTATGGCAATTGGAATCCATGGGTTGTGAGAGGGTTCTCCATGCTCTGTTGGGCATTTGAATTTGGCTTTCTGGGTGTCACTACAGCTGCGAAATGGAGGGCTGCCATGGCACTATATATCTTGAGCAGTGA
>Ga0302140_10011102_pt1 | contig 11098 bp, 13 predicted proteins | sample I_Bog_E1_1_FD_202095 | JGI IMG/M metagenome (GOLD analysis project Ga0302140, IMG submission 202095) | Peat permafrost microbial communities from Stordalen Mire near Abisko, Sweden - I_Bog_E1_1 | ecosystem: Environmental > Terrestrial > Soil > Wetlands > Peat | place: Sweden: Abisko, Stordalen...
GAGCGCGGGGGAAGAACCTCGGCGCGTCCATCAAGGAAATGGCACCAATCCTCCGCGGCTGGGTGACGTACTACCGAAAAGCGGAAGTAAAGGCGACGTTCGTGGCATTGGATCAATGGCTTAGACGGAAGCTGCGCTGTATCATGTGGCGTCAGTGGAAGCGGCAAAAGACCCGATACCGCGAACTAGTGTCGCGCGGACTGGACCCAGAACAGGCCCAGAAATCTGCAAACACCGGCAAGGGACCATGGCGGAACTCAAAGTCCCGTCATATGGGACTTGCCGCTCCTAACGCCTTCTTCAGCGAGCTTGGTCTCGTTAGTCTCCTCGATGGGTATCTGCGGGCAAATCGCTCTTTATGAACCGCCGTATACTGAACAGTACGTACGGTGGTGTGGGAGGACGGGGTAGGCAACTGCCCCTCCTACCCGATTGTTATGTGGCGATCCCAGAATTCAATTTGGCCCGCACCTTGCTGCCCAAATGACGATTTATTTAAATGAAGTGGCATATTCAAAGAAGATTGATGACAAAACATTCTCCGTTGGCTCGATGATTATTAAAGAGAAGAAGGGCCACAATCATGGTGCGCCCACAGGAGACGTTATAACCGTTATGGAAAAAGTCAGTGATAAAGGAACCGCCAATGATTGGATCTTCAAAATTTCCTCTTTGTCGGACAAGAAGGATTTGACCGACGAATTCAACAAGACTATGCCCATGACCTGTACAAAATGCCACTCTCAATACGCTAACGACTTCGTATCAGATACATTCAATAAGATCAGGTACAAGCAATGAAATACCTTTAAGCACCAAATATGGTAATTTGATATGCCTATAATTATCAGGATTCTGTCCGTCTTTTCTAGTTTGTTATGGAGATGGCAAATACAGCAGATTGTGGTTTTTCTAATCATGTTCAATAAAAATGTCGTAGCGGAATTCGCGTTTGTACTATATCCATTTCTATTGTTGTATGCCTGTAGACTTTTCGATTTGGGATATCCAAGTCTCATTAATGGAGGCATCGTAGTGATAGTTCTTCCGCGCGCGTGACCCAGGGCATGTCCTTCTCCTGGGAGCAAAAGGATACTGATGACTGGTCAGAATTCCATTATTGGACTTAAGTGGTTAACTGACTTAACCTTGCAGATGAAGACAGCCAACAAGTTGTGTAGAATGATATGGTGCTGTCAGAGAGGGTGCCTTGGCGACAGCAGCCTGCGGAGGCATCGCAGCCAGGCGCGCGGAATGCGGCCGGGTTGATCCTTGGAGGGGCTGGCTGCAAATATTTGGAAGGGCGGCGCTGGGGTTACTGCCCGGTGTGGACCAGCGCCAGGGTGGGCAGCAGTTGCCAGTAACTCGCCTCTGCGTGGCCTATTTTTTTCTGTGCGCGCCCGCACGCGCGCGATGGCAGGCGGCACACACGTAAAGAAGGGGTAGGAAGCGGCCGGCAATTGGCGCAGCAAACCACCCATCGGCCATCGATTTCAAACGTAGGTAGGCCCGGGGTAGGCCCTGCAATTTCGGACTAATCGCCCCCAAAACAAAGCCCGCAAGCCATTACGGTTGCGGGCTTTAGTGGTGCGCGATGATGGACTCGAACCATCGACCCAGGGATTAAGAATCCATGGGTATATGTATGACCTAGGGACCTCGCGGCCTAATACGGCTTGATTTGCCAATATATATGCGGTAAACGATCCTACCGCAGGCAATCCAATCCTACCCTCCCTTTACCTCTCCGGTAGGATCAGGGTAGGATCAGGCGATCCCGAAAATAACGGCACCACGCAAGGAGTCTCCCATGGTCACAAACCTAGTGCCTGGAACCCCGTTCGGCTTCACGGAAGCAACGGTGAGGAAGGTACCTCTGCCCACCGTCCAGCGCCGAGTCCGATACTACGATGCCGTGCTGCCGGGCTTCTGCCTGCGGGTCACTGCTGAGGGGGTCAAAACCTTTGGGGTCTATCGGAAGATGAACGGGAAGCCGATGGACCTCACGCTGGGCCGATGGCCCGGTTTGACGGTCGAACGGGCGCGGAAGCTGGCTCAGGAGCATATGGGCGACATAGCCGCTGGAATCGACCCGCAGGCTGCAAAGAAGGCAATCAGGGAGGAGACCACCCTCGGGGAGCTGTTCACCGACTACCTAGACCTTCACGCCAAGGCGCGCAAGCGTACCTGGGAGGAGGATGAGCGGAGATTCAATGCCCACCTGTCCGGGTGGAGGGGCCGGCGCCTCTCGGCCATCATTCCTGCGGATGTGCAATCCTGGCATGCCAGGGTGGGACGCGACCATGGGCATTATGCGGCAAATCGGGTCCATGCCCTGCTGCGCAAAATGTTCAATTTCGCCAGGGGGAGGGGGTGGAAGGGCGGCAATCCCGCCGTCGGGGTCCAGCGTTTCCAGGAGCGATCCCGCGAGCGGTTCATGGATGCCACTGAGCTGCGCCTGTTCTTCACTGCCTTGCAGGCTGAGGCTGATCCAACGGTGCGCGAGTTCTTCCTGCTGGCCTTGCTCACCGGTGGTCGTCGGTCCAACGTCCTGGCGATGCGCTGGGAGGATATCGACCTGGAGCGCGGCTTGTGGCGGATCCCTGGAGAGAAGTCCAAGAACGGCTCCGCATTAACCGTCGTCCTTGCCCCCTTGGCGGTGTCACTGCTGACTGAGCGCAAGAAGGGAGTCGGTACATCGCCATGGGTGCTCCCGAGTGCGGGAAGTGAATCCGGCCACTTCGTGGAGCCCAAGAGCGCCTGGGGACGCATCCTTGCCCGCGCGGAACTGGCGCGATTGGTGGCGATGATATCGGATCACCTGAAGCTGACCCCTGAGCAGGCGGAAACCGCCCTTCAGGATGCCGCTGCTGCGGTGGAGCGTGCGCGGTTTGACGCTTTTGCGCGGAGGCTGCCCAAGGGGACGGACCCCCTTGCAATGGTCCTGGATCACTACCGGGACCAGGCGAAGGCCCTTGGGGTCGATCCTGCACAGGCACGCATGCGCGACCTGCGCATCCATGACCTCCGGCGCACCCTGGGAAGCTGGCAGGCGGCTGGCAATTCCTCCTTGTCCATCATCGGCAGGAGCCTGGGCCATCGTCAGACGCAGACGACGGCGATCTATGCCCGTCTGAGCCTGGATCCCGTGCGGGAGAGCGTGGAGAAGGCGACCACGGCCATGTTCGCGGTCATCGCTCCGCAGCCGGGGACCACTCCGCACTAAACGCATTTAACGCACGGAATTATCAAAGGGTCCAGTGTGCTCCAGCCAATTGGATCTCTTGCTTGACGATGCATGCTGAATGACATCCTAGCATCACGAGGGCGTCCGGTTCTATGCCTGAGGCTATAAATCTTCGCCTAAGGACAGTATGAATATCGCCATTCACCCAACATCTGCCCAGTGTCAGGAATTGCGAAAGGCCCTAAATGGCATGGGCGTCGAATTGGATGCTAAATCGGATCTGGCGCGAGCCACCGCTGAGGCGTTACATGATCTGGTCGCTTCAATGGGCATGCCAGACCTTGGTCGGGATTCCATTATTCAACGATTGAAGGAGCGGAATACTTTTAACAACAAGGCTATGGCGGCAGAGCAATACCGACTCGTATCTGGAAAATCCCTGTCGCCCGATGATCCATTCCTGATCGGCTATTCCGATAAACTAAAGCAAAGGGCTTCGATAAACGGCATTCGACGTATGGCTGGGAAAGCATCGCCGGCTGAGCGCGAGCCTTCCGAGCATGAAATTGACATCGAAGAAACATCATCGAAATTGAAAATACAGGCAATTTATCGTCTAAGCAAAGCAATAAAAACAGCCAATGATTACTCTACGTTGTGCCAGATTGTTACGGATGACAAGTCGGGACTGAGGATTATCGAGCAGTCCATTTTGTATTCGTGTAAGAAAAGCCAGTCATTGCAGGATAGGAGTCGAATGAGTCAAATTGAATCCGCAATGCGGGCCTTAAAGATTATAAGTGAAATTGACGAAATTCGATTGCAGCAATTGGCGCTATCCAATGAGAATTTGTTCCCAGGCAATGATTCCCAGAACCAGTCAGCAACTTCTAGCCAAATGATAAAATCCAAGGCTGGCCGACGTGCGACAACTAGAATTGCAGTAGACAGATTCTTGCGGAACCGGAGTGAATTAGTCTTGAGGGAGTCAGGCCAAAAAAAGCCTAGCCAAAAAATGTGGGCAGCAGAAATTGCAAAGCAAATGAATACCCTCGCAAGGTCGAAATTGACCGAGCGCGCCGTACTTGAGGTGATCAAGTGTCGGTGGAAAGTCTCATGGGCCAAGGAGGAATCGGGATGGGTTGGGAAGCACACCGAATTTGCGAATTGAGCGCGAAATAATTTCCCGCTGAATTGACTGTAATTTTCCGCCAACGAAAACAAATGCCGAAAATATCGGCATATTTATGCATTTTAATATTGCGCTAAAAATTCGCTGCTAGTTCTTCGCGTTCATAATTTCACGCCAATGATTTTATACGGAGCCTACGGGAGCCGCGTGGCGCTTTGCCATGCGAGTTTCACCATCCCGGAGGCTACCATGCATACCCTAACCCCTAACCGTCCGCCTTCTGAGGCGGACTTACTTCCACCTCAGGAGGTGGCCCATCTTCTGGGCATCACCACCGGCACCTTGGAGGTGTGGCGTTGCACCAAACGCTATTCCCTAAAATTTGTAAAAGTTGGTCGTTTAGTTCGGTATCGTCGGTCCGACCTTTCGGCATTTATAGAATCTCGAACCATAGGCGGCGCACCCTCGGCTGAGGGGGTTTGATCCATGAACCAATTCGCCAACAAAGCGGCCCTGTCCGGTGCAACCCGGCAGGGCCAGAGAATCGCCAACGGCTCTAGGCTAGACGATTCTGGCCATACTTCCAGTGGCGATAAGCCGATTCTCTTTATTTGCCCTGATGATCGGGTGTATCTCAGGAATCCCATGGGCCTAATGACAGAGATGGCGCTGGGACGCGCCTTGGTGGTAGGCGACTATGTGGAGCATGACGGATATGTTTATGTGGTTGTAATGCAAATGGGCGATCAAGGCGCTATTGCTGAGGAGGTGTGCCATGCCCATCCGTACTAGCCGAAATGAGCTTGCAAGGTTACCCGAAAATGCCGCCACCGCCGCCGACGCCACCACCGGCGGAGACGATGAGCCAATCGTTCTGGACCCTGACGATTGGCCAGTAATTGAGCCATTCAACCAGACCAGCGACCCCCCGGCGCTGGATATGGCCACGGCAATACCGCCTTGCCTGCCCAACTTGGCTACCTTCATCGGCCAAACTTCAATAGCTCTCCAGGTACCCATGGAGATGGTGGCGCCGCTGGTGATGTCCATTGCCAGCCTAGGCGTTTCCAGAAGCCTGGAGGTCGAATGCCAGACAGGCTGGCGGGAACCTGCACCGCTCTGGGTAGCCTGCCTGGCAAGCCCCGGCGAGCGCAAGTCTGCCCTGCTGAGCATGATTGCCGAGCCGGTACATGCCTGGCAGAAGCGCGAGCGCGAACACCTGCGGGTTGAGCTTGCCAAGTACATGGAGGAGCGGCGCCAATTAGAAGCTCGTCTTGCCGGTTTGAGGTCCAGCATGTCCAGGAAGCCCGGCGCCAAGGGCGAGGTAGGGCCATGCCTTGGCGATCTCCAGCGGCAGGCAGAAGGGTTGGTGGAGGAGCTGGAGGGCATGCCCGAGCTGCGTATGCCGGATCTGATCACGGCAGACGCAACACCCGAGGCCGCACGCGATCTCCTGGGGCGCAACGGGGAGAAGCTGGGCATTATAGCCGCCGAGGGTGACCAGCTTGATGTACTCCTGGGGCGTTACGGTGAGGGCAAAGCCAACTTGGGCCTATTTCTCAACGGTCATGCCGGCGACCCATGCCCAGCGCACCGGGTTGGGCGTGATATGCCCCTGGAACGCCCCGCTCTGGTATGCTCCTTGGCCGTACAGCCCCAAGCAGTTGAGACGATGCTGGCCAATCCAGAAGCCGTAGGGCGGGGCCTGGTGGCTCGCTTCATGTTTATCAAGCCACGCTCATGGCTTGGGAAGCGACTTCTGGAGCCGGCGCCAATGGACTCTGATGTCGTAGAATGGTGGCGGGAGCGAATTGTCCGCCTCCTTAGCATGACATGGCCAGGGAAAGTTGTTATTGGCCCTGACGGACCAATGAGATGTCGCGTTCCAGCGCGGATTCTGACGTTATCGCCCGGCGCCTATCAGTGCCATTTGGCTTTGAGGGCTGAACTGGAGCCACGAATAGAGCCGGAACATGGTGACTTATCATTCATATCTGCTTTTGCATCCAAGCTGCCAGGTGCCATTGCCCGCATTTCATTGGCATTTCAAGCCCTTGCTGATGTTGACGCAAAAGAGATTACCGAAGATTGCATGCGCGCAGCGTGTGCCTGGGCGCCATTCTTGCTGGGGCATGCCCAGGCAATTATGGGAGGGACGGGAGATCCTGAGGGCGCCCTGGCTCGGAAGGTGTGGCGATGGATAGAGAAGGGTAAGCGATGGACATTCACAGCAGGAGAGTGTTATCGAGAAAACCGATCAGCAATCGTTGATCATCCCACGGTTATCACCACAGCACTTGAAATTCTGATGAGACATGGACTTATTCGTCAATCAGAGATGGAGCAGAGTAAGGGGAGACGCGCTGATCGGTACGAGGTGAATCCTCTCGCACAAAACGCACTAAATACACAGAAGGGCAGGACATGACCAACATCAGGCCGCCATGAGCAGGAAACAAACACATGCTGCAAGTCGGGCGCTTTCGGGCATGGACAATAACCAATGGGAAGCGGTTGACTCGGAAAATCCCATTATGCCATTGGATTCCCTCGCTGCCCCTTGAGGCGTCGAATTTCAATGACTACATCCAGGGATGCCGCAATCGTCTCCACGGTGGAAATCGTTGGCGATCCCTGTCCGCCGAGAAAGCGCTGGACCGTTCGCAAGGGCAGGCCGGTGCTCTTCATAAGTCCGTAACCCGTGATACCTCGCTGTTTTACTTCGTCTTGAAGTAATCGCACCAGGGGGCTTGTTTTGGCGGATCGTGGGCGGCCAGACATGAATTGGCAGCATAACCAGTTGCCCTTTTCCGCATCATGCGCTAATAAGCATATATGTCAGACCATCCGGCAGTCCTCATCTTTCACTAATCATATGACCGTGCCTTTGCGAGGAAAAATGACCAAGAAAGATAGTTTATTTAATGTGGGCGGCTTGATAAAAGAAGCAGGTAAAATATTTAATACCGGATATTTTGTAGGTGCTACAATTGGATCAGCAATTGGAATACCCTTTAATATATCTGGAGTTATTGGATCAGGAGTTCATCAGGTATTGAATTGGAAGAAAAACGAAAAAATAAGATTAAAAGCCGAAGAACCGTTCATCGGTAAGTGGAAAATGGTTAGATTATATGAACATAATAACCCGGGAAGCATTAAAGCCGCAGAAAATCAGTTCATTACAATTTTCCATGGCGGATATGAAATTACCCGAGATGGGAAAAGCGAAAAATTCATCCCTGCCGGGTGGAAGATTATAAAACATCCTGAAAGCGGCGAAAACGTAATGACTTTAGAATTTTCTAATTGCTACGTACAATATTTCTTTTTCCACGAATATGCGGCTCCATTGGCGCATTTAATATTTAATTGTATTGATAAAAACAGAGATGAAAAAAATGTGATCAAGCAATTGAATGTATAACTTACAATCCCGATGAAATAAATAAGCGCCTATGGAATATTTTAGAACCAGTGAGGAAGTCATACATATTAATTGCAAATAGGTATGGGGGAAATCCAAGATCATGGATGGTTGCCTTGATGGCGAAGGCGTCTAAATGCGATGGCGCAGTTAATACCAAGGAAATTAATGTAATAGAATCGTATATCGATGAGGCCGATAGCGATGATCGTCCAATCTTGCGTCAAATATACCGTGAGGCAAAGGACGACAACGTACGTTTTGAGAGAATAATTGAGGCATTAATCGGGATTTACGATCACAAGAATGACGACTTCTTCCCAAGGATAATAAATGTCATTGAAAGAATATGCCTTGCTGATGGTTCTTATAATGAACAGGAAATAGATTTAATCTCTCGTATTATCAAAATGACCGGAGGAGATCCATCGATATATTGGTCCCGAAGGAACTCGGATGGATCAAAGCGAAAAGACGAGAAGAGCTTAATTGAGGAGGCGTATAAGGCGCTTGGTTTAAGAAGCGGTTGTTCATATTCTGATGTTCTATCGGCGTATCGCACCTTATCGATGAAATTTCACCCTGACAAAATAGCCAGCAAGGATTTAGACCAAGAGTTTATTCGATTTGCAGAAGGAAAATTTTCTGCGATCAGTGAGGCATACAAGATTTTGCAGAAACACCTACAGGAACCTGGGAAAAAACAAAAAACTGCATCAGGATCAAGTGTGAGGCAGCAGGAAATCGATGAGGTTAATCAATTATATTCCGCCGGAGAAATCAATGCTAAGGAAAGAGACCACCGGCTAAAGAGAATTGATAAATTGCTCTCATAGCAGTTGATCACAAAAAATAATTTTACCCGGTTATCTAAAAATTTAAATTTTTTTTAACCTTGGATCTTTCGGGCGTGAGTATGACATTATTTTCCGGGAATGGAAGCACTGCATGTATGGGGCAGGCGTCAGTAAATTGACCATAATGTCTGGGAAAATTCTGGAATGGTAGGGGCGTATACAGCAAGGTCAGAAGGACCAACCTCCTCCTCCTCCCCCTGTCATCCCAGCCACGCTCTGCCAGGCTGATTCTCATTCATCGCAAGCAAATTGGCAGGCAACCTGTCACCTCTAATAATCCACGACGTGAGCCCACGCCGAGGCTTCAGGTTGAATTAACGCATCACTTGGCCTGATTGCGTTTCCAATGCATTGGGCCCATCACTTGCCGAGAACCGGCAAGGATAGTCCCTCCCGACTTGGCATTCCGCCCAATTCACTTGCCATCAATCCGTCAATCCCGCCAAGGGCCGAATCGGTGGATGTTGTGGCATTCCTGGCCATGAAGCCCACTGGGGTTTGCCATTGATCCAACCACGAAATTCCGGCCTGAGCCACCCCGGACGGCACCGCATTTAATCCACAAAACACATTAAACCCCCTGCGCCCCGATGGTCGGATGGAGTTCGGTGTGTTAAATGCGTTTTGTGCGATGGGTGGCCCGCTGGTCCAGGCATAGCCCCAGGGCCTTCCCTTCCCGATGGCCTTAGCTACCGTCAGCCCTAACCGCTCCACCGCTGCCACTGGGGCATCATGCGCCTTTTTATGGTTTCCATGCTGTCAACCGCTGCCATGGCGCTTCTTCTCAACGGGTGCGGCGATCAACGAGAGGTGTCAGCTGATCCAGCTAGAAAAACAGAAAACGTAACGGATCTCGCAAAGCCACTATGGGCATCAGTCGTCGGCAGAGATCAGTATGGGTTCTGGGCTGATCTGATAGTGAATGGCGTAACTCAGCGATTTCGTTTCATTCCAAAGGTCCAGATACCGGCACAGAACGGTTGATCCGTGGCAGCGGGTGGAGTGACGACGCATCGTGGCACCGATCTGCAGCGCGCATCAAACTCTGGGACTTTTATAGCTACTTCATTGGCTTCCGCCTCTGCATCACGGCCCAGCCGGGCACAAGCCCGTGAATGGCAATGGGGAATAGCTATGGATTCTTAACTTTCAATTCGGGGTGCTTGGCAAGCCATTCTTGCTCCCGCTTCTTTGAGTCCGCTATTTGATCGGGAGACATTACGGATTCCAAGAGGATGGGGTGCTCCATTGAATATATGTGCAAGTACAATATCATGCATTACTGCATTACCACATCGATGAAAGATCTGGCCTATAATAGCCATCGCATTCGCGTCTCCTTTTTCAGCAAGTTCGTGGTATCCCATGTACGCCTTGGTCAGCCAATTTGTCGCTTCTGAATGATCTACTGCAACGCCTTCTCCATGAAGGTATTTCAATCCCAGCTGATATTCAGCGAACAGAAAACCATTCTCCGTTGATTTTTTGCACCCAAAGAATGATTCCTGAAGGTTCTTCTGCCGATTTGCGAGTCCATCCCATGTATATTGTAGACTTATTGTGTATTGGGCTTGCGGATCCCCCTGTTTCGCCATCCATAAAACGGGATCAGTTGTCTTGAGATTATTATCGGCTTCATTGCTATGAGTGGCGCGGACACCATCACCGCCCGTTCCTGCGGCGGACTCATATGCATCCAGGAAATTCATCCCAGCTTGTAATCCTGAAAGCATCTTATCTTTAATCTCGGGAGTAATGAGATTGCCATATGAGGTAAACCATGCATTGACCTCCTCAGTGCCGGTATCGGCAAGTTTTTTCTTTTCCTCTTCCGAATCCAGCAGGGGATACGGTGTGCATTCCCCTTTCTTCATTATCATCCATGCGCGATTTGACTGCCAGCATCCAGCCGTTTCAGTGCGTGCAGCGTTCTCCGCTATTCGGAAGCGTAGATCGGCTGATATGGGGGCATGGTTATAAAGCGTCCAGTAGACGCTCCACCCACCGCGAATCATTCGCTCTTCAAGGCTATCAACGCCAGTTTCGCCAATGAGGACAGCGGCCAAGGTCCGCCGATATTTGTCCGATTCAAAGTGATCCTTCGGCCCCCATAATCTCACCATTGAGCCCGGCGGCAGGAGGGCCTTGGTAATTTCAGCCGCAATCTTGCCCTCGGGCATGCCTTCCCCGTGGGCGTTGTCGTGCACCTCGGGGGTGTCTATCCAGAGCAAGCGAACGTGGGTCTCCGGCGCACCGTCCATGGCCACGACAACGGTATCCCCATCTATGACCCGGACGATGGGGACGGGAGGGCTTTCAATCGACCAGGCGGCATTGACGAGTGACAGAAGCACGCATGCGACCCATGCCAATGGGAATCGCCGGTAGGGAGGGGACAGGCTCAACATTCCGCTTCCGCCATGGTGATGTCCCGGCCTCCGTGGAACTTTGCCGCTGAGCGGTCGGCCGGGTAGGCTGGTTGCGATTTATCCGAT
>Ga0302140_10011104_pt1 | contig 11097 bp, 8 predicted proteins | sample I_Bog_E1_1_FD_202095 | JGI IMG/M metagenome (GOLD analysis project Ga0302140, IMG submission 202095) | Peat permafrost microbial communities from Stordalen Mire near Abisko, Sweden - I_Bog_E1_1 | ecosystem: Environmental > Terrestrial > Soil > Wetlands > Peat | place: Sweden: Abisko, Stordalen...
CGACCGTGGCCGCGACGCCTTGCGCCGCACCCTTCCTGGCCCCCGCGCTCGGCGCGGCACTCGCCCTATCCACCGTGGAGTCCTTCACCATCTTCACCGTGATCGCGATCGGTCTCTCCGCCCCCTACCTGCTCCTTTCAGCCTTCCCGTCGGCGGTGAAGGTGCTGCCACGGCCCGGGGCTTGGATGGAGACCTTCAAGCAGGCCATGGCCTTCCCGCTTTACGCCACCGTCGCATACCTGGTCTGGGTCCTCGCGGGACAGCTCCAGGAGACCGGGTTATTGGCCGCGCTCTTTGGGCTCGTCCTCGTCGCGCTGGCCGTATGGGTCTATGGCCGATGGAACGCGCCGGGCGCCTCACCCGGCCGGGCCCGGTTTGGCATGTCGGCGTGCGTCATCCTGCTGGTGTTAGGCGCCTGGACGGGCTGGCCCGTGGCATCGGCCCCTGGCGACATTGTCTGGGAGAAGTGGAGCCCCGAGGCCGTCGAGAAGCTGAGATCGGAAAACCGGATCGTGTACGTCGACTTCACCGCGCGGTGGTGTGCGACCTGCCAGGCCAACAAGCGGCTGGTATTCCACTCAAGCGACGTCCTTCGCGTGTTCGGAGAGAAGCACATCGCGACCCTCAGGGGCGACTGGACCAACAAGGACCCCCAGATCACGGCTGAGCTGGCCAAGTACCACCGGGCCGCCGTCCCCTTCAACTTGGTCTGGCTGCCCGGGCGGGCCGATCCGGTCGTCCTGCCCGAGATCCTTTCACCCTCGGTGGTGCTGGATGCCGTGAAGTGAACGGGGAGCGGAACACCTGGTGGAGATAATCACCTAAGTTTTTAAATTGTCGCCTAGGTTTTTAAACAATCACCTAAGTTTTTAAAAATCGCGGGAGCGCGTTCGGGTAACCCCGGTTTTTAAATGGTTGCCGCAGCACCCTATACCACGGCCTAGGCAATGACGAGATCGGCCCGTATAGTCGATTAGCCTGATTCTCCTTTGACGACACCGGCAAAGGCGCTTGTGGGCTCAGCCAAGACGCCTGCCGAGCTTTCTAATGTGCAAGCTTCTTGGGTGGAAGAACGGGAGGTTCTAATCTGTGGGTTTCCGTAGAGTTGACCAAGTTCTCCATTCGATTCACCTTAACGCCATGAACATGCGCCACATGTTTACTGCTATTTCCCGGCAGAACCTTTCTAAGGCAGCCCGGGAGGCGGTAGCATTGAAGGCCGAGTTCCGCCGTGAAGATGAGGGACTGTATCGCCAAGGGCGAGGAGCGGAGGTTTTGGCGGATAGGAAAAGATCGTTAGGCGGTTCGCTCAACACCCGCGCCGAGGCCCTCACCATCAATGGCATTAGAATCAAACAGTGACCTGACCTTTCCGTCCTAAGGTCAGCCCGGGTCCTGCGGCAGCCTTAATCGCCTCTTCCCTCGGACCTGGCCAAGGCATCGCTTCTGCATTCGTCTCCCGTTCTTGGACGATCCAAATCAACCCAATAAATCGGTTTGACCACCGCAGTCACAGAACCGCCATCAACCCTTTAAATAGAAAACTGCTTAAATCCTTGGCCATTTTTGCATCGGTTGCATTTTCCGTTGGCTGAGTCTACCAGATGAGAAATGCCTCCAGCTCTGCTTTGGGTCTCATTTGTTCTAGCCTCCATTGGAGCACTGTTGGGCATTATTAATGGCTTTAGACAATATGTGTCTGGGAACGTCAGGCTCCGGATCAAATGCTATCCGTTGACCATCCTGCAACCAGCAGATCGGATCGAAACCTCGGTGTGCGTGGAGATTGCAAACGCGGGTAGTTTTCCCGTTACGATCAAGGAGGTTACCTTTGATAACATCACAAATCCCAAGGGTCGGAGGATCGACCACCGTAAGCGTGACATTAAGGGAAACCGGCTACCGATTCGGGTCGAATCGCACGACGCGATCCAGATTATCTTCCCTGATTTTGAATTCATGGTCGATAACGTGATCAAAACCTCGAATCGCGTCATCGTAGATACAGCCTGTGGGCATTCCCGGTATTGCAGTCTTCGCGAGTGGCACCGCGTCGGGAACGAATATGAAAGACGTTTCCAATCGGGAGCGGCTCCAAGTACAGATTCAGCTTAGCACAATTGAATCGCGCAGAGGGGTGGAAAGTTTGAGCCTACCATGCAGCTAGTCGCATGGGGCATTCCACCGCGCGATTGCTGCCCAGAACAAGAGTCCGCTGAAAAGTAATACCACCAGCATACCTCCAACAACCACGGCTTGGGGAATAGGGGTGTCGAGGTCAGAGATCGCGGCGATTGTCCCTGCGGCAACAATGGACGCAGCTATTTGTCCGCAGAGTCGTTCGAATGACCGACGCCGTAGCTTTGCTTCGCCGTTTCCGCGCGCCCGATACTCCTCCCCGAAGTGGTCGCATACTATTGGTCTAATCCAATTGCGATATGCCACACCCATGCCGGCCGAAAAAGCGGCAACGAGAATTAGCCAAATGGAGATGGCGGGAAACATACCTTATTGCACATGCGACTTCTCAATAGCGGGCTAGGTTCCAACAATCGCTTTCACAGGAACCTCGTTGGGAGTGATCCTATGGTTGTGGGCGTTTGTTTTCGCGGTGATCCGATCCTTGCTCACGGCCTTTAAGCGGGCTAGGCCATTCACGTGCCTCGCAAGAAGAGCGCCAACGTGCTCCTGAATGAACAGTGCATCGTCGAAATCAAAGCGGCGATAAAGCGCAAGTCTATCGTAGTCATTACTGGAACGGGTGTGTCTGTTCAAAGCGTTAAGAACCGGAAGGTCGATGGTTTTGATGTCGTGACGTGGACCGGATTGCTGTTGCACGGCATCGACCGGTGCGAAGGGCTGCGATTGATAAAGGCAAAGCGGGCCGTTCAGCTTCGCGCGCGACTTCGAATGAAAGAGGTCGTGGAATTGATCCAGGTAGCCGAAATCATAACGGCCACGCTTAAGACCTATGGGAAAGGGGAATACCAGCGTTGGCTGTCCGATGCATTCTCCAAGCTGAAGGTTGGATCACCTCGATTAATCAATGCGTTGAGCCGGATCGCTAGCATCTATGCGACCCTCAACTATGACAGTCTTGCCGAGAAGCAGCTTGGCCGCGCAGAAGTCACCTGGAAGCAGGAATTCAAAGTAGACAGAGCCATCGACGGCCTGACGGTAGAGGCCGGTGGAAAGGACCTAGACCCGATTCTCCACCTGCACGGCCATTGGTCGGCCGCTGATTCGGTTGTCTTCGGGACGAAATCATACGAGGAGGTCGTTCAGCACGCACATGCCCAGGCTGTTCAAAGGGTGTTCGCCGCAGGAAAGACCATGCTTCTTGTCGGCTGCGGTGGAACGATGACCGATCCGAATTTCAAGCAATTCTTTGACGACTGCGGAAAGATACTCACAGCGACGGGGCGTCAGCACTTTGTCCTCTGCCGAAAGGGCGAAGAGAACACGTATTTCGCCAAGATACCATGGCTGCGACCCGTGATCTATGGCGAGAACTACACCGATCTTGCACCATTTGTTGAAAGACTGTTCGAGGGCGGAGGGGAAGCGGCGGGAGAGCACGTTTTGCTCGCCCCTACGCCGCCAAGTGACTCCACGGTTGGCGAGGAATGGCTCAAGGACACGCTAAAGATCAATCCAGACCTAATGGCCGCATTATTACTCACCCATCGTCAAACGGCACGGGACGGGCTTGAGAAAGTGGCAAGCGGAAACACCACAGTTCTAGGTCTGCAAACACGGTTTCCACGCTCGGTGATAACTTTTGTCGCAGCTTACCTCGCGGATAGGAAATTGCTCGATAAGCCGGAAGTTCGCCGCTGGGTCATAGTCCGAGATGCGACAAGCTGGCAGCGTGCCGCCTCCAGAACGGATAGGAAGTTAGTCTTAGTTGCCCACCCGACATTAGCGTTCGAGGCGAACCGCGCCGACTTGTCCCCGTTAGCGCAGAAAAATGGCCATGCGGTCATCTATCCTACGCTTCTCGGGCGAACCGACGACCCCAACGTCGTGCCGTTGAAAGAACCTTCACCTCACGAGGTTAACGAAATTCTAGAGCAGCATGGAATCGCTCGAAGCCGTGCGCAGCAACTCGCGACACAGTCGAACGGGAACCTTCCCTTGCTCCTGCGTGAGTTAGCAGGGACACACGAGCGCCCCGCATGGGCCAAGGAAGATTTGGCAAGCCAGCTCCGACCACTGGCGCTGCTCGGAGGTTGGAAGACCAACAATCCGGGAGATGTGGAAGCAATTTCGACTCTAATCGGCACAGACTACGATACGTGGCTCACTTCTCTGCTGCCCGTGTTTCTCGGCGAAGAACCTCCCTTTGTCCGGACAATAAACGAGATAACAGCGGTTTCCCGCTATGAGAACTGGCAGCTGCTTGGCCCCCGCCTAACCGATCAAGATTTGGAGCGTTTCGCACAGGTCGCAAAAGAAGTGCTGTGCTCCAACGACGCGAAATTTGATATTCCCGAGGCTAAACGCGCGTTTGCTGGGCTACGTGGACCCACGAAGACCTATTCTGGAGTTCTACGCCGCGGTATTGCTGAAACCGTGGCGCTCATCTCCGGTAAACCAGAGGTCCTCTCGGGTTGCAGCCCGGGCAAGGGCCGAGAGATCGCGTATCTCGTCGTGCATGGTGTTTTAGCCAAGACCGACTGGAAGCGGTGGGCTAGTCTTGGCTCTCTACTTTCTCTTCTAGCTGAAGCCGACCCTGACACCTATCTAAAGATCATTGAGGCCGATCTTTTTAAGCCGGACGTTTCGGCTATGAAAGACCTCTTTGACGAGGTAGAAGGAGGCATCTTTGGCGGATTCTACCAGAGCGGCCTTCTATGGTCCTTGGAGGTTCTGGCATGGAACACCGAACATTTGAACCGAGTCGTGCTCGCCTTGGCAGACTTGGACCAATTCCCATTGCCCGAAAACATGATGAACCGGCCGCTCAATTCTCTGCGGTCGATCTTCCTCGCATGGCTTCCGCAAACGACAGCCGATGTTGCCGGTCGCAGGACCGCAATCAGCGCGATAATAAACGAATACCCTTCGGTGGCATGGAAGCTCCTCCTCGAACTGCTGCCTGCAACACACAGCGTTGGTAGCTACAATCCGCGCCCAGTTTGGCGTGATTGGGTTCCAGCCGATTTCCGCGACCGTCCAAGCCCACAAGACCAGGAGTCCCAATTCAGGAGCTACGCCGAGCTTGCCATGGAAATGGCCGTTCAAGATTTGAACCGGCTCCAGGAATTGCTCGACTACGTCGCGAAGCTTCCGCCTGCGGTCTTTTCAGCGGTGCTCGATGGATTGGAAAAAGGCCCGGTCTCCCAGATTCCCGAAAGACAGCGTCTGCCACTCTGGCAGAAACTGATACGCGAAGCCCAGCGCCATCGGCGCTTTGCGGATACGAACTGGGCGCTTTCTGCTCCCGACGTGGCAAAGATTGAGCAGGCCGCTGAGACGATCTCACCCAAATCCCCTGAAGTGCGGAATCAATACTGGTTCAACTTTCACGATCACGATCTTTTTGGATCAGATGATTACGAAGCGGATATCAAGAAAGTGGCTGCCGAACGTGAGAAGGCTCTAGCCGAGGTATTGAACAAGGTCGGGGTCGAAGGCGTCCTGAAATTTGCCGAGGAAGTTGCGCATCCCGACGATGTGGGGATCGCACTCGGGTTGATGCCCAACGACCAGTTCGATTCCGTCCTCCTGCCCAGCAAGCTTGATGCACCTAACGCGAAGATCGCGCCTCTGGCGGCAGCGTATGTCAGGGCTCGCTATTGGAAGATTGGCGCTAAATGGCTTAATCGCCTTTCTCTCAAGGATTGGTCCCCTGAGCAGTTGGGCTCGTTCTTCTCCAAGCTCACATTCCAACGCGACGTTTGGGAAGCAGCCGAAAAGGCTCTCGGAGAGCGTGCTGGGGAATACTGGAAACATATCGATGCCTTTCCCCGCGGCGATCCTGCCGACATTCTGGCCGGATTGACGAAGCTGGTCCAGTACCGCAGGGGCGCATCAGCGCTCCATGCTGTCAATAACCTCATTCGGTCGAAGACGGCTGTACCAGCACAGTTGGCGATGGATGCGGTCCTCGCCTACCTTGCCGATGTCGCCAAAACGGGCCGCCTTGACGCCCACGAGCTGGTGAACGTGGTTAAAACTCTTCAGACCGATCCGGATGCGGACAAAGCCCAGTTGGAGGCAATCGAATGGCACCTTCTTCCACTATTCGACCGTCATGATGGTAGCTCAGCGGTAGTCTTGGAAAAAAGGCTCTCGACGGAGCCTGACTTTTTCGTGGAGCAGCTGAAGAAATGCTACCGGGCCAATGACGAACCGGAGGATGACGCCGATTTAGATCCAGCCCTGAAGGACGCCGCTCAAAAGATGCACCGGCTGCTGCACGGCTGGCATTCTCCGCCAGGGGTGAATGCAGGCGTTGTAGACGCCGCGATTCTAAACGAATGGGTGAACAAAGTGCGCGATCAATGCATCGCTCTTCGTCGCTGGGAGATAGCGCAGCTCCATATCGGTTACGTCTTGGTCTACGCGCCGTCAGATCCGACCGGCCTGTGGATGCATCGCGCCGTCGCGGGGCTGCTAAACACAAAGGGGTACGAGGACATGCGTCGCGGGTTCGCAACTGAGCTGTTCAACCGGCGAGGAGGGCATTTCTCAGACGGAGGAAAGGCAGAGCGGGAAATCGCAGCATCGTACAAAAAGAAGGGAAAGGAATTGGATCGGGCCGGATTCTCGCGAATTGCCGCGACCGTAAACGGGCTAGCGGAAACCTATGTCGTCCAAGCAGAACGCGAAGAGAAGCAGGTCAGGCCAGGCGATTAACAGCCCGTGGCGAATGCCAAGAAGTCTGGCGAGCCCCGCCATATACCTCGTAAATCTCGTGAAGTTAACTCTGCGGCCCCAAGAGCCCCTCGGTACGAGTCAGAAACTGAACCAAACGGCGGCGAATTTGTCAGCTAGTGTGGTCCGCGAAAAGGACGAAACAGACGGTAGCATTCGGTTAGGCTTCACCAACCGTTGGCCGAGTTGCGCCAAACAACTTTATTAGCCACTGATGAAGTTTAAGCGCCAGTTTCGTATCTATTTACCTATCAGCAGCGTTTTTGGGTAAAGACGTTAATCGGATTGACGATACCCGTATGAGGGTGTTCCGTATGCACCAAGGAATACCGGGTAGTTAGGGATAATCACCGCTTGAGCTATCCGGAGTCGGTTTGGGTACAGGTTATGGCAGCCCAAACCATTCTGCCCGCGCAAGTGGGCACCTTCGTTGAGGCCGCGAGGTCAATATGCGAAGTAAAAAGCCCAAGACTTCGGTCTTGGGCTTCTTGTTTTCGGTCTATCACTTATCGTTGATGGCGGATTTGGGACATGACTGTCCGACGAGATTGTCGCGGCACTGCTGAGCAATTGAGCAGGACGAGGATCACTCTTGGCGCAAAGACGGGTGCGGGAATCAGCCATATCACGCTCAAAGCTCGCGACCTCATTCATTTCGTTGCCACTGCCGCATTGGCGGCATAGCTAGTCGGCCAGCGAACTCCCGCCCTTGAGCCGTGAGGCTCAAGTCCCGTCGGGGATATTGGCACCTACAAATGCCGCAGGCCGCCCCTGCGGCTCTAATCTTACCGCGCCCGTCCATCGTTGCGCTGGGCTGACAATTCTGGATCGTTTGTGACCATGAATGAGTGGCTTGCAGCCATACTTCCCTTTATTAAGGACGCGAAGATGTCCGCGATTCTTAAGGAGCACGTCGCCCTTTTGGAGGCACAGAGGGATGACAACATTAGGCTCTTAGACAAGACCGACGCCGAGTTGGCGTCCGAGAAGCGGAAGACTGCGCATCTGGTACAAGAAGTAGCCGCCCTACAGGTTAAGTTTGCAGCGCTCCAGCCTGCCAAGCGCCACGGCGAAACGACGGAGAAGATCCTACTTAATTTTTTCCAGCGCGAAGACATTGCTACGCCAAAAGAGATCGCCGCAGCATTCGAGTTGCAGTTGAACACTGCGAAATACCACTTGGATATTCTTGAAAAGAATGAACTTATCAGGTGGAAACCTCCCGCCCCATTCAAGACTGTTCAGCCAGGTGGTATGGAGATTACCGATCTGGGCCGCGCCTACATCATTGAGAACAACGTCGAGGCCCCGCCAACAAGAGACTCCACATACACTTAACGGGGTACACAGCTGACTCCAGTGACGAAGCTGCCTATCCTAACTCGAAACTCATTACTGGCGTTTCCATCGCATCCTTAAAACGTCCTGTCGGTCGCCATGCTTGTGTTTGAAGTGGGTTATCAGTTGACCGCTGATTTCTCCCTTCTTTGGCCCACTCGCGTTCAATCTGACGATTACTAGGTGAATTCCGTGCATGCCATAACTCCTGGCAAACACAATTGATTGATCCCGTGGATCGTCAAAAATTGCGGCAGCATTCGCTAGAGTTTTGGGGATCGTCGGGAGCCAACGGCATTTTTCAATATGCAGATACTTGGCACCGGTCCTATTATCGAGACCGTGTGAAAGGTGCTTAGCGCGCCCTTCCAGGCCATCGTTGCGTTCAGGATTGTGAATTAGGATTCTGGAGCCGTGAAAGCAGCACTCCACGTCATCCGAGAGACCTGAGCGTATCACCTTTGCCATACATTGCCGTGAAATGTATGCGGTCATTCCGAAGTCATCGAAGAAACATTTCATTTCCTTTTCGGCCTTCAAGTCGGTTTGTCGATCGTTTGCGATGTCCAACACAGCCCAAGCTGCACTAGATTCAGATGAATCTTTCGTGAGTCGGCGTGCGACTTGGGCTGCCCAGTTCCTTCCACATGGCGGTCGGGCGATTTCATTTAACACATATGCAACTCGCGCCAAAATCTTCGATCCTTGCCAGCGATCTCTTAAGGCTCGGAAGATCGCTCATGCTAGTTGGCTGCGTTGGCAAGCGAGACACGGCGTTTTGCTATCAAAGAAAGCCGCATGAATCCCAAGACCGTTCCCGTCCGGTTTCAAATTGGCCCTTTGAGGGAGGTTCGGGAAGCGTGCTCGCGGCACGACCGCACTCCGGCTGAGCTAATTCTTCTGCGGGCGAGGCTCGGGCGAGCGAACGAGGAGGTACTGTCTGGGGCCACCTTGCTCTCAGTTCTGAGGCATGGCAGCTATATCGAGAATCTCGACGACCACCGCAATCTTCAAGGACCGCGTTAGGAGGTCACGACCAACAGTGGATTTGAGTGGCTTTTCTCGCTGTTGAGATAATGCCCATGGGCCATTGATTTGCTGCCATTCGCTTAAACGAGAGCGCCACCCACAAGGGCCACGATGCAGTTCGAGTTCGTGAAAGGGGGCTAACCGATCGCACGCGATATGCCTATTCCGATAAGCGAATCAAAATGTTCGGGCGATTCCGTGTATTTACTTCACGGAGAGCTGCCCGAGAGGCTTAAGGGAGCCGTCCTAAACACGGACGCGGCGAGAGCCGCCGGGGGTTCGAATCCCTCGCTCTCCGCCAATTTCTACAAAGGGAAAAACGCACATTCCCGTCTACTCCCGCCAGCTTAGTGGCGGGAGTTAGGTTGACGGCCGGAGAATTGCCGCCAGGTCGAGCCAACCTTCAAGTTATGTCGAGACGATCGCCAAAATCTCGGCGCAAGAAAGGTAGCCCGAAGAAGTGAGTGTCGTGATCATACGGCCGGCATAGATCCTCGCGATTTCTTCGCGCGCTTCTGCCAGTCGAATTGTTTGAGCGTCGAAATCTCGAATGGTATTAGGTAGGCCGCTCCTTGCGATATAAAGCTCGCGAGCACGTCCCAGATCGCCGTCAAACCACCAAATCGCGAATCCCAAAGAGACAAGCTCTCCGACTATACTGAAATTGTGCGAATTTGGCGGGAACGCCCACGTCACGACAACCTTATCCGCCCATGGAGCTGGTGTCGCACCCGTCAACCCCTCGCGTAAATTCGCACGGTGCGCATTGCCATTGCCGTCTTCAAAATCGATGTGCTTGTAGCCGTGCCTATCTTGCAGCCAATTGCCGAAAGTGGTCTTGCCGCAGCAATTGGCGCCGTTGATGAAGAGCTTCACGTCGGCGACCGTCAAATCCAACCTATGATGCTCAGCCCTTAGAAGTCGACAGACCTGGGCTCAGGTAGTCCGCTCTTTGGGCGCTCGATGACCAGTTGAGATTCACAAGCTTTCAGCAGCTGACTCAGTCGGGCAATTTCCTTTTCGTGTATCGCGATGATGTTCGGCCTATTTTGTCCGCCCGCCTCCTTAGCGCGTTGGGCTTCCTGCTTCGCGATGCTGGCCTTTAGGCGCGCGATCGTTTCCTCCTTTAGCTGCTCCGGCTTCTTCTTTTTCGGCATTGGATTGTTCCCTTTCCGTTCCCTGCGTCACGCTCCCCTCTGAAAGTGGCGCATCCCGAGGGTATTTCGATATGGTGACGCGCAGGCTACTCCCGCCACGCTCCCGCCAGCAACCTGTATCTCAATGCCTATTGATTCCGCTTGGTTCATCTGGCAGGTATTCAGCTACAGACACCCAAATACATACTTCAGCAAGGCTTCGAGGGGAAACGGCCCCGGCGAATGTCCTTCTATGGAAATGCGACCGAGGGTTCGAATCCCTCGCTCTCCGCCAATTTCCTCATGGCTTGGAATACACCTGTCTTCGGAGGAGCCCTGAGGTAACCCCCATGGGATGCCAGAATGTGCATTGCGGTAGCAGGAGGTTACGCTCACAGGGGCAATTTGGTTATCAAACCTAGTTGCGAGCCTCCAATCTGCCAAAACGATTCTAAAAAATGGTCGGTTCGTGATTCACTCGAAATCTTTAAAAACCACCTGACACGCGATGATAGTATGGTAGCCCCTGGATTCGGTGCGGATTCTTAAATACTTGGGTGCCTTCACTTAAAAACTTAGGTGATCCTCTCCACCTGGAGAAGGTCACCTAGGTTTTAAAATTACCAGGTAGGTTTTTAGAAATTCGGGATAGATCATAAGCATCGCGAGGGTCCTTTCGGATGGCCTGGGTTTTTTGAATAGCACCCCATAC
>Ga0302140_10011106_pt1 | contig 11097 bp, 5 predicted proteins | sample I_Bog_E1_1_FD_202095 | JGI IMG/M metagenome (GOLD analysis project Ga0302140, IMG submission 202095) | Peat permafrost microbial communities from Stordalen Mire near Abisko, Sweden - I_Bog_E1_1 | ecosystem: Environmental > Terrestrial > Soil > Wetlands > Peat | place: Sweden: Abisko, Stordalen...
CGATTTTTTACGCCAAGTCGGGTGGAAAGGCAAACTCAAATTGTGGCCAAAATGGGTTGCCTCAATTTTACGCGCGTTTGGACAGTATTTATCCAACCCGGCCCTTAGGCTGTCCTCTTGTTTCGCCTATTGAGGACGATGTTTTTAACACCAAAATGACGATGTAAAGACAAAGCTTGGCCGCGTTTTGGTCTCGTTGTTTTGTTGAAGGCAATTGACACCCAAACCAGGTCGAGCCACCCTCGAAACCATGACAGCCAAGTACGTTCATTTGAAGTCGGATCAATTGGGAGGCGAACCTGTTCGCGCCATGCGGTTTATTACTCGGCGGCGATTTATAGCCAATGCCGTCCTGGCCACCAGCGCGCTGGCAAGTTTTCCCGTTTGGGCGCAAGAGAGCCCGACCGAAGTAGATCTTTCCTTCGGACCTGCTGCGGCCAAGGCCGTTCCGCGCGATTACCTTGGTTTTAGTTATGAAACCGCGCAATTGGCCGATCCAAACTATTTTTCCGCCGACAACCGGGAGCTGGTCTCGCTTTTTCGGGCGCTGAGTCCGGAGGGCGTTTTGCGCATCGGCGGTAATTCCAGCGAGTTTTGCTGGTGGAAATCGGGGGCTGCCGACCTGCCTCCGGCCCTACCCGAGTCCGCCCACAGAGCTGACAACTGGATGCCGCATTCTTTCACGGCCATCGAACCGGTCGCCGTTGATCGGCTCGCGGGTTTTCTTGACGCGACAGGTTGGAAGGCAATTTATGGTTTGAACCTCGGAACCGGCACTCCCGAACGCGACGCCCAGGAGGCGGCTTATGTCGCGAAAACACTCGGTTCCCGCCTCCTTTATTTTCAGATTGGAAATGAACCCGAGTACTACCGCGATGCCAACAACCGGTTGCGGCCTCCGGACTGGGACTTTGACAAATATCTGGCCCAATGGATGACCTTCGCGCGAGCCGTGCTCGCCCGCGTCCCGGACGCGGTGTTTGGCGGGCCGGATGTCGGTTCCAATGGCCAATGGGTTTCCCGCTTCGCGCAGCAGGCCCCCCAACTGTTGCCCGGGAAAATTGTCGCGTGCAGCGGCCATTATTACGTCATGGGCCCGCCGGACGATCCGCGTTCCACTGTCCAGCGATTGCTCGCGGCGGATCCCCATTTAGACCTCGAGATACCGCGCATCATCGCCGTGGCCGATGCTGGTCACTTGACTTATCGAATGACGGAAGGCAATTCCTGTTACCGCGGCGGGAAGCCAGGGTTGAGTAACGCCTTTTGTTCGGCCCTATGGTCGGCGGATTACCTCCTCAAGCTGGCCAGTTTTGGCTGTGCCGGAGTGAATCTGCACGGTGGCAGCGCTAACGCGATTCGCAGCTCCCTCGGCGGACATTTGCCGGGCGAGCAACTCGCTCCCGACGCCGCCGCCGTGGCTGCGGAAGGCAGCTTTTATACTCCGATTGCCGGCAGTCGCGAGCGGGGTTTTAGCGCCCGGCCCGTCTTCTACGGCATGCGACTGGCCGGAATCGTAGCCGGAGGTCGGATGCGTCCGGTGCGATTCGATCCCACGCCGGCCAACGCCGACGCGTGGGCGGCGGAGATGCCGGATAGAACGACCCGCCTCGTCTTGCTCAATAAGGATGCCGGGCAAAACCTGCAGATTTCCATCCCGGCCGCCTCTAACGCCAAGGTGTGGCGGATGCGGGCGCCGACGTTGACCGCCACATCGGATGTGACGCTGGCAGGGTCACAAATTAAGCCCGGCACGACTTGGAAGCCGCGGAAAGTGGAGCACCTAGCCAGTTCGGGTCGCCAGGTTAAAATCGATCTGCCACCGGCTTCCGCCGCAGCCCTCTTTTTTGGCGGAAGTGTTTAGGTTGAAAGGGATCTTAAACGGATTTGGTAGTGACGAAATTTTTCTTCTCCCTTAGAGGGTGGAGAAACATGATGGGGTGACAATATTCCCGGGGCTTCGCGCGTTGCGCTCCACCCCGGGCTATCAAATTGCGCGCTTTCGGGCCGCCGGAAAATGGATGTGAGATTTATAACATAGGGGGCCAACGCGAAATCCTGTGTGGGCGGTTGCTTTCACAACAAGGGGATGTTTCAGGGCTGAAGGCCCGCAATTTGATAGTCTGGGCAGAAGCGAGGCTGACGAGCGGAGGCCCTGGTTAACGACCAGCAAATCCATTAAGGGCTGTAAGCCCGAAACCGCTTGCCTCTGCTACCTATGGCGATCAACGGATAAATCGAATTAATGTGGTTGAGCGGATTTGATCGCGGCCAATAATTCAGGCAGAATTATTCCGGCCGCTCCTGCCAGGACAAAATCTGCTTCAGGAGTGAAGGGAGTGGGGTCCGGGTTAATCTCAACCACCGTTGCCCCGTTGCGTTTGGCGGCAAAGGGCAGCGAGGCGGCCGGATAAACGACCGTAGATGTCCCGATCGAGAGAAAGAGGTCGCAGCCCGCCGTCGCTTGCGTGGCCCGGTTGAGTTCGAGTTCCGGCAATGACTCGTTAAACCAAACGACATCGGGGCGCAGGAAGCCGCCACAAGCCGGGCAGCGGGGCGGAACCTCGCCCGCATTCGCCCACTGCGAAACAATCGTGCCTTCTTCAAAACATTTGGTCCGGTTGATGTTGCCATGCAGTTCCGAAACATTCCGGCTGCCTGCGCGCTGATGAAGGCCGTCGACATTTTGGGTGATGACGAGGAACCGGGAAAAAAAGGATTCCATGGCCGCGATCGCGAGATGCCCCGGATTGGGTTTCGCTCCGGCCACGCGTTCCCGCCGCCAGGCATACCACTCCCAGACCAGCCGCGGATTACGACGGAACGCCTCGGGTGTGGCCAGCTCTTCGGGATCAAATTTTGCCCACAGGCCGGTTTGCGCCTCGCGAAAAGTCGGGACCCCGCTCTCGGCGGACACGCCCGCACCCGTAAGAATGACCACACTTTTTGCCGTCCTCATATAGCTGATCAATTCGGCCGGAATCGTCATGGGCCGAAGCTACTGACTTCCCCTGGAATCACACAAGGCAAATGGAATGCGGCCCGTCAGGGAATGAGAAATCACGGCGACGTTGTTTTGGCGGTGCGTGCGCTTTAGGGCTGAAGGCCCTTCATTTGCCAGTCTGGGCGGAAGCGAGTCTGACGGAAGCCCAGGTCAACGATCCCATCAATTTATCAAGGACTGTAAGCCCGAAACTGATTCCATTGATAAAGTGCGCGGTCATTTTCCGGATGGTCGTTGTTTTCCGAGCTCCGTTAGGAGCGCCATCTCGGTAGACATACAACAACGAAAAATATTCTCAAGCTCCGTCAGGTGCGGCATATTCTGCGGGTTATTTTCTCTTCCTCAAAACGTTGAAATGAGTGTTTAAATATTGCGTAAACTCTTGCCATTCTTTTTCCGAGAAGCCCGGACGCCCGATCCATTTACTTTTAATATGTCCGTTATCAGTAAATGTTAATCGAACACCGATTTTCCGTACTGCAACTTCATGGGGCTTTTCCGAAAAAATACGGCACTTTACGATTTTGTTCCGCAATAGTAAGATATCATGCCTCCTGAACTCGATACGGTTGCCCCAAGAAATTTTTCCATAGCAAAGCCATCCTGTGGAAATGACCAATAGGGAAGGACAAAAATAACCTAAATGGATAACATGATCAAAAAGCATTTGAAATAAGATGTAGGTGCCAAGGCCGATGGCAAGGAGCTGGATAGCGACGACGGCCGTCTGCCTGAACCGGAGCCCCGCATCCGTTTTGAAAACCTTGAGTATTTCCGTTGTATTCGAGTGGGCCATGCAATTGTAATAAAGTGGCAAAAATGATAATGTTATCTTGGCGATGGCGGCGCAACGCTTTTTGTGAAAAACGAGCCTGGGCGGGGAAATAATAGATCCAGAATTCGGCGGCCAATCAAAGAATGATAAATGGTGGCGGCGATGATCTTCGCGCCTTCATTATTGGGATGCACGGTGTCCGGAAACACCCTTGCTTGATCAATAGCGCGTGATTGAGGTCGAGGACGGCTGCGCCCGATTCGCGGGCGACTTGCCGATCCGCGGGATTATTGGGCGAGGGGTGGGCATTGAAATCCAACCCAAATTTTCGGTTCATTAAAACTCAGTGAGATCCCTCTCCTTTTTTCTCCTCTCCGCGCCTCCGCGTCTCCGCGTGAAATCTCTGCGTCTTCCCGTTTTTTCGTGTTTCCGGCTAACGTGACACTTTTGGAAACCATGTCATAATTCCCAGAAAAGACTCATGAAAATCTCTTCGATACCGAGCGCCCCGGCATCCGCTCACCCGGCGGTTGGCAGACCGCAATCAATCCCAATGCTTCGCTTTGGCGGTGCGCAGGCTTCAGTTGCGTCCAGCGTCACCCTGGTTTAAGCCATTTTAAGCCAATTTAAGTCATTTTAAGTATGAAATTTTTTTTGCGGTCAAAAATCCCATGCTTCCAGTTGTCTGGCTATTGACCATGCGATCCTTTTCATCAGCCAAACCGAAAGACTGTTCTTCGACCGTCAGGACATTTAAAAGGCTTTTCAACGGGTGCCGGTTGTCTTTTAATTTGGGTATGAATCCCCCTAATCCGATCCTCGCGGCCATTCCTGTCGTGTTCTTTTCCCTGGTTGCTTTCGTTCACGCGGCGGAGGTTCGGGACGGCCGCGTCGGAATTTTCACCAGCCAGGCCGATATTGGCAACACCGCCCAACCGGGGGTGGCGGAGTACGATTCGAATGCAGGAAAATACACGGTCACCGGCGGCGGTGATAATATATGGAATACCAACGACGCGTTTCACTTCGTTTGGAAAAAAATGGCCGGGGACCTGTCTTTCGCTGCGGACGTCCGGTTTCTCGATGCCGTCGGCGTTCCGCATCGCAAGGCGTGTTTGTTTATCCGCCAATCTTTGGCGCCGGGTTCGGCCTACGCGGATGTGGCGGTTCATGCCAGCGGATTGACGTCGCTGCAATATCGCGATGTCGAGAACGGCGCCACGCATGAGATCCAGTCGGAGGTGGCCGCCCCCACACGGGTCCGGATCGAGAAGCGCGGCGATTATTTCTCTTTCTGGGTGGCGGCGCCGGGCGGGGAACTGAAGTTGGACGGCGGCTATTTGAAGGTGCCGCTGCCGGGCGATTTTTATGTTGGATTTGGGGTAAGCGCCCATGACAACACCGCGATCACCAAGGCGGTTTTTTCGAACGTTGAACTGAAGCGGTTCTCCGGAACGAACGCCGTTCCGACCATGGAAAACTCTCTAGAAACGGTCAATATCGCGTCGACGGATCGCCGCATGGTCTATCATACGAGCGATCATATTGAAGCGCCCAATTGGTCGCGCGACGGCTCCTACTTCGTCTTCAACAGCGGCGGAAAGCTTTACCAGCTCCCGGTGACCAATGGAGTCCCGCAACCAATCGATACGGGGGTGGCGATTAATTGCAACAACGATCACGGATTTTCGCCGGACGGATCGCAGCTGGCGATCAGCTCTCATCTGGAGAGCGATAAACAATCCCGGGTTTTTCTGGTGCCGGCGGGTGGCGGAACAGCGCGGCAGATGACACCGCTGGGGCCGTCGTACTGGCACGGTTGGTCGCCCGATGGCAGGACGCTGGCTTATTGCGCGGAACGAGGCGGAAATTTCGACGTCTATAGCCTGCCCGCGGCCGGCGGGGAGGAGAAGCGGTTAACCACGGCTCCCGGCCTGGACGATGGGCCGGACTTTTCACCCGACGGGAAGTATATTTATTTTAATTCGGAGCGCACCGGTCTCATGCAGATTTGGCGGATGAAGCCCGACGGCTCGGACCAGGAACAGGTCACGACCGATGACCATAACAATTGGTTCGCCCATCCTTCGCCCAACGGAAAATGGATCGTGTTTCTAACCTACGAAAAAGAGGTAAAGGGTCATCCGGCCAATCAGGACGTTATTTTGCGGCTCATGGAAGTTTCCACCAGCAAGATCAGTGTGCTTGCCAAATTATTTGGGGGGCAGGGGACCATGAACGTTCCATCCTGGTCGCCCGATAGTTCGCAAGTGGCTTTTGTCAGTTATCAACGGGTGTATCCGTAATTCCGGAAGGTGCCAGCTCACGCTGCCTTGGAGTGGAAGAATTTTGTTCCAACACGGCCCTTACCGTTTTTTCCAGATCGTCCACGGAGTACGGCTTGATCAGCACGGCGGCCAGCCCCAGTTTCTCCGAATCCGGCGGCACCGTCGCGGCCGACAAAATAATAGGAACCGTGATTTTGGCTTCCCGCAGGTTGGTGATCAGGTCAACGCCGGACAATCCGGGCAGATTATTATCGGTGATCAGAAGATCGTAGCTCTCTGCCTGCAAGGCAGTCCAGCCCCCTTCGCCGTTCGCCGCCGTAATAACGACGTAACCGGCGCGCACCAGCACATGCCGGCAGATCTGGCGCATTTCAATATTGTCTTCCACCACTAAAATTTGCGTCGGTGGCCGGTCCGTTTCTTTGACCGGGGGATGAATTTCGCCAGTTTGCATGGACTATTATCAAGCGCTTTGGATAACGCGCCAGGAATGTTTAGCTAGAGTGATGCCGCGGAATACGTTCCAAATTGAGCTCGAATGAAGGAAGTTCGGTCACGGCCAGCAGGCAAAACGCCCGTTGACCGTGCAAGTTGCAGTCAACACCATGCAATAGGTCCCGAATTCAGTTTTACCAGTTTCTCCACTATCCTCGCCCTTCAAACCAAGGAAGCTTTCGCACCGGGCCCGAATGTTTTGCCGGGGAAACCGATGACTTTCACGAACCGAGCCTGAAAGGGGGCTGACCACCCTGTGCCCACGCTTGCCGGATGGCGGGGATATTTGCAAAGTTCTTGGAAACAGAATATCATCGGTTTTCCCAAAGGGATATTTACCAAGGTGGAGACTGAACCGGAGCCGTAGCGGTTTAAAGATGAAAAATAACCAATGAATTTGAAGCGTCCACATCTGCTGACGTTCTTGTTCGCCACCAGTTTTTTAATGATGTCCCTTGTTTGGTTGCAGGCGGCGGCGGTTCCGGTGAATCTGCAATGTGAATATCAAGCGGAGCCGATGGGGATTGATGTGACCCAGCCGGAATTGAACTGGCAGGTGCGGTCGGACGAGCGCGGTCAACGGCAGACGGCGTATGAAATCCTGGTCGCCAGCAGCGCGGAAATTCTCCGGCGCAATCAGGGTGATCTATGGGATAGCGGGAAGGTTATCAGCGATGAAACGGTGAACACGGCTTATTCAGGCCAGCCGCTGAAATCGGGCGCGCAATGCTTCTGGAAAATGAAGATCTGGGATAAGAATGGCCAGGGATCGGACTGGTGCCGCCCGGCCTCATGGAGCATGGGGTTGCTCCATCCGGCCGATTGGACGGCGGAGTGGATCAGTGATCCCCTCCTGGCGGACCCCGCCAATCGTCCGATGACACCGATCCATTGTTATCGCAGCGAACTGGCGTCCCGCCCCGATGCCGTCAAATGGATTGTCCTCGATCTGGGGTCGAGCCAGCGTATGGATGCGATGGACATGATCCCCGCCCGGCCGCAAAGCCTGAACAGCGATTTTCGCACCGCCATGTTCCCTTTGCGATTTAAAGTGGAGGCGTCCGACGATCGGGATTTCAGTCAGGCGCAGATTTTAGTCGACAACACGAGCCAGGATTTTCCGAACCCGCGCAAGAACACGTGTTGTTTCCAATTTCCCGCAGTCACGGCGCGTTACGTCCGCCTGACGGTGACCCGCCTGGCTTGCTGGGATGGCCAGGATTACGGTATCGCCCTGGGGGGACTGGTCATTTTTGATGGGCCGAAGTTCGTCGACGTCGGCGCCGGGGTGGAGTGCTCCGATTCCATTGAATCCGGACTTTGGTCCAAGAAATTTCTCGTGAATGGTGCGACCACGGTGGCGTTGGCGCCCGATGTGGCGGCTTTGGATGCGGGCATGCCGGACACGATTAAAGAGTCGACGGTGTCACGGGTGCCGATGTTGCGGCGGGAATTTAATTTGGCTGGCAAGGTCCGCCGCGCCACGCTTTCGGTTTCGGCGCGTGGTTTTTACGAGGTGCGGATCAACGGCCAACGGGTTGGTGATGAACTGCTGGCGCCGGGGTACACCGATTACGGTGTCCGGCTGCAATATCGGACCATCGACGTCACCAGCCTGCTCCGGCAAGGAACGAACGCCATGGGAGCCTTGCTAGGCTATGGGTGGTATGCGGGGCACATGAATCTTTTCGAGATGCGTTGCATCTATGGCTATTTCCCGCAATTCATTGCGCAACTGGACGTGGATTTGGTCGATGGGACCCATGTTCGTTTGGGCACCGACGGCCAATGGCGCAGCACCTTGGACGGACCGGTGCGCTGGTCTGATTTGCTGGATGGCGAAGGGTATGATTGCCGGCGGGAAATCGCCGGCTGGGATCAGCCAGGCTTCGACGATCACGCCTGGCAACCTGCTTGGTCGCAACCGCGCGACGAAGTGCCGCTGGTGTGGCATCGCAGCCAGCCCGTGCGCATTATCCGCGAGTTTGCGCCGGTTGGCGTGAAGGAAGTAAGACCGGGCGTGCATGTCTATGATCTCGGCCAGGAAATCACCGGCTGGTGCAGGTTAAAAGTGGACGGCCCCGCGGGTACTCATGTGCGTCTACGCCATGCCGAGATGATTGCGCCAGACGGCAATATTGACGTGGGCAGCCTGATGGGGACCCTGCAAGAGGAAGATTATATTCTGGACGGCAAAGGCGAGCGCACCTTGGAGCCGCATTTCACCTACCATGGTTTCCGCTACGTGGAACTGTCGGGCGTGGATGGCCCATTGAAGGCTGATACGCTGGTGGCGGTTAATGTGCGCACCGATGCGGCGGTCGCGGGACACTTCAAATGCTCGAACGACTTGTATAACCAGATCCAATCGGCGGCGACCTGGACCGAAGCCAATTTATTATTCGACGTGCCGGCCGGCTGCGCCGCGCGCTCCGAGCGGTTAGCTTGGATGGGAGACATCCGCCCGTGCGTGCAGTCATTATTGTTTAATTATGACACCGCGCCGCTCCTGGAAAAATATGTCACCGACATCCGGGATGATCAGGCTCCGGACGGCCGTTTTACCGATATTGCACCGCAGGCGCATCTTCACGGCACCACGACCTGTGTGGGGTCGCCCGGGTGGGCGGATGCGGGTGTTTCGCTGCCTTGGGAAGTTTATGTGAATACGGGCAACCAACGTCTGCTGTCCGACCATTTCGCGGCGGCGCGGCGGTGGGTGGATGTCATTTATCAAAGTAATCCCGATTTCGTGTGGCGAAACCATCGCGGCATGGACTGGGGAGATTGGATGAGCGCGGGCGCCGAAACGCCGAAGGAACTGGGGTCGACGGCCTTTTTTGCTCATTCGGCGGATCTGGTATCGCGGATGGCTGAGGTCCTGGGCCGTCAGGACGACGCGAAGCATTATCAGGCATTGTTTCAGAGCATCCGACAGGCCTTTGTGAAAAACTATGTCAATAACGCGGGCATCATTGGGGGAAATGACCCCGGCCACGCGGTAATGCGGGACGTAACCGATGTGGTCCGTTCCCGCGCCAAAGACGGCGAAGTGAATTTCTCGGTAAATAACGATGTGCTGGGGGGCGATCCGGCTTTTAAAAAAATCAAGAATCTTCACGTCGTTGTACGCAAGGGAAACGAAACCCAGGAACGGGTATTTGTTGAGGGTAGCAAAGTGGAAATTGGCGGGCGGAACGACCGGCCGGTCCAGATCATATCGGCCGCTTATGGCTACGACGGCATTGATTTGGGAGATACTCAAGGCAGTTACGCGCTGGCCCTGCATTTTGGTTTGCTTGAAGAACCGTTGCGGTCTCGGGCGGCCAAGCGTCTGGACGATTTGGTGGTTGCCAAGAAGTATCATCCCACCACCGGCTTTTGGAGCAGCGTCGAACTGCTTCTGGCATTATCGGACCAGGGTTATGATGAAGATGCGGCCGAAATGTTAAACCAGCGCGACGAGCCGTCCTGGGGATATATGGCGGAATACAACACCACCTTCTGGGAGGCTTTCAACGCCAATTCGCAAAACCTGTCTCTCAATCACTGGACTCATAGCGCGGTGAGTGAATGGCTGTGGCGAAATGTGGCCGGGCTAAATCCAGATGAAGAGCATCCCGGGTATCGGTCATTCACCATTCGCCCGCGTCCGAGTCGGCAGGTTAAATGGTGCCAGGCCAGCTACGATTCCATCCGTGGCCAAATCGTGAGTGATTGGAGATGTGACGCCCATAACTTTGCGCTAAACCTAACCGTTCCTCCGAATACCACTGCAACGGTCTACTTGCCCGCGTCCGGTTTCGCTGCGGTCACTGAATCCGGCAAGCCGGTGGCACAGTCCCAGGGAGTCACCTTGCTGCACGCCGAGGATGGCTTGGTTGTCCTTCAGGTCGAGTCCGGTTCCTATGAATTTAGCTCTAAATGAAAAATCTTAACAAATGAGGGAGCCGACACGGATATAGTTCGATTGAAAGTCTCCAGATCTTGGTAAGTCAATTGGGTTAATTCTGTGTTTACCGTGCGAATTTGGCACGAGGAATTTTTTCTTGCAAGATATGCGGCTGCGACTCTGAAAGAGAGTGATCCGTAGCAGGGTGAGTCCTGGAAAAATGACATATCATATTTTATTCACTACTATTGACCATATGTAGAGGTTGACGTTTCAGTTTTCCAATGTCCCATAAAATGGTATGTCACTATTCTAAAGATGACCCTTTATCCTTCACCTAAAGGCAGCGTGAATTTAGGTTTTACTTTCGGAGGCCCATGAAACCAAAAGAGTTACTTTTTTCGCGTCAATATTACGAGGCCGTTTCAGCTATTAAGCGTCATATGAACAATCATCCGAACGATAATTATTATTCATTATTGGGCGATGCACAGCTCTGCTTAAAGCACTACCGCGATGCGCTTTTAAGTTATAAGCGATCTCAAGAGATGGAACAACTTATGGGATCGTTCTCGAGTTTGAACCAGATACTGATCAGTCATTTACATAGACGACAGAGTCGGCACAAAAAAAGGACCGCACC
>Ga0302140_10011110_pt1 | contig 11095 bp, 12 predicted proteins | sample I_Bog_E1_1_FD_202095 | JGI IMG/M metagenome (GOLD analysis project Ga0302140, IMG submission 202095) | Peat permafrost microbial communities from Stordalen Mire near Abisko, Sweden - I_Bog_E1_1 | ecosystem: Environmental > Terrestrial > Soil > Wetlands > Peat | place: Sweden: Abisko, Stordalen...
TTAGGCTAACGAAAGACTTCGCATGTCAGCGCAGATTCTTTTGCAGGCCACGCTGCCGGGTACCGAAACATTTCTGCTCGCGCCGCCGGCCGACCGGGACAACCGTGCGTTCGAGGCGCGCCTTCAATGGCTGGCGCTTCTGAACGAAGTGCTCCCGCGCGCATTGCTGGCGGAACTGGGTTTGCCTCCGTTGATGCTGGGCTCGTCGGGTGGCGGACGTTTTCTTTTGATCCTGCCGGATCGGGCGCGTGCCGATGCGGCCACGGAATTTCTTTCCCGCGCCAATGAATCGCTGCAAGCCGCAACCGGCGGCGTTGTGCGCATTGCATGGAGTTACACCGAAAATCTGGGCGACTGGACCGTGGTCCGTAAACGCCTGCAGGAAGGCTGGACCGGGATGGCTCTGGCGGCGCAGCCTGGATTCTTCGAACCATTCACACCGGCCGGCATCGCGTCGGACCGTATTCCCCGCGGGTTGCGCGACGCCCAGGGCATTGGCTGGAGTTTCAGTTTTCCGGCGCTGATTGCGGCGGAAGGCGGAGAGCATCGCTGGGATCTGGGACGTCAGGCGTCGCACGATAATATCTCCCTGCCGCGCCACGCCGCCCGGAACGGTGAAGCGATCGCGTCCGTGAAAGAGCTGGCGAAACGCTCGAAAGGGCAGAAACTCTGGGGAATTCTGCGCGGCGGGATCGACGATTTCGCTACGCGGCTGCGCCGCGCGCAGAGCGTCGAAGAGCACGTCAATCTTTCCATGCTTTACAAGCAGTTTCTCGCCGGTGAGATCGAACTGCTGTGCTCGCAGGGCGAATATTTCCAGCGCGTGACGGTGCTGCGCACGGGCGCGTCGGACTTCGCGGTTTGCGGATCGTGGGATGCGCTGGCCGGATTTGCGCGCGAAATCGAGCGCGTATTCCGCATTTTCGCCGAGGAGAATCTGAAGGAGCTGCCGGGCGCGGAAGCCAAGACGTTTACGATGGCGATGACGCTGGGCGGTCCCGACGCGAGCCTCGGCCGTGTCTGGGAAGACAGCGCGCGCGATCTGGAAATCGCCAGGTCTTCCGACAAGGATTGCCTCTACATTCTGGGCAGGGTGCTCGAATGGAAGCAGCTGAACGACGCGGCGGAACTCAAAGATGCCATCGTCGAGCTCAACGAAGAGTTTCGCGGAGGCAAGAATTTTCTGGCGCAACTGCGTAATCTGTACAAGAAGGTGGAGACTCCGGACCGCACCGCATCGCAGAGCGATCATGAACGGTTGCTGGCGCGCACCATCCGCTTCCAGAGGCGTTTCGCAAGGGTGGCAAACCGGCGCGAACGCGAGTTCCAGAAGCTGCGGGCGCATCTGATGAAAGAGATGGCGGGCCGGAACACCAGGGGTAAGTTGAAACTGAGGCCGGAGGGTCTCGTCGCGCTGGAATGGGCGCGGTTGGCAGAGGATTAATCGAAATGGCTGAAGAGCAGGCACAACAGGGGAACCGCGAGAATCGGCCGCCCCGCGAAGGTGGACAAGGCAGACCAGGCGGCGGCGGACGTCCCGGCGGTGGCGGTCCTGGCGGACATGGCCCCGGCGGCGGACATGGTGGCGAGCGGCGCGAGGGCCGCGGCGGACCTCCGGACCGCGGAGGGGACCGAGGTGGCGATCGGGGCGGCGACAAGCGTCCCGGCGGCGGCGACCGGCGTTTCGACGGACCGCCCGAGATCGAACTGGAAAAGCTGATCGGCGACAGCCTGTACCTCGACAATCAGGCGCACATCGTGGTGAGCCGCATGCGCGATATGGATTCGGGCACGCGCAGCCAGTTACGCCGCCTGTATAACGCGGTGCGCAGAGCCACGCGGGCTCCGGAAAACGAGCGGCAGCACGAGTTCGTGATGCTGCGCGCGCGCCTGGCTTACACCATTGCGCGGCACGGGCTGCGCAGCCTGGACCAGCTGGAACGGCTGTTGCTGCAGGTCACGCGAAAGAACGAAGCGCGCGGATACGAGAGATTCCGCGATCTTTTTGAAGCCATCGTTGCTTATAACGAATAAGGGCTGACAGGAACTGGAATGAGCGCTCACACAGCACAGACGGAATTGAAGCTGATCGGCAAGCTGATCCTCGAAGGCGAGATCCATTGCGAGTCCGGTCTGCACATCGGAGCGGGCAAGGGCTCGCTCGAAATCGGCGGCGCGGATAACCCCGTCGTGAAGGATTCGCACGGGCGGCCTTACATCCCCGGCAGCACACTGCGCGGGCGGGTGCGTGCGCTGCTCGAGCAGGCCACCGGCATGGCCATCCCCTCCGAACTGGTCTTCCTCTCGAAGCGCAAAGGGCAGGAAGTGCGCATCCACCAGAGCGACCGGCCGGACGACGAAATCTGCATCCTGTTCGGGCGCAGTCCGGGGCGCATGGAGAAGGTGGGCGGCGGCGATCTGGAAAGCAATTACGCGACACCCGCGCGCCTCAGCGTTTTCGACGCGCCGCTGGTCACGGAAAGCATCACGCCCCAGATGCGTGAGACGCTGGACGACGAACTGACCGAAGTGAAAAGCGAGAACGCCATCGACCGCATCACGTCGCAGGCCAATCCCCGCACGCTCGAACGGGTGCCCGCGGGCGCGCGCTTCCGCATCCGCATGGTGGTGGATGTGCTTTGCCCTGAGGACGCGGCGCTGCCGGGTCTGCTGGTACAGGGCTTGCGGCTGCTTGAGGACGATACGCTCGGCGGTGGGGGTTCGCGCGGCAGCGGCCGGGTGCGCTTCGCCGACCTGAAGCTGACGTGGCGCGGCAAGGATTACTATGCCTCGGGCGCGGCCGAGCGCGAGATCGCGTCGGGCGCGGATCTGGCCGGTCTGCAGGGCAAGCTGGGCGAGATCGAGTCACTGGTTGCGGCGTAGGTGTAAATGGCTTTGATCGAAGTCAGGCTGCGGCCTGCCGGGCCGTGGCGCGTCGGACATCACGCGGGCGACAGAGAACGGGTCGATGCGATTTATCACAGCGACGCGTTGTTCTCCGCCATTACGCACGCCATGCGTGTGTTCGGGTGGCTTGACGAGTGGTTGGACGCTACGGTGCGGGCCGATTCGCCCGCCGTCCGCTTCAGTTCGCTGTTTCCGTTCATCGGGAAGACGCGCCTGATTACGCCGCCGAAGAGCGCGTGGCCGCCGGCGAATCCGGGCAAGCTGTATCTGCAGGGCATGAAGCTGGTGCCGCTGGAAATTGCGCGGGGCGGAGTAGTGGATGAGGCCCGGTGGACGCCGGACGGCGCGAGCGAATGCCTGATTCCGCAGGGTTCGGCTTCTCCGTTCCATGTTTCGCTGCGTTCGGCGGCTGCGGTGGACCGGCTGACGGGCGCGGTTGAGCCTCATCGGACGGCGTGTCTGGAGTTCGCTTCGAATGCCGGCTTTTGGGGCTTGTTCGACGCCGCGAATGGGTTGTGGGAAGGGCGTGTGAAGTCGGCATTCCGGCTGCTGGCGGATTCGGGATTTGGCGGCGAGCGGTCGCGCGGCTGGGGCAGGGCAGGGGAGCCTTCTTTCTCGACGGCTTCGGCTTTGTTTCCGGATCGCACAGCGAACGGGGCCTGGTGGTTGCTGTCTTTGTATTCTCCCCACGAGAACGACGCGGTGGACTGGTCGAAGGGCGATTATTCGGCGGTTGTACGGGGCGGATGGACGGATAGTCCGTCGGGCGCGGGCCAGAAGAAATCGGTTCGGATGATTGAAGAAGGGTCGGTGCTGTCGGCCGAGGCGGTGCGGGGCCAGGCGGTGGATGTGGCGCCGGACGGATTTGCGCATCCGGTTTATCGGAATGGATTTGCGCTGGCGGTGCCGCTGCCGGATAAGAGAATTGTGCCGGAGACGCCCGTGGTGGCTGCGTCAGGAGAAGTTGAAGAAGGTAGGACAGGCGGTTCCGCCTGTCCAGCGGAGGAAGCCGTACCCCCCGTTGAAGAAGTGGTAATCGAACCGGCGTCGGAACCGATTCCCCACGACAGCGAGGTCGAAGAAGGTAGGACAGGCGCTTCCGCCTGTCCACCGGAAGAAGTATCAGCCCCGGTTGAAGAACTCGCAATCGAGGCTTCGCCGGATGAAACCGGGCAGGCGGAACCGATTCCCCACGACAGCGAGGTCGAAGAAGGTAGGACAGGCGCTTCCGCCTGTCCACCGGACGAAGTATTAGCCCGGGTTGAAGAAGTTGTAATCGAGGCGCCGTCGGATGAAACCGGGCAGGCGGAACCGCCTGCCCTACCTGAAAACAGCGCAGAGCCACAGGCGGAACCGCCTGTCCTGCCGGAAGAGTCCGAAGACGGGCAGGCGCAAGCGCCTACCCCACACGAGGAGGTGAAGGATGAACTATAAGGCCACTGTCCTGACGCCGACTCTCGTGGGCGACGGCAACCGACTCTCCCCCATCGATTACATGGTCTGGCGCGATCAGGTCAACGTCCTCCACCAGACCCGCATCTTCAAACTGCTCTCGAAAGGCCCGCGCCTCGAAGGCTACCTGACCCAGCTCCGCAAAGCCAGCAAACTCGACTTCGCATCCTGGGGCGGTTTCGCGCAGAACTACGCCGACCGCCGCATCCCCTTCGAAGACGCCGCCTACACGCCCTACTGGAACAACGCTCCCGCCGAAAGCCTGAGTATTCCGACTTTCGCCGCCACCGAAGCAGGTCCGTTTCTGCCCGGCGCAGCTATCAAAGGGGCGCTGCGCACGGCTTACGTCTTCTCGAAAGTCAAACCTGCGGCCCTTCGCGACCTCGCCGAGAAACTTTCCGGCGGAGAGCGGCTGCCCCGGCGTCCTGCGGAATCCATGGAACAGCACACGGCTGGCTCGGGCGGGTCGGACCGGATGCGTGCCGTCTCGATCGGCGATTCCGGCAACCGCTCGCGCGATACGTTCCAGGTCTATCTGCTGCGGCTCTCGACCCTCACAGCGCGCGGACCGGAGCAGTACGCGCTCGGCTGGAAACAATCGGGCCGAGGTGCAGTCGATGGCCGCCGTCCGGAAGATTCCACGCCCACGTTTGCGGAAATGGCCGCGCCGGGCACGTCGTTTGAAGGCAACTGGCGCGAGAACGATTTTCTGAACCGCGAAGAAGTGCGCCAGGTACTGCGCTGGCATCAGCCCGTGACGCATCAGACCTTGTTCGAGGCCGCCAATCTCTACGCGGCGAAGCAACTGGAACTGCACGCGCAGTATGCGAAGTGGGCGGGACTTGACGCGCTCGGCGGTTCGATCGCGGGCCTGCAGTCGCGCCTCGAAGCGGCGCGCGGCAATGGCGGATGCCTGATCGCCATCGGCTGGGGTGCGGGCTTTCTGAGCAAGTCGGCCGCAATCGGCGCTGATGAAGCGGAATACCGCAAGGTGCTGGGGCTGCTCCCGTTCTATCAGCGCGCCATTCAGACCGGGCTGCCGTTTCCGAAGACACGGCGCGTAGTGTTTTTGAAGAATAAGCCGGCGACGCTGCCGGGCTGGGTGGAATTGCAGGTCACTGCGTAATAAAATGCGCGCGGCCGTCCTGCTCGGGCTGTGTTGTGTCGCCTGTTTCGGCCAGACCGATCCCTGGCAGCCGTTGCGTTTTCTGATCGGAGGCGGAAGCATACGGTCGCATCCGTGTCGATCTTGAGTCCAAAGGGAAACCGATCGGAGCGCACGATATGCTGATTGCCGCCCAGGCCGTCGCGCTGGACGTGGTGCTGATTACCAATAAGGTGCGCGAGTTTGGGCGTATCGAGGGACTGCGCATTCAAAACTGGGCTGCGGATCGCGCCAAATAGGATCGTCGTTTCACCTGCTCCGGCCCCGTTTCACCCAGCCCCACACCGAAATCACGCTCCCCACAATCGAAACCGCCACCAGCACCAGCACAAACGTCTGCAATGCCGGTGAGTTCGCCATCTCCAGCACCCGTCGACCATAAATCCTCGCGAGCCAGCCCTCCACAAGAAACCGAACCGCCCGCGCGGCCAATATAATCGCAGCCATCTTCTTCAGTGGATACTGCAGCGCCGCGGGCACCACAATGAACGGCGTGAACGGAAACCCCGGCGGCGCCAGCGCGGCGAACGCGATTGCGAAGCCTCCGTACTGTTCAATCTTGCGCTCCACAAACGCCACCTGACGGCTCTTCTTGTCGCCCTCAATCGCTCTCCTGCCGACCTTGCTCGACACCAGATGCGCGAACGATACGCCGATGACCGATCCCACCGTAGCCATCGCGGCGTAATAAAACATGCGCTCCGGATGATGCGCGGTGAGCGCCACCACCAGCAGGTCGTTCCCCAGCGGCAGCATCAGAAACGACGAATCGAGCGTACCCAGCAGCACCAGCCCAACGCCGCCGAGCGCATAAAAGAAGTGGGCAAGGCTGTGAAGGATCTCGTGCATCGGGCTCTGGCGTGAATCCTGATGCACGATTAAGGCCAGTCGCTATCATGAGTTCGTGCCTGTCGATCCTTCCGCCGTCGTCGCTTTCTGCGCACGTATTCATCCCGACGCAACCGTCGGCCCCCGCACGCGCATCGGCGAATTCTGCGTGATCGAGCGGGATGTCGAAATCGGCGCGGATTGCGTGCTCGAACCCTATGTTTTCATCAAGCGCTGGACCACGATGGGCGACGGCAACGAGATTTCCGCCGGTACCGTACTTGGCACCGATCCGCTCGATAAGAACTTCAAAGGCGACCGCAGCTATCTCAGGATCGGGTCGGGCAACAAGATCCGCGAACACTACACGGTCTCGCGAGGGACGCAGCCGGAATCGGTGACCGTGATCGGCGACGGCAACTACATCATGACGTCGGGCCACATCGCGCATAATTCCACGATCGGCAATAACACCGTCATTGCGAGTTGCGCGCTGGTGGCCGGGCACGTCGAAGTGGAGGATCAGGCCTTCATCTCAGGCGGTGTGGTCGTGCACCAGTACTCGAAGATCGGGCGGCTTGCCATGATTGGCGGGAACACGCGCGTGAACAGCGACTTGCCTCCGTTCTTCCTCTATACGGGCTTCGATGTGGTGGCGAAGGGCCTGAACCTCGTCGGTCTGAAGCGCGCCGGCTTCACGCTGGCGCAGGTTTCCGCGATTAAGAAGGCCTATCGTCTGCTGTACCGCTCCGGGCTGCCGCTGGAAGACGCGCTGAGCCGGATCGAGACCGAAATCCCCGGCGACGAGGCGCGCCATCTCGTGCGATTTATCCGCGCCAGCAAGCGCGGCATCTGCCGGGAGTGACCCAGCTAAATACGTCGCCGTCGCGAGTAACTCACTCCGCCGCCGTGCGAGCCCGCGTCGAGCAGTACCGCAACAATCAGCAGGAACAAATTGAACCCGGAAATTGGCAGTCCGTTCGACACCATCCACGCGTAAACTATGGTTGTGATCGGCAGGAAAATAAACCCGAGCAGCGGGATCACGAGGCCGTGATACGCCTTGTCCAGGATATTCGAGAAGAGCCACATCAGGACAAGAATCAATCTCGGAAAGAGCAGAACTACGAATACCAGCAGACACGGCATAATCCGAGCATAATGCCACGGGCAGCGATAACGTCAGGAGAAAACGTTCCATGCAGTACATAATTCGTGCTTTTTGCGGCGCGGTGGCCGCCGCCGGTGTCATGCTGGCCCAGCAGACGCCTCCCAGGACCTGGATCGACAAGGATACCGGGCGCCGCATTGTCCGCCTTACCGACGAGCCCGGCAGCGCCAGCCTTTACTTCAACCAGAATGGCTACACGGCCGATGGCAAAAAGATGGTCTACACGACGCCGAAGGGCATTTCCGTGCTGAATCTCGAAACGCACGAAGCGAAGCCGGTGGTCGAAGGCCGCGTGCGCATCGTCGTGACCGGACGCCGCACTCAGAGCGTCTACTACATCCGCGACAACGCGGTCTACGCGACCGACGTGGACACGCTGGCGACAAAGAAGATTGCGGCGCTGCCCCCGCGCGGTTCCGTCGCCACCGTTAACGCCGATGAGACGCTGCTTGCCGGCACGTATACCGAAGCGGAGAGTCCCGCCGAGTACCGCGCCGCGCCCGCAGGCGGGCAACCCCAGCCACAGAACCTGATCCAGCCCGCCAACAAAGGCCAGATGATGGAGGCCCGCCTCGCCGCCCATATACCCATGGGCCTTTTCACAATTAACACCGCGACGGGCGAAGTGAAAACCATCCTGCGCAGCACCGACTGGCTCAATCATCTCGAGTTTTCCCCGACCGACCCCACGCTGCTCATGGTGTGTCACGAAGGCCCCTGGCACAAAGTCGAGCGCATCTGGACCATCCGCGCCGATGGCTCCGATCTGACCAAAGTCCACACCCGCACCATGGAAATGGAGATCTTCGGCCATGAGTTCTGGAGCGTTGACGGCAGCACCATCTGGTACGACCTGCAGACGCCGCGCGGCGAGGATTTCTGGGTGGCTGGCTATAACGTCAAGACTAAACAGCGCACCCAATACCATCTGCAGCGCAACGAATGGTCGATTCACTTCAACGTTTCGCGCGACGGCACGCTGTTCTGCGGCGATGGCGGCGACCCCGGCCAGGTGGCGCATGCGCCCGACGGCGAATGGCTTTATCTGTTCCGTCCGGAATTACGCAAAAACCAGGGTATTGAAGATCCGTCGCTGGTGAAAACCGGCGTCTTTCATGCCGAAAAGCTGGTCAATATGTCGAAGCACGAATATCATCTGGAGCCGAACGTCAGCTTCACGCCGGACCAGAAATGGATCGTCTTCCGCTCGAATATGTTCGGAGCGACCTACGCGTTCGCAGTCGAGGTTGCGCGCGCCACGCAATAGCAGTGCGGCCATTGCCTGAAGTGAGAAGATACAAACCGATGCAATACACCAAACTCGGCAACACCGGAATCACGGTATCGCGACTCTGCCTCGGATGCATGAGCTATGGCGGCGGAGTTCCGCCCGCGTGGTCCCGCGGCACGCATGGCTGGCATGTGAGTAAAGAGGACGCGCGCGGGCACTTCGCGCTTGCGCTCGAATCGGGCATCAATTTCTTCGACACCGCCGACGTTTATTCCCTCGGCCTCAGCGAAGAGATCACCGGAATGTACCTGCGGGAGATGGCTTCCCGCGACGATATCGTGCTGGCCACCAAGGTACATGGCCCGATGGGGCCGGGTCCCAACCGGCGCGGCCTCAGCCGGAAGCACATCGTCGAGGCCTGCGAGAACTCGCTCCGCCGCCTGGGTATGGATTATGTGGATCTTTACCAGATTCATCGCTGGGACGAAGGCACACCCATAGAGGAGACGCTCGAAGCTCTCGATGCGCTGGTTCTATCCGGAAAAGTCCGTTATCTCGGCGCGAGCAGCATGGCGGCCTGGCAGCTTTCGAAAGCGCTCTATACGGCGCGCGAACATGGCTGGAGCCGCTTTGTCAGCATGCAGAACCACTACAATCTGGTGTACCGGGAAGAGGAGCGAGAGATGATCCCGCTGTGCATCGACCAGGGTCTGGCGGTGATTCCCTGGAGCCCGCTGGCACGCGGCTTTCTGACGGGAAGCCGCCGGCCCGATGGCGGCATCACCTCACGCGCGAATAATGACACGTTCGCCCGCGAAATGTATTTTGGCGACGACGATTTCGCGGTCGCCGCAGCGGTCGCGGATGTGGCCGCAAAGCGCGCGGTTCCGGCGGCGCAGGTGGCGTGCGCATGGGTGCTGCAGGCGCCGGGTGTGACCGCGCCGATTATCGGCGCGACCCGCGTGGAACAACTGCGCGAACTGATTGGCGCCGTGGATCTCACGCTCGAGCCGAATGAAATTGAAGCGCTGGAAGCCCCGTATCGGCCGCATCGTGTTCTGGGTCATGTGCCGCCAACGCCGAAAGCTATGGTGGCGGCGAAGCACACCTGAGTGGGGATCGGCTTCGCCGCCGCACGGAATGCGACTGGCTGCGTTACTGCCGGCCGCCTCCGCCCGGGCCTCCCGCGGGGCCGCCACCTCCTGTGCAGTTCAGCCCGGCCGCCAGCAGTTCCTGATAGATCGTCTGCTGGGCGGTGGTGAGTATCACGTAGAACGCCGCGTCGGCCGTTCCCTGAGCCTGCGCCTGCTGCATATTGAGCGTGCCGATGGTGTTGGCCGCCGCCGTAATTCCGGTCGCGCTGTTCGCCTCGGCCGCAGTCGTGAGCGCGGTCTGCGCCGTTGCCAGATTAGTGCCGATGGTGGTCGTCGCCGTCAGTTCCGTCGTGAAGATCGAAGTGGCCGAAGCGGCTTGGGCCGTTGTGAGTGACAGCAGTTTGGTGAGACGCGCGACCAGCGCCGTCACCTGATCGGCAACGGTGGGTGCGCTGGTCGTAGTCTGAGCCGAAAGTAAGGATGTCGCGGCGCAAAGGGCAAAGCAAAGAGTGGCCGCGCGAAATAGTTTGTGCATATGAATGGGTACAACTCCTTCGCGCGTATAGACGGGAGTTTGCGTCAGCGGGATGACACGATCTTGCTTACTTCCGCTTCAGCATTTCCAGTTCTTCGAGAGTGCGCGGCCAGTCCGACCCAAGCAACCGCGACAGGCCCCGATCCGCCAGCACCTTGCCGCCGGTCTGGCATCGGGCGCAGTAGTTCGTCTCGTTGTCGGCGTACCGGATGCGCTGGATCTTCTCGCCACAGCGCGGGCAGGGCAGCCCATAGCGACCGTGGGCGGCCATATCTTCGCGGAATGCCGTCACCTTTTCCGGAAAGGTATCGCCCGGCGCGAAGCGCTCAATCCACAGAGCCAGGGTTTTCCGCGTTGCTTCGTAAAGCCGCGCCCACTCTTCGGGTTTCAGCTTCTGCGTCTGCGCCAGGGGCGAGATTTGCGCCTCGTGGAGAATCTCATCCGAATACGCATTGCCGATACCACTCAGCACACGCGGATCGGTAAGCGCGCGCTTCAGCGTATGATTCTCGCGTGTCAGCGCCGCCCGGAACGCATCGGCATCCGCGGCCAGCACGTCGATACCGCCGGGATCGAGGTCGTGCAGCCCGGCTTCTCCCCGCACGATATGCAGCGACGCGCGCCGCTTCGCTCCGGCCTCGGTCAGCGTCAGAGATCCGGCCGGGAAATCGAATGCCGCCAGGTTCTGACGCCCTCCGATCTTCGCTCCCGG
>Ga0302140_10011111_pt1 | contig 11094 bp, 12 predicted proteins | sample I_Bog_E1_1_FD_202095 | JGI IMG/M metagenome (GOLD analysis project Ga0302140, IMG submission 202095) | Peat permafrost microbial communities from Stordalen Mire near Abisko, Sweden - I_Bog_E1_1 | ecosystem: Environmental > Terrestrial > Soil > Wetlands > Peat | place: Sweden: Abisko, Stordalen...
GTGTGCAAGTGCAACGGAATGAGACTGCTGACACTGCTGAAAAAAGTAGGCACGACAACATCAGAACACCTTCGCACTTTTCTCAAAGTTCAACAGTCTCGATTAAAGTCACATACGTACTTATTGGAGTTCAGATCCTTTGCAATGAAGGTTTCCCCTCACCAAGAGTAAGAGAAAGTTGCCACGAACGATTCTGAAGAATCGCTCCCCGAGGACCCGAATTCCATCTGGAGGACCTCACCTATTCTGATTGCCGCACGAAGAAATATAATCCTGTTACTCGTCACATTCGCTACGCTTGTTGTTTTGGCTACGCTGGTTTTCACTTTACGAAGAAATGCTCTGCTTTCAGTACAGCAGTCTCAGTCGCTGGAGCATTGCGGGACATCACGAGAAGAAGCAATCTCGCTGGGTTGCTCCTTTGATCAGCTGACGGCCACTTGGTTACCTGTATCCTGTTATCGCAAGTGGGAAGATGAGTTCCTCAATACCACCGGAATGGGATACTATACAGAGATTCATGGCACGGAGCCCGTCGACTTTAGTTAATTGGAATTCAACACCTCCTATCACTCAAATCGTATACACCATGTCGCTCAATGCTTGTACATGTTCTTGCGGTTGGGGATAAGGATTCACCAGTAGATGGCATGACTTTAGATCCGCACCATCAAAAGCATTGTGTCGCTCTTATCCTCAGGGAGATGGAATACTCGCCGAGAGCAAATATCGGGAAAGATCCCGGCTATATCAAGCCGGGAACTTGCTGGCAAGTCACTACGTTCTGATTTGGGCACTTTTAAAGAGACCTTGGCTGACGATTTCTAGATGGTTCTACTTTTAAGTGTCGTAGTTGCTACTACAGCTCTTTTAAAGCTTGTATTTCATGTACATAATCATCTTTGTAGAAGCTGTGATAGCTTTGTCGATTTGTAGAAGTTTTGTTGAAGGTGAAAAACAATCTTCTAACATAATTATACTATGCTTCCAATTGTGTTCTCAGTTTTGGAAATCATTGTGTATCACCTTTCCAGCAGAAGCAGTTGTTTCGGACTTGCGGTATATTTTAGCTTCCAGAAAAATAAAAAGCTCATTGCTTGGTCCGGATCAAGCTTCTCCATGTCTCGGTTGCAGGTTTGGGCCACAGGCCTTTGGCAGATGGTGTGGCAACATTGGGCAGTCAGTATGGAGCAGACCTGGGCTCACGAGTGATTCCGGAGCCGATCGGCGCTGAGAATATCCTTCTATCATATATCTCTAAGGTGCTTCAAGACTCTGACAGGAGCGGCTGAGCTTGTCTAAAGGATTCTGACCGCAGGATCACACCGATACTAAAAGTATGCTTGGGGACCTCGGGGTGAACTCAGGATCTGAAGATGCAAGTCGACTTCTGCAGCGCTTACAAGAGTCCCACCTAACTCATGGCAAAGGGGATAAAAGAAACACTAGCCTAGAAGGCGGAGGTGTGGGAGCGAGGGAAAGGCAGGTGTGAGGCGAAGCCTTTTGGAAACCCTTGCAATTCTTAAGTCCTAGCTGCAGATTCGTTAGATCTTGAAGATCTAAAACATCTAGATTGTCGTGGTTCGTGATAACGTGCACGGTGATTCTATGCGACACACAAGCTTGTGGGGTATACTCTAGTAAGCATAGCGAAAAAAGGTCCTACAAACTTGTGGATAGGTGGAAACTTCATGCACCTTAGTGCATAATGCAGGTGCTCGTATAATCGTACAGCATGATTTGGTTCCTCAGACCATTTGACCGCTGTACGATTATACGAGCACCTGAATTAGGCATTATGGTGCATGGAGCACAACTGCTCATGGGTTTGTACGGAGCTGATAGGTCTTTGACTCCGTCCTGGAATCTGGGTTGGGCCATAAGAACTAGTTTTGAAGTGGAAGGAGTGAATGAGAGGCCATTGGTTGACAAACAACCCCAGCTTCACGTGGGTCAAAATTTCAACCAGTGGGCTAACAGCTATATATTGGCCAAGTGGAAATCGATGGAGCACCAAGGCCAATTCTCCAGGATGCTTACTTAGAAGCGGCGAATCTGTCGCCCTTTAGTGCTTCTATTTATCCAAGAAAGTGCATGCCAAGGCCCAAGGGCTCACTAGCACTTTCCAAATATCCTAGCCATATACCCGTGCCGTGGGTTCCTTTGAATGCAATGTCTTCTATCTTACGTATTATGTTAAGTCTTGATAAGTAGCTTCCTAAGCCGCCGGCTCTCTCCGTTGCCTCAACCACCTCGCCTCAACAAAATCAAGACGTCCGCGATATCATAACTCAGAATTACATATTTTTACAAGAGACATCTCAAGATGCGTTTCACTATTTCGATGATTGGTATTATGGCACTTGTTTCTGGCATTGCCGGACTGGCTATCCCTCAGCGTATAATTTCGTGTCCCAAAGAATTGCTGCAGTTGTAGCTAACTTGGTGAACAGCAGAATCCGCCGCCGTAGAACGCGAGGCGGCCCCCGTTGTCGACCCTGGTGTTGATGGATGCTTTGACGATGAGCCTCAGAAGTGCTAGTTGAGAATAGGACGGGTCGATCGTCGCGCGTTATCTGGGACGGATATATCAGAGTTCGCCGAGTTCCTTAGAACGATTTAATGCTATTGGAACGGGGGTTGTGTTGTCTGTGTTGTCCAATTGGAGCGGCGGATATTTGGCAGCACAATAAGATATCAATAAGATCCCTTCCACATTCAAATGGCCTTCCAATTACGTATAATACAAGTTCTTATAGGAAAGTTTACTGAAGCTTTCAGACGTAGTAAGAATGGAAGCTGGAGAGACTAAAACCTCACTGCGAATGACCTTGAAAGATATTTGTATCGTCTTTCTCACGAAACCACATTGAAAAATTGGATTTTCTGTTAGTAAACTATGCCACAACATCTTCCATCCCAACGATCCTTAATGAATCCTTCCACAGCCCTTCTTCGTTCGCCTGATCATAAGTCTGACTCACGAATCCTGTCCCAAACGCATCATAATCATCCACCCCCCTCCTTGCCTTTTCACAATCCTCCAGATACATTCCACCCTTGCCCTCCCATTCCATGCCAACCGCCGCAAGCACAGTTGTAGCAGCACCCTGCTCCAAACTCTTCAACACCCTCACCATCTTTTCATTTGCCATGAGTCCCTCAGCGAACTCTGGCCCTAAGTATCTTGCCAAATTCGTGAAGATCCCGCCAGGATGAAGACTAAGCGCATGTAGTCCCTCACTTCCATATCCTCTCTCTATTTCATTCGCCATATAGATGTTTGCCAGCTTGGAATTCGAGTATGCAGGCATAAAATGATATCCGCCCTTCTCGAAATTGTAATTGTCACTTTCGTTGAGGTGACACGTGCGATGAGCCGAGGATGCAACGTTGATGACTCTGGAGTGGAAGGGAGGAGATGAGCTAGACAATAAGGCCGGCTTGAGAAGCTGGAAGAGCAAGAAGTGAGAGAGGTGATTTGTTTCAAATTGTATCTCATGGCCGTCTTCCGTGAGTGTGAGGTCTTTTGCCATCACACCCGCATTGTTGATCAAGATGTTGACTTGTTGTTGGTCTGACTCAGAATGGCTTTAGCGGCGGCTCGGATGCTGGCAAACGACGTATTGTCCATTTGAGTCACAGAGACTCGACCGGGCTCTAGGATTGTTGACAAAGCAGTCTTTGCTGTATTCAAGTCACGAGCTGTTACGATAAGGGTAGCGCCGGTGGCGGACAGTGCTCGTGCCGTCTCGAGGCCAATCCCGGAAGTGGCGCCGGTGATGACTATCACTTTTCCCTTGAGTTTACCTTCCAAGAATTCATCCTGGATGATTTGGAGTGCGGTTGGTCGGGCGTCTCCTGCGCCTTTCGGGTTCTCGTGAGCGGCAGTATATCGACTCATGTTGACAATTGGTTGTGGTGTGGCGGGACAATGAGCAGAGACGAACGAAGTAGAATGATCTGCGATATGAGAAGAGGGCGAATATAGGCGCTGTAGTCTTGAAGATAACAAGTTGGCCTCGTGGGTAACCTATTTATGCTTCCTTCGAAGTCACTTGCTCCCAAAACGAACGAAAGCTATGAGAGCCTGACTTTAGCCGAGTGGCTCGCTAAAATAGGGGGTTGATTGGTCATCGGCGGCCGCCGCTCGGCCGCGAGCTGGCCGCAGACTCCATGAATTGGCGGCCATCTTCGCGGCGCCTTCATCCTCTTTCGAACCACCTTTTCTTCCAGCTGAAATCTGCCATTGCACCACCCCAGCCCCATTGAGGATTTTTATACCAATCTTCCATATCATGGAGACGCCTAGCAGCGGATCTAATCCTGAACAGGCCTTGCAGGTATGTATTTCATGCAAGGCGAGGAAAAGGAAATGCAACAAAGCACTCCCAAAATGTTCCTCCTGCTCAAAGTAAGTTAATCTCACTATTATTCCCGTAACACGGCGGTTGGAGTCGCAGCTAATGAAACAGGAGGAATATCACGTGCGAATATCTTAGCCCAGGCGAGACTCGCAATACTGCGACTGCATCCGATCCCTCGTGGTAGGGTATCACAGTCAACGATGACAGAGTGGAGTGGAACCAATCAATAGATCTCCCGACCATGCTCTTCTTAGATCCAACCCTATTACAGCATGGACAGGTCGAAATGCCACGGACAACTCCTCCTCTCCCAGCACACATCCTGCTTCTGCTCGGAGATATGATCGAGATCCAGGCCACAGCATCCAAGTATTTCGAGCACGTACACTTATGGATGCCCTTCATCTCCAAGAAACGGTTCCATGACGTCTATCTGCGTCCTGGATTCCAGACTCGAGCAGATGTCGTCCTACTTCTCCTCTCTCTGAAGCTCATCGTCACACTGCCTCCCGCAAGCCCGCGGAACCCTCGGACTTCTCTGTACCATGCAATCAAGCACTTCTATCTCGAAGTTGAAGGCTCCAGCGTCTTTTCGATTCCGACTTTGCAGGCAGGAATACTCATCGCTCTTTACGAGCTCGGACATGCAGTATATCCTGCTGCTTACTTGACGGTTGGTGCTTCTGCTCGCTTTGCATATGCTCTCGGTATCAATGTGGCTGCTGCATTGAATACGAGGAGAGTCCTTACTTTGGTTGAAGTCGAAGAAAGGGGGAGAATTTGGTGGGCAATTGTGATTTTGGATCGGTGTGTAATATCATTTCTCACGTATTAATTTGTCTATTCTGGATTGATCATTGATTATCGTGATAGTTTCTTGAGTATCGGCTGCCCCGGTAGGCCATTTGCGACAACAGATCCTACTATAGATGAATTTCTACCCTCAGATGATGCTTTATGGGATCAAGGCGTAAAGTCACTTTGCCCCCTCATGTCACAACATGCTTACCAGACTTTAAAAAGATCGTCAGAACAGAAGATTACTTCGCCCTATCGACACCAATGACCGGACACATGAGCAAATTTGCATTGCTATGTCAAGCAGCCAGGCTGCTCGGCCAAGTATTACAGCACGTCTCCAGTTCTTCCGCGCTCCAGGATGACGACCTCTGGACACAATTAGAACGAACTCTTCAGTCGATGCTCACTGCTTCACTGAACGTTGAGACACCGGACCATGATCAGATTACCTTGATTTACAGGTTCGCACTCCACGTTCTCATATTTCTGTCTGTAACAATTTCTCTGCTTACCAGAATACAGTGCTCTCGTTGCGCTCTACACCACTTGGCTCGACTCCAACAATGCAAGCATCATCAACACCGACCGTTCACACCGCGCAAAAAAACTCATCGAAGAAATTACCCAGACAATGACTATAAACATGATTCAGCGAGAATGCTTTGCAGGACGTGATCCAGAGAATATGGCGCCGTGGGGTCTATTCTTCGTCTACCATGTCTGTGGAGCGCATATTCGTTTCAGGAGAGAAAGCTCGGCCTCGGATGAGGTCATGATGAACTTGAGACAGGCATTTCGGATCATTGAGCCGAGGTGGAATGCTGCTAGTTAGTTTCTCCTGTCATGTTGGATGGAATATTTGAGGAGTGTGGCTAATGTCTTATAGGTGTTTATCTTCAGCTTTTGGAAGCACAAGAAGTTATACATGGATTTTGAGACACGGTGCATTAGAGATTACAATTACTACTAAGGAACTTTGCTAGTATGTCTGCAGCCCTAGGCTCTGCACTGGACTCGTACCGGATGACACTCGGTGTTGAACACCCATTGACCCAGATCAACGACGCTAGGATCCGTGAACATCAAATACATATACTTGAGCACTTCGGCAAAGAAGAAGCTATCCAGACTATCACTCTGGCTCTCACCCCACGGCATGCCGACGTTATTGACCGTTGCAAATGCCACGCTGTTCCGAGCCGTCTCATTGAGGCTGAGGAACATATCCCAGCCGTAGTCCGCCCAACGTGGGTCACCCGTGATTCGATGGGCATAGAACCAGCTCTCCAGAGACTCAGGGAACGAAGCGTACACCTCATCGCCATTGGCAATGAACTCGCCATTCGCGGCTGCATTGCGACGGTACCCATTGTCGATGTCGACCGTTGAGTCTGGCGGATATGTGTTGGTCGCGCTGTCGTACCATGCCCAGTAGAGTGGACCAAGCCCGGTGACAGTCGTGTTATACGTTTGATGACAGCCGTCGGCGGCGGCGATGCCCAGGTCGCATAAAGACTCTACACCCAGGACTTTACATCCGAGAAGGAAATTCCCGCCGGCAAAGCAGCTGTAGTCATCCTGGGCATAAGTCAACACACCGTTATCATCTAGTCCGCTGAGGAAGGTCAGGTCTGGAAATCCATATGGATGTAATGCGATGTGCGCGGTTGTACTATTCGTCGCGCTGAGCCAGAAGTTGGCGTACTCCTCGGTGATACTGTCTGCTTTGTAGTGGTACACTTTGATCAAGTATTCGAGAAACGAGTCTACCTCGGAATGCCACCCGCCGGCAAAATTAAGCATCCCGCCTGCAGTGGTATCGAATTGAGTGCCGACCAAGCCCGGATACACTGGCGCTGGAGAAGGATGTACGAGATAGTACTCGCCGGTATCTACAAGAGTGCGGTACGTACTGTTCCCAGTGAGCGCTGCCAAGCGATACCATTCAATGAGGAAGGAACCAGCGGAAGCCGTGTTGGTCGAGTTATAAGTTACGCCATTCGGCGCTGTATAAGTCCCTTCGACAGGAGTGTTGGTGCTGAAGTCGACGTCGACTGCGGCCATGCCGGTGGGCGTCTGGAAACCATACGCCAGCTTGTCTGCCAAGATCTTTGCCTGGGTAAGGAGAGCATTGATCTGGTCCTGCGGGTAGTCGTTATAGAAGTGTCCGCTCTTCAGCAAATCATAGCTAGACAGCAAGCCGCCAAGATAGCGTATAGTAACGTCAAACATCTCAACATCGCCGTCAGGCGTTGTGGTGAAATCAACCGATTGAATCCAGCCGAGCATCTTGGAGACGACATCCTTGAGCTCCATGATGATGGCAGTGTCAAGCCCGTCGACCATCGTGACACCCCAACCATACCAGTCGTTGGTGCCCGTCTTCGATAATGGCTGCAATTCATCGTAACCCCATGCATATTCAACATAGGCATTCCAGGCGTACTGGTATGCCTGCTTGACGGCAGCGGCGCGGGTCGCGTTGTGGCCTGTTCCTTTGAAATCGTACTGAATTGACTTGCATCTCGGGAGAGACGTGTTGCTTGAAGGAACCGAAGGAAGTGGAGTAGGGATAGCAGCTGGGGTCGTCGCGTTCCCCCCCTTGAAAAGCCCTTGAAATTGAGACGCGGTGGTTGCAATAGGTACAGGCGGAGTTGTCGCGAGTGAAGTTTTGGCTTGGCCTATAGGTATGACAGTTGGGCGCTTTGCTAGGGCCTGGCCAGAGATGAGCAAAAGTGCTGGAAGGAACTTAATTATTCGCCTTAGCGGCATGGTGAGAATTTTGGCGTGCGGCTCTGGAGTCGGACACATTAGACCGAAAGAGAAGAAAGTAGCTGCGCTGGCATGAATAGCCTGAGTACTATCTTGCCATACTTATAATAGTTGAGAATGCCTTCCTATCCTGTTGTTCAACAGCAATTATCTGGCTGCAGGGTTCATATTTCGGAGCAATCACGGTCAGATGCAGACCCTAGGCGAGAGTACGTTCAACAACCCCTTTATGGTACTGCCAATGTCATTCATAATTTAAGGGCACCGCTCACCTTCCTATTTGGGGAGGAACAGTCTCCGATGTCACGTAAAAGGTATCTGGAGACTTCGTGCTTACTGAAGTCATCTGGTACAAAGGTCCTCAGGGTTGGTTGTGAAAGGAAGGTGTATTTATATTAACCACTAGATAAGGCTCGCTTAAACCATCACCCCTGACCCCTTTATTGAGCAGATGGTACCTAGCTTACCGTAAATGCGAAGAGATGGGTATTGCTAGGCACGACTTTAAGAAAGCAAATTTCAAAGAAGCGCACGGGATTTCTATATTAGAAATGAAGGGTATTGCTGAAAAGGTTCTCATTTTGAAGGCCAGTCGCCTAGAAACTTCAACCCACAGACGCAGAGCCCGGAGAGAGGCAAGCGCGTTCATAAGTTCTATATACTTAAGGAACAAAAGGTTGCTTGATTTACTACACACTAAGCTGCTCTAGTCAAGCTCTTGGTAGGTGTTAGGTAGTGCCTCCAAGTTTGGAAGTCATGTATCCGGCTGCTTGCCTCCCAGGCTTTCAGCAAAATCAGGAGTGAAGTCATGAGAGAAAATGGATGGCCTATGAGAGTGGAGGCTAGACTAGATATATAGTCACTGTAGTCATATCATAAGGGTCTTTTTATAATGAACTTCATAATTACTCCTAACTCCGCGATCTGTCCTTGAATCTCAGATCTCTGAGAAACAAACCATTGCAATATTCCGAAAACTCTAACACAGTACATCTCCCCTTGCGACTGCGTCTTAGCCATTGTCAAAGTCTTGGTAGGACCTGCTGCGTAGCTAGCTCCAGGCTAATTCCCTTGGTTGCCCTGCCCCTTCTTTGCTTTCTCGCCGTTCTGCTGGCCGTTCTGACCATTCTGTTGTCCGTTCTGTTGTCCGTTCTGTTTTCCATTCTCTTTTCCGTTCTGCTGGCCATTCTTTCCATTCTGCTGTGCACTCTGTCCGTTCTGCTGGCCATTCTGTCCATTCTGGTGTTCCTTCTGGTGACCATTCTGTTGGCCATTTTGCTGACCATTCTGCTGGCTATATTGTTGCCCATTCTGGCCAGCACCAGTTTGCTTTGGCTGCCCATCATAACCCCTGATGAACGTTGTGAACCCCTTCGCCTTCGAATTATCCTTTGTGATGGTCTCAATAGAGATCTTGACATAGTATACATCATGACCCTTGTTTTCTTCGAAGAACCCAATCAGCTCACGGCCGGGACGGACGGGGAAAACCTTGAAGTGCTCTTTTCCAGCATGGGTGTATGTACTACCCATAGCTGTGTCGCATTGTGTTATTGTGGTTGAGGCCTGCATGCCTGCAGGAGCAACGTTGCTGCAACTGTCGTCAATGGAGTCATTCGTTCCGGTCCCAGAGTCCCCAGTTCCTGTGCCGGTGTTGTCTGTTACTGTGCCCGTTCCTGGGTCAGTTGTCCCTGTTTGACTGCCCGCCCCTGCTCCCACCGCGTTGGCAGCCAGCGTGGTGGTTATCGTGGCCACGTTGCCGCTCGAGTCTGTGGTGGCGAAGATAAGCTCTGTCTCTGTGTTGCCGCTCGCATCGACTGTGAATGTTGTGATGGTGCTGGTCAAAGCAGTGGTGATCAAAGTTGGGTTGGTGCCTGCACCAGTGGCTTGTTGAGTCGTGATACTGCCAGCGTTGACATTGCCGTTGTTGATATTGCCATTATCCTTAGCATTTTGTGCGTTGGCTCGACGAGCGAGATTGCCTGCTTGAATTGGGTCTGCAAGTGCCAGATTGATGGCAACCAAAGGGAAGAGGATGGCGGCGTATCTAGTCATCTTGAAAGGACGAGGTCGTTGGACTCGAGCTTGAATTGAAAGAATCGAACACGGTGAAAGAAGACTCGGTTGTGATGGAAGGAAATGAAAGATGAAGACGTAGAAGAAAGAATCGCTTTTTCGAATGTTTGTAAAGGGAATTGACTTGTTTGAACTGTGCTGAAGAACCTCAGATACGAGAGGAAAAGGCTTTCTTTTATGTCACTTCATATCCTCATCAAATATGTACTTCTCAAACACGTTCAGACCATGATGATCTTCATAGGATTCCAGATGCGTGCAACTCGGTCATCCTTATAGCAGAGGATCGTTCTGTTCAGGGAACACTAAGAATCCATTCACCACTGATGACGGATGGAGATGATCCATCCATCCCCATGAAACAACAGATTCCAATATTAAAGAGACTCGAAACAACAACACCTAACTTCTAAGGCAGCAAGGACAATATATAGAGCAGCGGAATTTCATTCCGAACACGGGCGTCGGGATTTAGGTCTTCAGGGGTAATTTGGGCTCGCTTCGGGGGGAATGTTGTGGCGCAGCCTCACACCGCAAAGAGCCGGCCAGATCCTGTCTTCCTTCTCCCAGCGTCGGATAAATCCAACATACCGTGCCCCAATCCCAGCAACATGACGAAAATAAAAAGATGACCTTTCTGCAGCTTTGGGATTTACGCGAATAGATCATGTTTCAGAAAGATTGCTGATCGCAACTTCATCAGAGCTGGAAAAGTAGAGAGAAACGTCCACAGAGAGAGCATGCCATAGGGCATCACTGAAACGCTGATTTTCTATTTGTGGAAGCTGCTGATAATTGTTCGAGTATGAATGAGTTTCTCTGTAGAGGCTAGGAAGGTTCGACAAATCATCATAGCCTCGTGGAAACCCAAGCTTGCTCAATCCTGCCAGAGTGGAAGCAATCCCAGACTAGTTTTGAAATCAAGTCTCCAATAGCAGTGGTGAAAGAAAGAAAGAGGGTTTCGGAGTTACCCTCTCTCGTACGCTGACATCTCAAAACTTGAGTATTAAGTCCTGTGATTGGAAGATAACACTGCCGTAAGTCAGCGACTCTAGTAACTTGAAGGTTCCCTCTTCGA
>Ga0302140_10011113_pt1 | contig 11091 bp, 9 predicted proteins | sample I_Bog_E1_1_FD_202095 | JGI IMG/M metagenome (GOLD analysis project Ga0302140, IMG submission 202095) | Peat permafrost microbial communities from Stordalen Mire near Abisko, Sweden - I_Bog_E1_1 | ecosystem: Environmental > Terrestrial > Soil > Wetlands > Peat | place: Sweden: Abisko, Stordalen...
GCCATCGGGGGGATGCGTGTTCAGTGACGGAATCGAGGCGGATTCGATAGAGTTCAATTCAGGTGCGGTGGTACGGGTGCATCGAGCCAAAGAGCAGGCCAGACTGGCGCTTTCATGACGAAGCAGAGCTTTCATCAACACGAGATTCAGGTCACTGTGGACATTGTCGTCTTCACAGTCGACGACCGGAAGCTTAAGGTGCTGCTGATCCAAAGGGGCATTGTGCCCTTTAAAGGTAAATTTGCATTGCCGGGCGGCTTCGTGCTCGACAACGAGACCCTCGACGCGGCGGCATTTCGCGAGCTGAGTGAAGAGACGGGAACGGAAAATGTGTACCTGGAGCAGCTATACACGTTTGGCGATCCGAAGCGTGATCCTCGAGGGCGGGTAGTGACTGTGGCGTACTATGCCCTGGTTCCTGCGGGAAACTCTCCGCTGCTTGCGGGGACTGACGCGACTGCGGCCGGGTGGTTTGCAGTGGACGAATTGCCGGCAGTCGCATTCGACCACGGCAAGATCATCGACTATGCCGTGAACAGGCTCAGAAATAAGTTGGAATATACGAGCGTTGGCTTCGAGTTATTGCCGAAGAAATTCACTCTGACGAAGCTGCAAATGCTTCATGAGGCGATCCTGGGAAGATCTTTGGACAAGAGAAACTTTCGCAGGAAGATCCTCTCGACGGGACTGTTGATTGCTTCGAAAGAGATGGAGATCACCGGCCGAAAGCCCGCCCGGCTCTATGCATTCCGAAACCCAAAGTGAAATTGGTCGTTTTCACAAATGAGAATTACTCGGCTTCCCACTCCTTGTCTGGATGCCTGCCACCTTGGTCTAGCGGCGAATCTTCATGCGCGCGATCTTCTCGCTGAGGGGTGCGTAGACGAGCATGCGCAGTACGTTGGGATAGTGGCGCAGGATACATTGCGCGCTGCGGCCAATGATGACGCAATTGCCCACCCTGGCGGCCTCCTGAATGATGCTCGCAGTGAATACCTGCACCGTGTCGCGATCCACGGCAAGTTCCGAGCCCTCGCCGACATAGAACTCGGGGCCTCCCTGGCGAAAGCTCTTCATCACCCTCTGCCACCACGCGATGGCGTGTTCGTCGGCTTGCGCAGCCCAGGCCGGTTCCACCTTTCCCATGGCTGCGACCCGCTCGATGATTTGCTTGTCCAGGCATTCCCAGCCCAGAAGTTCGGCAACCTTACGCCCGATGTCGGAACCACCACTGCCGTACTCTCTTGCAATCGTCAATACGTTGAACATCTTCACTGCTCCTTGCCGCCACGCCATTCTTGTTCGCTCTGTGGCAAATCGCAACACAACTTTTTGAATTCGCGAACCCTTACCTGTGCACTTCGACGGCGAGAGACGCCCAGATAAAGTTTGAAATAAACTCTGCGTCCTCGGCTGGCAGGGCGTTTTCCTGGCCCTGCAGTCTTCGTTGAATCGCTCCGCGCGTAAGGTCGTCAATCATCCACGCCACTTTCTCCGCAGGCACGGTCCGTATTTCATTTCGCTTCGACGCTTCCGCGATTGCCGAGGCCAGGCGGGACACTGGTTCGCGGAGCCATTCACGGTGCTGCTTGCGCGTGAGCAGCATGCTGGCGGTTTCGGTATCCATGATGCGGAAGAACTCCTTCTTTGCCTCTACGTTCTCAAGGCGGCCGCGGACGAAAGCTCCGATCTTGTCCCGCAGGGTGTTGGCAGCATCGACCTGCGACAACGTGTTCCGCTTCAGGAATTCCAGGTCATGTGCCAGAACAGCCTTGTAGATCTCAGTTTTCGATCGGAAGTAGAGATAGACGGTCCCTTTGGCGATTCCGGCTTCTTTAGCAATCTCATCCACGATCCCGTTCGTAAATCCCCTGCGCGCGAACACAGTGCGGGCTGCGTCGACGATCTCTGTACGCCGGAATTCGGAAAGGACTTGTTGTCTGGTTTTCGACGGGTTTCGGGCCATGCGGTGCCACCGTTCGGTGCGCATTTCGGTCGCGGTATGACCAACACGTATAATATAATGACCGATAAGTCATTTGTAAAGAAACTTCTATGCGCTGCTGAAAACCGCCCTCCGGCCGGGCGACGGTGGGTGGGCGCACGTCGTCGAAGGGACTCGTAGCACGACCGCGTAGGTAGGTAGTTTCCCAGGTCTCAAAAACGAGATCCTTCGACAAGCTCAGGACAGGCTCTGGGACATCCAGACCCGCGGGAAAGATTACGAAATCATGCGGTCGCGGTACTAGAGGGAAGCCGAACGGAAACGATGAGCGCCAGATCGCCAGATTCGCAATCGCAACCTGCGGCACAGCATGTTGAGTGGCTCCCATCGGGGAATCCGTGGATGATTGCGGTCTCGGTGATGATCGCGACATTCATGACCGTGCTCAGCACCTCGATTGCCAACGTTGCGTTGCCTCATATCGCCGGAGATCTTTCGGCTTCCACAGACGAATCGACCTGGGTCCTGACCAGTTATCTGATCGCCAACGCGATCATGATTCCGGCGGCTGGATGGATCGCCCGGCGTGTCGGCCGCAAGCGGCTTTTGATGCTTTCAATCGGGCTGTTCACGATCGCTTCGCTGCTGTGCGGGATGGCGATCAACTTGCCGATGCTGGTGCTGGCCCGGGTTCTGCAAGGCGTGGGCGGCGGGGGCATGCAGCCACTGACGCAATCCATCCTGCTGGAGAGCTTTCCGCGGCGTCTGCATGGGACAGCGATGGCAGTCTACGGTACAGGCGTCGTGGTTGCCCCGGTGATTGGACCGACGCTGGGAGGCTGGGTCACCGACAGCTACTCGTGGCGCTGGATCTTCTATATCAACCTTCCCGTCGGCATCGTTGCCATTCTCATGGCCAGAATGTTTATCGAAGACCCTCCGTATCTTCGGCACGCGGTTCGCGGTGCGATTGATTATTTTGGATTCGGGATGTTGGCTGTGTGGCTGGCCGCGATGCAGGTGGTGCTGGACAAGGGGCAGGATGCGGACTGGTTTGCGGCGGCATGGATACGGTGGTTCAGCGCGGCATCGGTGCTGGCATTCGCGGGGTTCATCTTGCGGGAATTGACATGTAGAGAGCCGATTGTGCAATTGCGCATTCTTGGCGATCGCAACTTCCGCGTGGGGACGCTGATCAACGTCATATACGGTTTCGCGCTCTATGGCACTACGGCCCTGCTGCCATTATTTCTGCAGACGCTGATGGGGTATTCGGCGCTGAACAGCGGGCTGGCTGTCTTTCCGCGCGGCATCGGCATCCTCAGCGCCATGATCGTCGTCGGAGTGATTGTCAATTACGTGGATGGACGGCTGGTGATGATCTTCGGCTTTGGGCTGCTGGCCTATTCGATTTCTCTGCTGAGCCATATCAATCTCAGCATCTCGATGGCGGCGGTGGTATGGCCGAATATTCTGAATGGTTTTGCGACCGGCTTGATCTTTGTGCCCCTCACAACGATGACCATGGGGCACCTGCGTAAACAGGAGATCGGCAATGCATCCGGCATCTACAACCTGATGCGCAACCTGGGAGGCGGCGTCGGCATTTCGGTGGTGATTGCGTTTCTGCAGCGAAGCGCGCAGACCCATCAGACCTACCTGGCCGCCAACCTGACGGCAGGGAATCCAACCGCGATGGCGTTGCTCAAGGGGCTGGAGGCGAAGTTTTTTGCCGGGGGAGCGAGCGCTTATGCTGCTCATCGACAGGCCTTGGGTGCGCTTTACATGAGCATGCGGGAGCAGTCATCCCTGCTTGCGTATGCTGACAACTTCCGGTTGCTGGGGTACCTGGCGCTGGTGTGTGCGATGCTGGGGCTGCTTTTTCGAAGGGCGCTGAAGCATTAGGGAAGCTCTGATCAAGTCCAAGGGCCGCGCCAACCTTTCCTCAGGGGCTAAAGCCCAGACTCATTTTGCTGCATTTGCGGCACGGCTGAAGCCGTGCCCTTTCAAAACATCGACTTGTTCAGTGGTTCCTTAGGTTGTGTCTGGCGAATGGAATTCGGTGGAGAGTGGCGCGAGAAGTCCCGAGCCTGAAGGCAGCGCGGTTTCGCCATCTTTCAAGGGGTTACTCCCCCAGCTCCCTCCGAATGGCGCGGGAGTTGTAATTGGCTACGGCACGTGCGACCTCTTGAGCGGGGGGCCGGTTGTTTGGGTTGATTTCGAGCCAACTGGTTAGTGCTTCAAACACCGCGCCAACCAGGCAGCGGGCGGCAATGGCAGGGTTGAGCACGCAGAATGCCTCCGGGGCGGCCTGGAGTTTGCGGCAGACGTTGCCGGCATGGTACTCCAGAACGCCGCGGCGGACCTTCTCGAGGCGGGGGCTGAGGCCGGACGACTCGACGATCAGGATGCGCGCGAGTGTCGGGTTTTCCGCCAGGAAAAGGAAGAGCGCTTCGACTGCGCGGGGAATTCCGAGAACCGGATCGGGCTGCGAGAGTTCGGCCTGATGCATCACGTCGGCGACTTTCTGGCTGAGCACTTCCAGCACGGCGGCAAATACGTCTTCCTTGTTGCGGAAATGTGCGTAGAAGCTGCCCACCGAGCTGCCTGCGTCCAAGACGATCATGGGAACCGTGGCAGCGTGATAGCCGTGGCTGCCGAAGAGCCGGATGGCCGCGTCAAGCAACAGCTTTCGGCGAGCATCCTTGCGGGCTGTCGTCGCGGGTGTTTTTCGGTAGGCCATGGGTTCACCTCGTGATCTTGCAAAGCATAGAATGACGTGTCATTCTATGCTTGTCAAGGAAGAAGAACTACCATGCAAGCAACTCCCTCCGCATCGCCTCTGCAAGCCCAAGGAATCGCAATCTCCGCCTCTCTGTTGGCATTCTTATTGATTCGTCCCTCAAATGGTGTTGAGGTTTCCCACTCTTGCGCCAAAAAAAAGGCGCAAGGATGGGGCCCCCCGTGTGCGTATTTACGGGTCGGATCAAAGACCCCCCTTATCGCGCTCTGTGCCTTTGGTTTGTTGGCTTTGACTGGGTGTGGCCCAAAAGCTCCCGCGGCGGCCGACCAGGTGGTCCCGGTCCGCGTGCGGGCGCCTACCCACATCCAGCAGCCGGTTTCCGTGTCCGCCGGGGGAGCGATTGAGGCCAATGTGACGGCCCAAGGCGCATTTCAGATTGCCGGGCGGGTGGACAAGGTTCTTGTGGAAGAAGGCCAGGCTGTGACAAAGGGCCAGGTGCTGGCGGAACTCGACGCGTCCGACTTCCGCAATGCGTACGACGCGGCCGAGGCGCAGGCCGATACGGCGCGGGCGGCGGATAAGAAAGCGCAGGAAGGGCCACGTTCGCAGGAACTGGAACAGACGCGGATCGACAGCGAGCGGTGGTTGGACGAGTACAAGCGCATGAAGTTTCTCTACGAAAACAAGAGCCTGGCGGCGAATGACTTCAAGAAAATCGAGGCCGGCTACGAGGCGGCGCAACAGCGCTACGATATGGCGCTGAAGGGCACGCGGGTCGAGGATAAGGAAGCGGCAAGCGGGCAGTATCGGGCGGCGGCGGCGCAGATGCACGAGGCGCAGAAACGGCAGGGAGACACACGGCTGGTGGCGCCAATTGCGGAGTTCATCGGAATGCGGCGGATCGATGTGGGCGATACGGTTGCGGCCGGGACGCCGGTAATCTCGGTGCTCGATTTGAATCCGGTGAAGGTGCGGGTGGCGATTCCTGAAGCCGAGATCGGCAGGGTGAAGGAAGGGTCGCGCGCCACGGTGACCGTTCCTTCTCTCGACGGCAAGCAATTCGAGGGAAAGGTGGAAACAGTTGGGGTGGCGGCAGACCCGGCTTCGCGGAGCTATGCCGTGAAGATTTCGGTTGCGAACCCGGATCGGGTTTTGCGCGCGGGGATGGTGAGCGATGCGCGTATTTTTTCGGTGGAGATGGTCAACGCCATCACCGTGCCGGGCAACGCGATCGTGCGCGACTCACAAGGCGTTATGCATGTGTATGTCTACGACCCCGGGCGGCAGAGAGTTTACGCGCGACGCATCGAGACAGGCGGGCTGATAGGCAGCGAAGTTGAGATTCGCAGCGGCCTCGCCGGTGATGAGCAGGTGGTGGTGGCCGGGCAGCAGAATGTGCGCGAGGGCTCACCGGCGCGGGTTATCGGAGGTGGCCAATGAACCCGGTGCGGGCGTCGTTGCGCTTTCCGCAGGTGACCCTGATGGTGGTGGCCATGCTGTTCATCGCGGGGTTGTATGCATTGTTCACCATGCCGCGCAGGGAAGACCCCAAGATTACCATTCACACCGGCATCGTCTCGGCAGCCTATCCGGGCGCGACGGTGGAAGAAGTGGAAGACCAGGTGACGCGCAAGATTGAGGAGCGGCTCTTCCGCTTCTCTGAGGTGCGCCGCGAAAAGACGTTCTCGACGACCCGCAGCGGGCTGGTGGTGATCAATGTCGAGTTGAACAAATCGGTCAAGGATTCAGACGAGTTCTGGTCGAGGCTGCGTCTGGACCTGGCGCAACTGAAGGCCGCCGGGCTCCCTGCGGGCGTACGCGGTCCGGTGGTTGATTCCGATTTTGGCGACACCGTCGCAGTTCTCATCGCTGTGCATGGGGGGCATTACGGATATCGCGAATTGACAGACTGCGCGAAGACCGTTGAGACCGCGCTGCGCGCCATTCCCGCAGTCTCGAAGATCAAGCGGATTGGCGATCAAAAAGAAGAGATCGACATCGATGCTTCCACAGAGCGGCTGGCGCAGTATGCCGCCAATCCGCAAAGGATCATGCAGGCGCTGCAGGGACGGAACACTGTCGCGTATGCGGGGCGCGTGAAGAGCGGCGTCGAACTCGAACAGGCGACACTCGAAGCCGGAGAGCGGCGGCTGCGTCCCATCTTCCTTACTTCGATGGCTGCCGCGGTTGGAGTTACGCCGATGATTCTCTCCGGATCGAGTCTCTGGTCGCCGCTGGCCAGCGTGATCGCTTTTGGCTTGCTCGGGTCGATGTTCTTTACGCTGGTGGTGATTCCGGTTCTGTTTGTGGTGGTGCATCGCGGACACCCGGTCACTGTGCCGGCAAAGGCCCTGGTCACGGCGATGCTGTTGCTGGCAGTGGCTCACACTGCGTGTGGTCAGCCCACGCGAATCACTCTCGATGAGGCCGTGGCGCTGGCGACAAAGCAGAACTCTACGGTCAAGCTGGCGCAGCTCAAGACACGCGAGATGCAGGCGCGCGTTGGCGAGGCTAAAGCTAACTACTTTCCAGTGGTCAGCAACGAGAGCAACGCGGTGCATCTGGGGGAGATGGACAACCTCGTGATTCCCCAGGGAGTGCTGGGAACTTATCCCAGCGCCGGGCCCATTCCCGGCAAGAACGTCTCAATCAAGCTTGGAAATCAGGATTTTCTGCTCTCGACCACAGTGGCGGCTCAACCGATTACGCAGTGGTTCAAGATTCATGACGGGGTCACGGTGGCGCATTCCGATGCGGCTATTGCCCGCGACGATGCGCAACGCGCGAGAGACGAAGTTTCGCTCAAGGTTAAGCAGCTTTACTTCGGCCTGTTGACAGCCCAGCGCCGCCACCAGTCCGCTGAATTGCGGGTCGAGGCCGGGGAAGAACGGTTACGCGAGGCGCGGACTGGCGTTGAGTCCGGCACGGCGCTCGAACTGAAAGCGCTTGAAGGCGAGGCCCAGGTGGCTGAGGCGCGTCATGCGCTGGGGTCGCTGGAGGATGCAATCTCCGACATGAAGGTGGAATTCAACGATCTTACTGGAATTGCTCTCGACGCCGACGTCGAGCTTGTGCCGCCGGAGCCGGAAACTTCCGATGCGACTGCCGGGGATCTAACGGCCGACGCTCTGGCGCACAATCCGGAGGTCGCGGCAGCGAGGCAGGCTGTGGTCAAAGCCCGGGCTGGCGTTGGCGCAGCCCGAGCGGAGTATATTCCCGAGGTTGGGGCGTTCGCTCAGTATGCCTACCAGTCGGGCGTTCCGCTGCTGCCGGAGAACAACGGGGCGGTGGGCCTGCGGATGAACTGGACGCTGGCTGAATTTGGCAAGCGGAGCGGGCAGGTGCATGAACGGCAGGCGCAACTGGCGCAGGCTGAAGAGAATCTACACCAGGTGGAGGACCGCGTGCGAGTGGATATCGAGAAGGAGGTGCGGCGATTCCGTCGCGCGGAGACAGGGCTTGAAGCAGCACGTGAAAGTGTGGCGGCGCGGACCGAGATGCGGCGAATTACCGCCAACCAGCTGGTGGCCAGCACGGTGAACGTATCGGCTCTGAAAGAGGCGGACGCGATGCTTGCCGAGGCGGAGGCTGGGCGGTTTCAAGCAGAGATGGAGCAGCGCACGGCGCGTGCCGAGCTGCAACGAACGGTGGGACGGGAGTAGGCTGGCTGCTGCGTTGGTTTGTTTGGGCGCGTCCCCATGCGTGACTGGAGTCACTTCAGGCGGTGCTCGAGGATCATACGATGGGAGGCAGACAGGATCGTGCCCGGTGAGGGTGCGAGAAGGGAAGTTCAATGAACCTTGGATTTATTGAGAGCAAGACCTACGACGAGATTACTGTTGGAGACACAGCCGGGACAGAGCATGTTCTGACCACGGACGATGCGATGGCCTTTGCCTCGATTTCCGGATTCGACTCGGTGCTGAAATCGGACGAGCTGATTGAGCGTGCCGGGGGCGTGCCTCCCACGGGCCCCAACATGTGGTGCGCCTCGCTGGTATCCGGTCTTTTCAGCATGAATATTCCCGGGCCGGGATGCACGCTGACGAACATCTCGCTCTCCTTTCACAATCGCATTCATGTTGGCGATCGGATTCTCGTCAAGGTCCACGTGACGGGAAAGGACGACGTTACAAAGATCGTTAACTTCGATTGCGAGGCGAGCAATGGAGCGGGTTTGCCGATCTTTTCGGGTACCGCCCAACTGCTTGCGCCGCAGGTAAAACTGCGCTGGTCCACGTTGCCCGTACCGCAGCTGATTGTGAACGATCCCTATCGCCGCCACCATGGGCTGATTGCGCGGGCCACGTCGAAACCGGCGGTCAAGACCGCGATTGTGTGGCCGTGCGACGAAGTATCGCTCGGAGGCGCCATCCAGGCATTCAAAGACAAGCTGATTATTCCGGTTCTGGTGGGTTCCGAGGCGAAGATCGGCAGCATCGCGGAAGCTCTGCAGCTTGATCTGGAAGGAATCCAGATTGCATCGACCGATGACAGCCGCACGGCAGCCATCCGGGCCGTGGAGTTGGCTCGCAAGGGCGAGGTGCAGATGCTCATGAAGGGTTCGCTGCACACAGACGAACTGATGGGCGTCGTCGTGTCGCGCGAAGGCGGAATGCGCACCGGGCGGCGGATCAGCCACGTATTCGCATTGGATGTTCCGTCATATCACAAGACGCTCTTCGTTACCGATGCGGCGGTGAACATCCAGCCGGACCTGGAGACCAAGATCGACATTCTGCAAAACGCCATCGACATGATGCACACCCTGGAGATTGCGAATCCGAAGGTGGCGATTCTGTCGGCGGTGGAGTCAGTGAATCCGGCAATACCCTCTACGCTCGATGCCGCCGCGCTGTGCAAGATGGTCGATCGAGGACAGATCACCGGCGCCATTGTCGATGGTCCGCTGGCATTCGATAATGCCATATCGAGCGATGCTGCACGGATCAAAAAGATCAAGTCGCCGGTTGCTGGAGATCCGGACCTTTTGATGGTTCCGAATCTTGAAGCGGGAAACATTCTCTTCAAGGAGCTTCAATATCTGGCCGGAGCGCTTGCGGCGGGAGTTGTGGTCGGAGCCAAGGTCCCGGTCGTTCTGACGAGCCGTGCTGATGGAGAACTGGCACGAATGGCAAGTTGCGCTCTCGGCGTGCTGCTCGCGAAGCCGGCGCCCGCACTGGGATGAGTGGGATGAGCGTGGCGTTGTGCTTGTTCGGCTTTGATGTGGCAGCCTTTCTGGAATCTCCCCAGACTACCCGATTTCAACGCCATCCGTGCGACAACGCCTTTAGCATGACGATGTCGTAGCCGGAACCAAAATCGTCATGAAGCATGTCTCCAGGGCGAAGGCTGACCTGTGCGGAGACGCCTGCCTCCCTCACATGCTCTGTTGCGAGCGGTACGACCTCGGGGAGATCGAGTATCTCGCACCGCACCTCGGGAGATGCCTTGGCGAATGCGATGGAGTAGGCGCCGGAGCCACCGCCCAAATCGAGGATGCGGTGAACACCTGCTATGCCGAGGGCTTTCAACACAAGAGGTGCTCGGTCTTTGGCGTTGCGCTGCATGCCGGCGATGAAGTTGTTTGTCCATTCGCGGCTCCTATCGCCGTCGATAGGAATGTGGGTGCCCTGACGTACTGCCGCAGTCAGCGTGCTCCAGCGATGCCAGATGTTGGCGGTATGCAGCAGTCCATTGCGCTGGTCGTCTTTGGATCTCCGAACAAAGAAGCGGGCGGACTCAGGTGTGTTCCTGTATTCGTCGCCGGTCTTCAAGAGCAGTCCAAGAGCGACGAGCGCGTTGAGCAGCATGCCCACTGCGCGGGCATTCGCGTGAACCCAAGTCCCGATCTCTTCCACATTGGCCCCGTCGCCTATGGCAGTGAACAGGTCGAGCTCGAGCGCAGTGAGGATGCAACAGTTCGGCATGAAGCCGCGGATCGTATCATTCAGCCGGTCTGGCAGCATGCCCGCTTTGTCTCGGGCTGCCATCGCGTCACGGAACTTGTCCCCATGCTCGACCGACATGGCCTTTATTGCCGCGGCGTCATTCCACATCGGGGGTTCAACCGGCTTCCCTTCGACCAGATGCTGCCCGACGATTTCAGCCACATCGGACCATTGCACGCGCCGGTACCAGGCTCCTGACGGATAGACGACCATCACCGGGCCTTCATCGCAGAGCCCCATGCAACCGCAGGTGGTGACTTGCACATCGCTTCTGAGGCACATGCCTGAATCTCGCGATCCAGCGCAGCGAGAACAGCGAGCGACCCGCTAACCCAAGTTCGTCACGATATTGATAGTTCAGTCGATTTTGCGGTGTTCGCGGGCGACAAGTTGTTTGGGCTCAAGGGTGGTATTTGAAAACCCGATGTAGTGCAGACCTACCCTCTTGAAAG
>Ga0302140_10011116_pt1 | contig 11091 bp, 8 predicted proteins | sample I_Bog_E1_1_FD_202095 | JGI IMG/M metagenome (GOLD analysis project Ga0302140, IMG submission 202095) | Peat permafrost microbial communities from Stordalen Mire near Abisko, Sweden - I_Bog_E1_1 | ecosystem: Environmental > Terrestrial > Soil > Wetlands > Peat | place: Sweden: Abisko, Stordalen...
AAGTGCGACTGATCGTTCTCGGACACCGCATTCTTCCGGCCCTGGCTGCTCCCGTCCCATGTTTTAGACCTAGTCAACGACGTCCGTACGCTAGAAGCTAATCTATTCGTGGTGGGGAAATGTGCCTGAGCATATGTAGGGATAGGTGCGTATCAGGGTGGTATTGTCGTCCCGTGCTTCTAGAAAAGGGGATCGTGGTAGTGAACCAGGTCAACTCAAATTACCCTCAAGGTTCCTGACTCCCCTGTCAGCCATCGCGATGTGCAACAAAGAAGCAATTGCATGTGCGAGAGAGAGGTGATCATGTAGTCTCTGGGGCGTAGTAGCACTATGAACTTTCTGTCTTTGTTGAAAAGTGAAGAAGGTATAAGGACTATCAATAGCCTTATAATAACACTCCCCACCTTGCAGCGTGCACTGTGCTGTTCAGCATCGGACGAAAGTGAGAGTGAATGGACCACAAGTAGCAACTTTTTGTGCTAGAGTTTGTGATGAAAACTAGGTCCCCTTATCAGGTGAAAATTAATCGAAATTCTCGGTTTTCCTCCGACGTCTCTTAACTTACAGAAGACTGGATGAACAGCAACAAAACATTGAACTATCAAGGCATCACTCATGCAGTATTCACAGATTCCCTAGATAGCACTCGCAAAGGTCATTCAGAAATAAAAAGCGGATGGCGACTAACTATTCAACTTCCGCCAATGTTCCAGGCGTCCTCGGACATTGAGGACGATATACAACAAACAGCTTTCGCTTGCAAAGTGAATTGACAAGAGCGAGAGCAAGGTAGCATTTCTAGCGTGCGATGCCCAGCAAAACGAGTTGATCAAGAAAATTGAACTGACACCTCGTTGCCTTCACACATTCTCACGTACTTTCACCCCTGCATCCGGTCTAGAATCAACCTATTAGGACTTAACCTAAACTCGTTCTGCCCATGGCTTTTGTAGAATGGTCATGACATTATACAGCTCATGATCCTCCATATCTCATCATCTAATGCATCTAACCCAAACGCCGTCGCCATGCCATATAACCCATCTCTCTCATGCTTCATTAACCAAGTATCAAAATGAACATCCGTTCTCCGCTCTCAAAAACGCGCCAGCAAAGAATTCTTGCATAGCAACATAATGGAATAGAATCCCGCCAAGCACAGCAATATGCCACAGGTTATGGCTTCCACCAATGTAGTCAAACGCACCAGGGAACCATCGTTCTGGTACCTGGCAAGCGTAGACGACAGCTCCGATCAGATACACCGTGATACTCTTCGCGATGGGAGCGTAGAATTCCCAGGCCCACGATCCACCTCGAGTGAGGTTGAGTTGAAGGACAGGAGCAAAGCCGGTGGCTCCTAGCGTAACGTAGAAGGCAACTCGCGCCCATGCCATGTCTGCTCGGTTGAAGGTGGGATGCCACGGGAGGATGACACCGCCGATACCCAGCGTGGCGGTTGCGGTCAAGTATACCCAGCGGCTCAGGGGCTCGCAGTAAAAAGCTGTGTATTCGGTTGTCATGATCGAGGCTGCGATGAGGAGCGAGATTCCCGTATAGTCGACGCACGCAAACCTTTCCATAAGGGTTTGATCCGCGACGCTGTTCATGGTATGCCACATCGTGGAGCATACCAGACACTTGCAAGCAGCGAAGAAGAATACTGCGGCGATGAAAACATCAGTGTTGGTGCTGTTGGAGAAGTTGACACTGGTAGGATAGAAGTAGAACGCGATGGCGAGGACGATCATGAGGCCAATAGCATGACTCCAGATATTGACCAGCTCATTGGAGATGCCGAACATCGAGTGTACACATTCGATTTTGGACTCCTTGAATCGGTATCCTTTGACGATATGAGGATTGACCCTCCAAGGTATAGGCAGGTCTTCGTAACGAATCAGGCCTTTCTCTCGAGCTCTGGCAATGGCGCTCTGAATATGCTCTTCCAGAGATTCAGCAGCTTTCTTTGCCCTCTCAATTCCCTCGTCAATGATTTCATGGGCTCTCTCGAAACCTCCGTCAACGACCCTTCGGCCCTCATCCATAAGACTTCCGGCAGCACCAGCAAAGCCCTGTTCCCTCATCTTATACGCCCTCGCCTCGAAATCCGATAATATGCCTTCCAGCAGTCCAATTCCCGTATTGACCTTCTCATTCAACGTCTCTTTCGCCGCTAACACATCATGATATCTGGTCTCCACTGTCTCAACCATAACCTTCGCTCTCCGCTTCCCCTCACCGATGACTTCTCCGGAGACTTGTGAGCATCTCGCCCTCACGGCCTGCAACGTAGCATACGCCCGTGAGATCCCAGCATCGAAATTGAGGTTGCCATAATTTTCCAGGAAGTCTAACCGTCGTTCGAGTTCGGAGAGAAAGAGATCAACCTTCACCCCGCTATTAGCTTCGTCTTCCCCTAAAATCGAGAGTTAAATGAAGATACCTTTAACAATAGACTTTCTTCGCCGTCCATAATGCTTTCAGCGCTCTTCCTTCTTGGATGAAAGCTCGAATGTCGCCTCCTGTACATCGGCTTCTTCTCTTCCCTCCCGGTAACACTGGCGGCGGAAGTAATCTCCTCGTACGACGTCTCGACCGTCAATGCGGGACTCGTGCACGCCATATTGATAGATTTGTGCGCCTCTGCGCAAAGTTATACTCTTAATCGTGGTACGGGAAGAAAAGAGCGATTCTGGGTGGTGGGGCCACCTGATTGAGTGGGCGAGAGGAGGGCTGAGAATAGACACACGTGGGGTATGGGCGAGGCGGTAATGGCAGGAGATGCAGGAGAGAGTGTAAGGACGAGTTGTCAGGGAGTCATGGTGCCACGAGGATGCGGAAGGGAGTGTCAATTCGTCGGAAGTGTTTGTTTAGAAGCTCTTGGAGCTGACGATCAGATCCACTTTTTTGTTGGGAGGAGGCGAACTCGGCTCGGAAATAAGATCAGTCTGGCAGCTATAAAGGACCTTGGTTTGCGGAATTTCCTTCCTTTCTGAATTGAAGGTGGAAAAACTGTACAAGGGATTTGAAGAACACCCGGTGAGGTACTATGTCCTTGAAGTACAAGGCGTGAGAATGGGAGATTTGCAGCGCGTCCAAATTCGTCGTCATCGCCATATAAAACTTGATTGGTGGGCGCAATGGACCCCTTTTTGGCTTCGCGAGATTTCCCTCAGCACGATAACGAAGCATGACATGGGGAGGCCTTCGTGGCGATTCAGGTTTCTATGTTTGACAAGCAATTTATCCGAAAATTCTGCGAGCTTGAACTCCTGTCGGTTTCTTGCTAGCTGCTTCAATGTTCTCAAATCCCTGAGATATTGAGGTTTCTATTGATGAGCAGAGGCATATGCCAAGTTGAACACGACATAGAATTTCGTTGTACGTCGGGTTCTGGTACTTTGCAGCCGTCCCTTTTCCAGTTCGGTCGAGTCTTCAATTATCGAGACTCCTGGCGGTTGTATCTTGAGATAGTCACACCGCTTCAATGTTCCACAAGCTATGGTATATTGAAAGTGTTTCGAGCTTGGTAAGTCAATCTCTAAGGTTAAAGTCTTGCTCCTGGCATTCAAAGTAATTTTTGAATGCTATCGTATTAAGTATTATTATTGTGTCCCATCAACCTAAGACACCAAGCTATGCACATCGTAACACTACTTCCGTACAGCCCGGATTATACCTTTTCTCTCTTTTCCCACTCGATGGGGTTTGGAGTCAGCGGTCTTGAAAACAAACTGGCATAATCCGTCCCTACAACGTCTTTCTTTCCATCCACATTCTTGAACTTGAACATTCGCACCATGGTCGCAGTGATCGTTAGCAGTTGCACACCGGCAAACTGCTCGCCAATGCACCTATGTCTACCTGCTCCGAATGGAAGATATGGACTTGATGCCCCCTTGCTGATGAGTCCGTATCCATAATCGTACTTCTCCTCCTCAACGTCAGCTCCAATGACGCCGCCTGAGCCAGCCTCCCATCGATGAGGATCCCAGTATAAAGGATTTGGGAAATATTCTGCCTCCCGGCTTGTGCACCCAGGAGATGCAAGTAAGGTGTGAGTAGGAGGGATGACAAACTTCGTACCAGCGACAGGCATAGGTGATTTGACCTTCCGCATGATAGAATGAATTGGAGTGTGGAGACGTAGGACTTCCTTCAAGACATTGTTGTGAAGGGTAAGTTTTGCTAGGTCTTCATATTTGAGAGGAGGAAGATCGGGGCCGAGAACGTCGATTTGCTCCTGGTATAACTCCTCCATGATATCAGGACGAGAGGCAAGGCGGAGCATGATCCAGGAGCTGGAGGAAGAGGAGGAATGTTGTCCAGCCATAAGCAATGCAATCATCATGTGTGCAATTTCCTTGTCCGGGACTGGGGTTCCATCCTTATAACTCGAGCGCATCAACTGCCACATGATATCAGTCTTGTCCTTCTCGTTGCTATTCCGACGATTCTGGATGATCTCCATGTACGTCTTGGCGACAGTCCGTTGAGCATGATCGCGTGCTCGATTGTGGGGGAGAGGGGCCCAGTGAAGCGCGAAGTTGATTGGGCTAAACCCCATATCAAGATCGTGGTAGAGAGAAGCAAACGATGCATCGAACCGATCACGGGCATCCTTCCCTTGTAGACAATGCGAGGCCGTGTAGATTGTGATTTCAGCCATGCTTTCAGAGATATTGACGACGCCTTTCTGGCCTTTGAAAACCGAGGATCGTTTGATGAAGGTCTCAACCTCGTCCTGAATAATGGGAACGTAGGATTTGAACGCGTCCGTGGTGAGGCCGATTTTCATGAACTGTGAGATCGCATTAGTTTCTAGGTCACCGAACCGCCGTGACCTTGCTGACCTTCTTCTGCTCCATCAATTTGGAGTTCGGGCAATCATAGACCACATCCTGTCCAAAGACCGGTGTAGTCAAGACAGTATAAATCTCCTCCGCGTTGACATCCTTCAGCTTGCCATTGAGAATGAAGTCGTTGCCCTTTCTTCCCAGATACACTGTTGTCTTCTTGCCAAGTAGTATGAATGTGAAGCAATCGCCATACTAATTCTCAGTCAGTTCGCACGTATTCAATGGTAAAATCAGGGTTAAAGGGGCAACTGACCTTCGCTTTGTTCTCGAAGAAGAATCTGTATGGATCGATACCATAAGTGACTGTACTTCCGATAACAGGCAGCCAGTGGAAGACCACAGGAGGTTCGTTAGGGTTCTTGAACAGCAGTTGGTTCAAGACATTGAGCACAATTGCCAGAACCAAAAAGGCGGCGAACCCAGAACCCACCACAACAGCGGTTCCGCGCTGCGAAATCTGCTGCGCCAATGGCTCAGAGATTGTTTCGAGGATACCCATCTTGCAAGCGCGACGCAAGAGGAGGCGGGGAGAGAGCGACTGAGGCGTAGGGAGAGAGAGGTCGTTGTTGAGGTTTTGCGATTAGACAGTCCGCCTATTTTATGTTTTTAGAGATCTCCATGCTGGCGCGCAATCGCCTGACCCCTGATTGGCGCGTGCCTTGCTTCGCCTTCGCGGCAACGTCCGTTTCGATTTTGCCGGGTCGTACGAGGGTCGCCTGCGGCCATTATTGGCTTGATTTTGGATGCAGTGCAGTGCGGGAGTGGGCTGCAGCGCTCTCGTGTTCGGATTGCCTGCAGCTTTGCCGGGGAATGGACATCACAACTCACGCGTAGATGTTGCTTAGGAAGGAAGAAGCCGTCTCACAGCGAAGCACTGATCACGAACACGAAAGCGGGAAGACAGAGATACCTGTGAGTTGGGCGCATTCATCGGATGAGCAGGTTAGGAAATCAGGAGATATGGAGTAGCAATGAGATTGCTCTGGACCATAACCGAGCCCCTTTCGCTATTTTCACTCAACTCTCGCCCTATTTTTCAGACGAGATCCAGCTGCCATTGTCGAATCCTGTGAAAGCCTTTTCAAAAATGAATTCATGATGCAAGTTCATGTACAGTTGTTGCTTCCCAACCCATAACGTCCCCTTTTCACCTACTACTCAATGATTTGAAGCTCTTCTTTCCGATTAGGAGCAAAATCATCCTTCCAGGTCTCCCATATCCTCTCCAATTCCTGGATATACAACTCATGGATCCGATCAATCTCCTCCTGATCTGGCTTTGCGGTTTGGACGACCCTGATCGGTCTACCCACGACAATGTTCATAGGTCTCCGATAGGGCATCAATCCCACATCATAGTTGAAAACCCCTCGCGCGTGGAACAAGGGGATGGTGAAGCCGAGCAACTTCTTCACAATCAGCTGAAACTTGTGGATCTTGGGGTGTGAATCTGGTTGGAACTGGTCATAAAGATCATTCTCCCCAAATGCGAGAACTGGGACAAGATCTGCTCCAGCGCGGATTGCTAACTTAACAAAACCCTTGCGGCGTTTGAGCACTAGTCGGAGTTGGTATGGTTGTGCATCTAAGGATTCTCGAGCACCCCCGACAACGATGGTAATGGCACGCCCCATACCCTCCTAGAAGCCAGTCAATATATAAACAAGTAGAACAGCGGCATAAGAAGTGTTGTCTCACCTTATTGGGACCTCCCCTTGAAAGAAGGTTTTCACATGACTCCTTAGAAACAGAAGCTAAACCCATAGCTAAGGCATAATCTCGATATATTGGAATCCTGAAGTTGGTATCGAGGGTAAGGAGAGCATTTTTGATTCCCGGAAACAGCTGTGAGAACCCAAGGGCCTCAGTCGAGAACGCTGCAAATGCCCCCATTGATATAATTCCATGTGGATGATATCCAAAAATGTATTTCCTGGTTGGAGGAAGCTCTTGAGTTCGGTGGAGTCTGGCTGGGAAGTACGAAGCAAAGAGTGACCACACTGGCAAAGACCGCAGAAATTCGGAACGATGGCTCATTGTGCCAGAAGTCGATGCCTTGGATGACATGCAATAAATCATGTACGGAATCAGTAAGGGCCAAAAGAGAGGTATCGCACACAAGAAGCAGAAAGTCGAGATGGAGATAGCGATGCAAAGCGTATGGAAGAGTACCACGAGAGTCTGCAATCGTCGATGCAATGGAACATTCAGTGGGGCAAATCGAATGGCACTTCTCTCCCATCTTTGTCCCGCCTTCTTGCCAGAGGTAAGGCTTTCCTCGTTATCGGGCTTCGGCGGTCGCTTCTCATCTCTTCGAATTTGTTGCTCATAAGTCCCCGATGTCTTGACACTTATGAGCCTCCTGCCATTCTGTTCACCAACGGTTTCGAAAACCGTGGTGTCCTCTCGATCGTCCTTGACTTTAGGTTTCTTGGGCTTTCCGAAGCCATTAAATTTGGTGTCCTTTTCATCTGTGCCCGGCTTATCCTGAGAGCTGGTGCTACTTTTGGAGCCAGATTTTCGATGTTTATGTCGAGGAGGAGTTCGCGGGGTATCATCCAGGCCCTTTGGGTTTTGTAAGTGAATGCTGCTCACGGCGAGGAAGAGTTGGGACCCACAGTTGCCGAGTATTCATGCTTAGACTCTTGCCTCTCGATTTGAGGTCTTTCCCCTTGTTTGCCTTCCATGGCTGGGGCACCTGTATCGACAATTCTCAATACCGATGCCTTGTGCCCCGTTTGCTTCACACCATTCTGTTCAGCTCCGTTTCCATTCGCTTCATCTGCCCCATTCGCATCATTCGCTCCATTGGTGCCATTTGCGCGAGGATCTTGCTCCACCGCATCAGCGTAGGACTTTGGAGGTAGGTGCTGCTTCTCGCGGTCCTCGGGCTGCGCGGGCTCAGCGTTGAGCGGGGCGGCACTTGCTGCAGCCATTGGCGACAATCCTGAAGATGGGTCTCCGATTGATCGCAAAAGAGTCTTCTCGGTCCGTCCGGGGATTTTCCTTCCGAATGAGAAGTGTTGGGAGAAGATGAGGGAGGCTGGGTCTCCTCCAGAGAAGCTTGGGCGCGCTTTGCTATGACGTGGGTGCCTCTCCGTTCAAGGATTCGCCATTCTGAAACCGCCCAATTGGGCCATCATTTGACATCTGACATGTGATCCGCTCCCCAGAGGCTTTCTCCGATGCACGAATTCCTTCGAGCAGGAAAGGCAATTGGTTACCGGGTCTCTGTTCTCAGATTCGTTGGATGCTCTAATGCAGAGCATAAATCCTGTGGGAATTCTGACCAACATTGGATCGAATAAATGGAGGATCCTCGTCCTTAGACTTACCGAACGCTTCGCATGCTGCCACCGCGCGAATATTCCACTTGAAAGGGACCCATTGGTTTTTTGCAACGGCCACGCACTCGATCGGTATGTGTGTACTTTAGTTGCGGCTAGTGACACGTTCCGGATAGTAAGTCTAAAATCGGGATCCTGATGATCTGATTTTTAGATACATGTATCGAGTCGATGAAGAGCAGTAGGCAGGCAGTTTTGCTATGTTCTTGACGAGAACGAGAAGAGCACCGCGCAAGAGATAAGTTACCGGTAGACTATTTCACGTGAGTATATATGCGAGGGAAGATGAAGCACTGGGCACTTTATAATAAACTTATTCCATGTGAGAAATACATCACAATTCCACTTATAAAGTAAAGGTAATCTCTTGCTAGAGGTATGTAGGACCCGTTAACTTATAGTACACCATTCCTCTCAAAGCCAGTCAAAAAGCACCAGCAAATTTTCCCGCTCTCACAAATGAAACAAAGTGAATCGTAATCTCGATAGCGAGAGAAAGCCCGGCGCTCTATGAATAGCAAGTGCTTTTGAAGACTGCCAGAAAGCAATTATTCCACCCCAAAAACGCCTAGGCCATCCTTCATGAATTGCAATTCGTCCGAAGGTCGTTGTAGAAGAACAAGTCTGTGTCTATCGTTACATCAATTTTCGCTACCTGCGCCGAGGAGAAAATAATGAACGCCTAGATTGACCGAACATAGGACACTTTCGTGTACTTGTACCCTATGTGTACTAATGTTATGAGTGCCCGGCAGCAGACGGGTTTGGATTTTGAGCGTTAAGTTGATTCCTCAGAGAAAAGAGCTCTTCCGAAAGTCTGTTGATCTTGTCTTCCTGGCTCTTCTCTTTCGTTTCCATCGCCAAGACTTTTTCCGACAGTTGTTTGACCTTGTCTTCCAAGGTTTGGACATAGTTCCAGACGCCACGATCACCAGCAGCGAATAGATTGTTACTGTCGCCGCTTCCACTTCCAGGGTGATGAGGTCCACCAGGAGGCCCACGGCCTGGAATTGGTCCTCCCTGTGGTTGGTACATTGTGCTGGGAGACGTAGCACCTGGGCCAGCTTGAACTGGCTGCCCACTGTGGTTTCCGTTGGACGTGTTTTGTTGGTTTGGGGTTTGGCTCGGCAGCGTGTACCTCTGATCAGGAGGTGCCAGACCGGCCAGCGCAGGAAGCTTCGGGCCGCCGTGTGTACTGTGAGGAGAGGGAAGTGACATCCCGGGAGGTGACGCTCTGCCGGATTGTCGACGACCAAAGTGCTGCTGCTGAAACTGCGTGGTGAGGCTTGGCGACCTCTGCCTGTTGATTGATGAAGGATCGTGGCCTAGTTGATGAGAGTGCATTCCGGCTGGACTGAGGGGTTTGGGGCTTTCGGTCATCCCACTCTGTGAAAACATGGAATTGGCTCCTGTGCTAAGTGGCATGGATGATATGCTCGTGTTAGGAGTATGTCCTCCAACGACACTATTTTGCAAGCTTGGGGGCGTCCCTGTGCTAGATGAACCAACCCTGTCTGTATTTGGAGGATAAAGACCCCCGGAAGGCTGAACAGGCCTGGGCCCCGCGGGAGGGTACGTGCTGGGTGTTCGTGAATGTGGCGAATAGCTGTCGCCGCTGCCATGTCCAGAGACGTGTTGTGCTTTGATACTAGGGAGACTGAATCGCCGGCGGTCTTCTTCCGACATCTCATTTTCGTTGGGATGTGGGGTGCCATTCGTATACATTACCCCATCCATAGCCCCTTCATCGCCGTCCCCTGCATTCGAGCCCTCGAAGTCGTCGTCTCCCCCAAAGCTACCCATGCTGGCTCGTCGTCCAGCACAGCCACCCTGACCCTTGCTGTGCCGTGCGAGTGCATCGCCACGAGCAAATTTCCTGTCACACTTTGGGCAGATGTGTGGACGTTCGCCAGTGTGCAACTTCATGTGGCGTTTCAAGTCGTGCAATCTGCGGAACCTCATTGTGCATGTCTGGCAGACGTAAGGCTTCTCTTGACTATGGGTCAAAAGATGACTCTTGAGATTGTGATGCCGAGTGAACTCAGTTTCACAATAGGGGCACTTGTGCTTCTTTTGAGAGGGAGATCTAGGTGCTAATTGTTGATTTTGTCCCGGCATTGGAAGGCTTAGCCCTCGCGGTGGTGCTCGTGCGGCATCCAAATGGCCCATAACGTTACCAGGAAAGGACAGAGCGCGGTTCGAGGATTGTTCGTCGACGGCGTGCAGCTGGTTGACATTTCCAGGTCTTGCTTCTCTAGCTTCAGCTTCTATGGCACTGGTGATTGCTGCAGGGCTCGCAACAGCGGTCGAGCTTGCTGTTGCAGTTGGCGCTGTACTTCCTAGGCTCGCAAGGCTCGTCACACTTGCTGGACTTGTTTCCAGTTTGTCATCAAACTGCATAGGGCTCGGGATCGATATTGCATTTGCCGCTGTCGACAACCCTTCACTCATAGAAGTTGTCGCAATTGGTGCGTCCTGCGGTTTGCTCATACCAACCCCTCCTCCAGCCATGAGGGAGGACAGGGCCTTATGTCCTGGATTCTCACTCATCGCCGGTGCTTGGTTGCTTTGGCTCTTCTGGGCCTCTTCTCTCTTCCGCTGCTCATCAGCCAGTGCTGCCGCCCCTGTGAGAGTAATAGGTGTATAGCCGGGCGAAAACGTGCCTTTGAAGCGTGGCGACTTTGGGGATGGCGACGCTCCCAACCCAGCGTTCGCAATGGAGGTAAGGTTTCCAGGCGCTTGCACCTGCTCCTCTCGACTTCTCTTCAATGACTTTGCTCGTATGGGATTAGCCTCGGGTTGGGTAACGATGGCGGTTGTTGATGGGAGGGTTGCGGGATCTGAGGTTAATTTTGTGGTGAAAAGAGGGGCCGCTGCAGAAA
>Ga0302140_10011117_pt1 | contig 11091 bp, 9 predicted proteins | sample I_Bog_E1_1_FD_202095 | JGI IMG/M metagenome (GOLD analysis project Ga0302140, IMG submission 202095) | Peat permafrost microbial communities from Stordalen Mire near Abisko, Sweden - I_Bog_E1_1 | ecosystem: Environmental > Terrestrial > Soil > Wetlands > Peat | place: Sweden: Abisko, Stordalen...
CCCATAAACCTCCAACTTCTCAACAACACTCCACCACAACACTAGCGTTCTCGATCTCTGCCTTCAACCCAACAAGTGGTGAGTGACATCCTACCCATGAGTCAAAGAGTATGCTGAAACCTCCCGAAGCATTGCCAAAACAACCATCAAGATGACTACACCCTCTGGCCTCAACGTCTACGATGCGATTCGCGATACTATCTTCATCTGCATCATCCAGCAGAAATTCCCCAATGGCGCCTTCGTCAATCTCATCGCCAAAGCCACACCCGTCACCGACTCCCTGGATATCCTCATTGCATCCTCGCAACTATCTACTCGGAGAAGGACATTGTCAAATCTTGCCGCGATGCATTCATCACCTTTCGCAGCCGAAATCCTGGAACCAAGATGCCAGATATCTTGGAGTCCATGGCGCTCATGGGCCCTTTTGAAAAGCTCATCGAGGTTTTCAACACGGATGTCACTGCTCACGGTCTATATGTTTCGCCATCCATGGTCCAAGTTGTGAATGAAGATGGAAGTATCGAGAAGAGCATCGTCATGAATAAGGATGGTACTGGAACTACTACGGAGGGCGGTGTTCCTGGTGTTCCGCCTGGCGCTCCTGAGGCGTTCGTGGCGATGCAGGAGGAGAATACGAAGCTGTTCACCGATGCGGCAAAGCGATCGGCTGCTACTAAGTGTAAGTTTCTAAATCCAATATCCTTGTAGCCGTGGATCTCATTAGAACTGCAGCATCTCCAGTCAAAACTGAGAACAAGAAGTCTCGCAAGAAGGACGACAACCTTGATTTTGGCAAGGCTTTTAGCAAGAACATCAGAGGTGCTTTCATGTGAACTGATTAGCTTCGGGAAGTTAGCGAACTCCTTGGGATGGGACCTAGATTTACAACTTTCAGTGTGGTGAGGATTTTCTTTCGGACTGGATGGGAACCTCCAGCGTCAGATCTCTCAGTAAGCGCCACTTTCAGCAGCGTAAGAATTACACATCGCAAAAATACCCACTGACTCCTCTTTCTGAAGTTAAGTAAAGCGATAGAAAAGCTGCATGCGGAAAGACTTCCACGCGAGGCTCGACATCTACGACAAGATCGAGAACATAGATCCTACTTTCAAATCATTTTCTGAAAAATGGAAAGAAGTCACTAACTAGGTATGCTAAAATGAGTTTATAATTCATCTTTCTCGCTCCTCGCCCTCGCCGCACAATAATCGAAGATTTTCCTTGTAAATCTCCAGACCTTCTTATCTACACCTCTACTCCTCAAATCCGCCAACAACACCTCATTATCAGTGCTCTCTCCCGATGGATGAATCAAAAAGATACCCCCTCCCGATTTTTGCACAGCCTCATTCCCGTCAACAGCATACCTGTCACTGGTAGCCAAAAACACACCCCTCGCACCCGCTTCCTCTACACTCATCTGGTTTTGGGGCTCCATACCGTACTCCTTCGCCTTAGCAAGTCCCGGCGTCGTCACAGGGCCGGGAAACCAATGAACGATACTCAAGCGCGGATTCTCTCTCGCAAGTACCTCTAGAGCCAGAGTCCCCATCATCGCAGGGTGAAACGCCGAAGTCCACGTCGACCAATGCGCCTCCCCTCTTAAATCTAAATCATCCTCGTGCAGTGGTCGTTCAATACCGCCGCCTAGCACGGACACGATGCGAGGTGCAGCGGCGTCGTTGAGTAATGGGAGCAGCTGCTGGATGGCACGCAGCCGTGAGTAATATCTTGTTGTCATGGATTGATCGAGTCCTTCTTTTGTATTCTTGCGTCCTTCGAACGCCATGAAGCCTGGAGACATGAACAGAATGTCGAGCTTTGTCTCTTTCTGCGTGATAGCGGCGACGACTTCGTCGACTTCGGAAATCAGTGAGACATCGGCTGTGATGAGGTTGTAGGAACCTTGGGGCCTGGATTGCTGGAGTGAAGCTAGGAAGCTCTCATGAGAGGCAGCTGCGGATGGGCGTGCTACGGTGTAGATGCGTGGTGAGGATGCATATTGAGCGAAGTGTTGGAGTGTGCTTTGTCCGATGCCTGATGTTGCGCCTATGAATAGGGCGACAAGACCTTGTGAAAGGTTTGCAATCTGAGCATTACATTGCTGTACGACTTGGATAGAGACCATTGTTGGTGACCAAAGTGTTCGACAGATAGATGTCTAAACCTAGCTTTGGCAGCCTAGAGTCTGAAGAACATTAACAGAATCTAATATGACGGCCCCAAGATCGAATGCGTTAACAAGTTGTTATCTGTATTGTATGGAAGAATGCTTGGTAAGCCTTTCCTCTTATGCCTAACGCCGACGAGGACGAACCGAGAATGACCAAATCTTATCATGCCACGTGACTAGGCTAAGCGAGGTAAAAGGGGGAGGTAAAAGGGGGAGGTCTCGAGTAAGGTAAAGCTCTACCAATGGAAGTCAGATACACGTCAGCGAGCTTCCAATTTCTTACTTGAATCTCTAACACTGACTTAAGCTTCCGGAGAACTTTCACTCAGTAGGAGATAACCAATTTTGAAACCTGCGGAGCCCTTTCTATTCGCTCCACGTATGTGCCACGTGCAATATTCAGTTTAGTACGCCGGACTGAGAGGATTTAAGAACCTGCTTTTCTTAGGCCATGTGATGGTGGATTGACAGCTCTCTGAACCATACGGCTGACACTGGGCGGCCGACTTCCGTCAGCCCCTGACTCCTCCTACACTACCATGACCACCACCTAGCTCCAGTTTAAACACACAGCGCCTCAAAACAGCCATTTGAATGCTTTCTCATATTATTAACAAGATGTTGAAGCATATACTTAGACTTGGGCCATTCTATTTAGCAAATATCAAGGTAAATGTCTTCTTCAGACCATTCGACCTTCCTGTCCATAAGACCATAAATGAAACACTCTCCATAGAGAAGATGCTTTCCATTCTCCAAAGCATTATGCACAACGAATGGTGTCTTCAGTCCGTGAATAAAATATATGCCGGAGCCAGGTCTCACACAGAGAGAGCCCAGACCGCATCGTCCCTGTTTTGTAACAAAGAAAGTTCTGTTGTGGCAAATTTCCGAGGCATATCGAGCGTAAAGTGCTGGCTCATCTAGGTCGGAGTTACAAGCGACAGGCTTTTTGATACCTAACCAGGCACTACGAGCCCATTCTTGAAAAGCGCTGTTGATATTTGAAATCTCCGAACTATATGTCGTCCCATAATATGGTTGGATTTTTCCATCGGCTACGAGGGTTGAAGCAAACATTGCTTCTATAGCATCTTTTTCTGGGAGTGTTCCTCTTGCTAATGTGAACCAGGCCCTGAATATGAGATCTTGGGAACCGAAACCCGAACCAACTTCATCAGAGAATGGAAGACCACAGTAAGCAATCTCGTCGACTTGAAGAGCACGAATGCGAAGGATTTCGCCGTATTCAGTGAAAGTAAAGTCTGGTTGAGAGACGGTGGCAAAGAATGCATTGGAAGTCTCTTTTTTCAGAAGAGGGCTGAACGGGACTGGCCGAGATTTAATCCGCCAGTCGGGTGCCCAGGAACGAATTCCAGATCCGGGCTGACCATCATTAATAGTGCGCTTGTTTTCAGGCCAAAGAAGTTTCAGAGCCCTGTTATCTCCGTATCCAGCAAAATAGAGGATTTCCAGGCTCCGAGTCTCCACCATGTGAGCTTCTGCGAATCTTTCATACAGTTTCTCAGGAGGCATGCTGTAACTAGCTGTGAACCATTTTGAAGGGCTGTCCTTAAATGCAATTCCACAAAGAGCGTTTAGTCGATCTTCATCCTCCTTACATTCCCAATCACATAGTATGTGAGCCAAACTGGGGTAAAACGTTGACTCAAACTGCTTAGATCTGATTTCATCCTTTAATAGATTCAGTCTTTGGGCATTACGGTATGGCTGCCCAAAGTCCGAACAATGAGGGAAGATTAGCAGAGAAGCAAGGATCCGAGTCGCAGTGAAGAACGTATCCCCAGGAATTGAGAGCTGGCCGCATCGAATTTGAAGATTAGAGGCGAGTAATACCTCTTGAACAACCCAAAGCCTCTTGAACCAAGGCCGTTGAAACAAACAAGCTGCGGCCTTCATATGTTTGCTATCGGGTGAAAAGGGGCCTGTTGAATTGTCTCGTCCAGGTACTCCTTCTATTAACATCTGGAAAAAATGAACTGAATCAAACGACGGGTCCGCCATGTTGCCCAGAAAACATAGGAATTTTATTCCAATTTCGGTGTCATCGGTCGGATCTCCAAGCCAACCAATCACTTGACATGCCTGCTGATATATGGTCCCCATAAGTGATATCTGAACGGATTTCTCAGCTTTATCGCTTTGGTTGATGCAAATCTGATCTACCCAAACCCGATTGCTTGCGTGACTAGACGATAGTTCTTTGACCACCTTAAACAAAGTTTCCGTAATGGCAAGAGAGTTCCCATCCTCTAGTAGTATAGAACTAGTAGGCTGCTGATCTCCCCATACATAAGAAACAGCACAGTAGTCTGGCGGGTCTTTCAGTCTCGAGGATATCAAACGTCCGGAGAGCTGTGTTTCCGCGGGATGTGTTTGGTTCAGTTCCAAGATTCGAAATGCACCTGAATCTCCTAACGTGTTGTAGATATAGTCGGGCATCATTGCTCAGTTGACGCTGGCTAGAGTGGTGCGGCAGGATGTGTAAGCTGCCTAGAAGTTGTATGGTGAGAAAGTCGAATGATAGAAAGAAGGACAAGTCAATGTGATAATGAGAGAAGATTGAGCCTTGCGGCTTTGCAGATATTTCTTGTCTGCACTCAGCCTCACGAGGCTTCGCTCTCGCTAGGCAGACACGGGTTTGATGCGCTGGCCACGTCAGGCGCGCATCAGAGACTGAAATGACATGCACGCCTCACGAAGCCGGGCTGGGGAGTTAAAAGTATGTGAAACTATACTCTATTAAATGCTCTCGCTGGAGTAGTTCCGCAGGAGACCTGCAATCTGGAGTGTATCGCACTAGGGATTGTTGTGACAGTTTTAGTGGCACGTGATTGACAGGGTCACCTGACCAAGGACTACGACCCGATCAGCCAGCCTCCGCTACCTAAATCCTGGTTATGAAGCCATAGTAGCTGCCTTTGTATATGGTATATGTAAATACCTATCATCCCTCGTCCTCCTCTTCTCTTCTCCTCTGTTTACTTTCATATCCTTATTATAAAAAGCAGAATCCACGAGATTACACTTAGTAAGTTGTCGTTGACTCATCTGTGCCTTATGCGGCACCGGAAATCCGCCCATGAATTACGTTCTTACTAAGATGGACAGTAGTTCTTTTTATTGCTGGGAATGAAAGGTCGTTTTTGCAAAACGAAGAGTTAAACCTGGTATTGGGGATCTACTTCGTAGAGTTTGATGTACGTTAACAGAGTCTAGTATGAGGGCCCCCTATAATAAATTTATTGACCAGATGCTATCTGCGTGTTGAAAGAGTCCTTGGTAAGCCTTTTCTCTTATGCCTAACGCCGGCAAAGGGAAAGAAAAGTCACATCATGCCATGTGTGACTAAGGTAAGCGAGGAAAAAGGGGGGAGGTCTTGGAGGAGGTTCACTCTATGTAGTTCAGATATATGGTAGTGAGCCTTCAATCCCTCAATTAATTCTCAAATTCTCCTTCAAGCTTTTTGGGAGCTTTCACTTAAGTCAGTCGATATCCAAGTCGAAAGCCCCTTCTGTTCGCTCACTCCAAAACCCTGCTTGAATACGGAGGACGCGGCCATAAGTCTTGCAACTGCCGGGGTCTGACGCCACGTTCGCTTAAACCGAATGGTCGTTGCATAACAACGAGAAGGCGCTAAAACTCCAGGCTCCTATCCCCTCGACCGGTGAGACATGGTCCACGCTAGCAAGGGGGGTGTGGCTGCACGCAAGCCTCACCTCCTTGAGAATAAGAGTAGGAAAAGGAGGTGAGGCTTGCGTGCAGACACACCCCCCTTGCTAGCGTGGACCATGTCTCACCGGTCGAGGGGATAGGCCTTCCAGTGCTTTACGATAGCGCACAGGCCCTATAAGCATCGCTAAAGCCCAAGGCCTTTTAGGCTATCAAGCCTCTAGACTTCGTTGCCCTGCCAGACCCATGTAGGGTCGGAGGCGGCCGCACCCACCCCTGCCGGTTGCAAGACTTATGGCCGCGTCCTCCGTATCCGGATGGAGGATACCGCGCACAGCTCCACTACGGCGTGTACCTACCAACATCACCTCCACCACCCGGCCAAGACCCAGCATAACCATTTGCTGTGACAAGATTTGTACCATCTGCCAGATGTAGTGCGGCCCACGTGTCTTTGGAACAGAGCCCAAAAGCCTGCAAATTTGTTGGCGTTTGAGTGATCCAGTGTATATAATCTAATTCTAAAGTCAGCTAGGCACTTAGAAAGTCGTGTAACGTATTGCCTACCTTGACATTGGCCTTGGCCAGCGCAAGGCTGGTACCCTGGCCCACTGAAAAATGCCCAAGAAGCAGAAGCATACGTATAAATATTCGAGCCACCCTGGATATAGTTGGCGAATCCCATGCGACAACGTGTATCACCGCCACTACACCAAGAGAAATCTGGATCTCCCCAATTTGTGACATCGGCAACCCATGGTGCAGGTGCAATCTGCTTTGTATTGTCGCCTTGATCATAGTTCGTCTCGGACTGTAGCAGAGAAATTATCACGTTGCTCGCTTTCCGCAAGTTGAGCTGGAACAGCCACCAATGCTCACTGCCTAAAGCATGGAGCCAAGTTCCTTGCGTCGCTTCGACAAACACGCCGCCTTTGGCTGCTATATTTGATCCTCCAGCAAACCCTTCGGTGATATGGTCCGCAACCCAATTCCACACATTCTCAATATATGCCGAAGAGGTAGGTGCGAGATGAATACCAAGGAAGGCAGCCTGGCATTCGTTGCTCGCATCAACACAGGTGTTTGTCAGTGCGCTTGCTCCAAGTGTGCCTCCAACCGTAACAAGAGAATTCCATAGCGCGACCTGACCAGGAGATGTACCTGCCATGTTGAACTGAATGATGATGGCACCGGGAAGCACATCGGAGACGGTGAATCGCATATCTTGGATCTGAGCTGTCCCGACATCGCCCCCATTTCCAACTGCTACGACTGGTTTCGGGTTGCTAGAGTCTTTAAAGAAGTCGCCATTCCCGGTAATAGTCGCCCACGCTTCTCCAACAATGCGAGAGCCCTTTGGGATGAGGAGAGTGGAGTCGACTCGGTACTTGCCAAATGGGAAGTACGCAATTTTGTTATTGGTAGCCGCATACTGTAGAACCTGATTTAAAACTCCAGATTCGTCGATAGAATGATCCCCGAGGACCGTGTGGCCACCATTCTGGGATGGATCTTTGACGTTGATGAAGTCTGTAACGGGATTTGTGGCATAGTTGGGAGCAGGTAGCACCGGATATCTTCCCCCTGGTGCAAGTGCAGCAGGACGAGTGTTTGTGGTTGTTGTAGCACCGTAGATTGGATTGCGGCCAACGGTATTCGCATATGTGAAGGTATTGACATGGCTAGCAGCACCGAGAACCGTGACACCATTGACTTGGGCGATGTCTGAGTTGGTGTCTTTGCTAAGATTTTCAATCAGGAACGACGGGAAGACAGTCGTGACAAAGGTTACCCCAGAATTGATAGATGTGGCATCGATTAAAGCAACCCAGGGAGAACCACCAGTGTTGCTGACCCCGGTTCCACAGGTATCAAAAGTAGGAGCAATGATTGATATTGTGTTGCCTCCAGAAATGAGCATACCAATGGTGTTTTGGTAGAAGTAGATACTTTTATACAGTGCTTGTTGATGTCCGTCATGCCAGATACCATTCTGGTACTCTGTTAATATCTATAACTTCTCTTTTACACTCTGGAAAAACTTACCTGCCCACGCTCGACACGCACATCTGCGAGACCAAGCGTAGAACCTCTCCCAAGATGAATACCAGAGTGTCCATTGCCGTTGACAGAGGTCGCCATAGTAATCTTGACGTTCTGTAGTTGCGCAGCTTGAGCGACACCCCACCAAAGTGCTGTGAACGTGTTTCCTTCACGATGTCAATAACGTCTGTGGTGAACACAGTAAACTGAAGTATTTACCTCCCGGAATTGCGGTTGTGTCAAGAATCAAATTTTTTAAGCCCACTGCAAATGAAAGCTCTCCCGAAACACCGGTTGTTGGGTCCTGGCCAGAAACGAGAGTTTGGTCTCCCGTGAAATCCGCGGCAGCTTTGATAGTAGGAGGCTAGTCAGGCGAGTAAGTTATCGGCCATTGCAATTCCTCAAGAGCGAACTTACGTCAGTAGCATCTCCCATGAGAATGGTATCTGTATTCATATATATTGTCTTGTTGATAGTATACGTCCCTGGAGGAATATATACAACCTAGAGAATGTGTTAGGATCGTAATCCGTCATCGTTGTATGTCAACTTACTCTCGGTTGAGAAGCCAGCCATTCTCCATGGCGACTTGTGCCATCTCCAGCAGAGTTGATAGCTGTTTGGATGGAAGCGCCATCCCCAGGATTCACCGCTTGGAAAACTGGATATGTGTAGTCTGGGTCGAGATCCGGTGCATACCCGCGAGCCGCACCAGTATGATCCATGTTGGCATACCAAAAGGTTGTAGCCCTCTTCGCGAGCTTCACATCCTCATTCTCAGATGTCGGCAAAGCCAACGCCTGGCTCACCAGAATTGCCAAAAAGATAATGAGCTTCATTGCGCTGTTTTGTTCACGGGGAGAACACTTGACCTACCTACCTGAGGGTCACTGGCATCGGTGATTATATAGCCACATTGTTGGTTTTTAACCTTACCCTTTTAGGGTAACACGAGAGATCGGTATGATCACTGAAATCAAGTCCTTGCTAACTAAACGGCCTTGTATCCATATTTGAACAACCAAAATCTCGTGTAGCTCACGCTCAGCTGACGGTGCCAAGGCGCCAAAGTTGAGACTAGGATGCAACTCATATTGCGCTCATGGTACTCCTGTACGACCGCTATCAAAGAAGTATTGAGTTCAGGTACCACCTGAGAGATTTAGTCTAGTGCGCGGAGCTGAGAGGAGCTAAGACGCTACTTCAATAGGCTATAGCTTTTAGTCGATGAATTGACAAGCATCCGAGCCATGCGGCTGACGATGAGCGGCCGACTTCTGTCGGCCCGCTGATTTGCGAAGTAATCACCGCATAAAGATTACTAAATCTCGTTGGGAAAATCAAGCTCACGGGACCAGGTAGTGCGTATAGACGGGCCGAAACTTGCATCTTAGGGGTCAAAGTGGGGCAGCTCTAAATAGACTTCTCGTTCAACCGCCTCCGCTGACCTATACGTACCCATCTCGCAGTCTCGTCGGAACTTGTGACACTTTAGTAAAACTTCTTTTCATCTTATACTTCAAAGTCAGTCACATGCTGGAGAAATACATTCTGATATTTTTCTATACGTTAGCACCAAATGCGAAGAATAGTACGGTTAGTACGGAAAAATCAGAATTTAAACTCCCTCTATCATTTTAACAAAGATCGAGCTTCTCCCATTGTAACCCTTTTTATTCTCAGAAATATGAACAAATTCGATTTAGAAGTGATTCAAGCCGATCGCTAGTACCACAAACTGAAGAACAAGCCCAAGTGGGACAAGGTTCCTCACAGAAATTGCTCTAGACGTATGACTACTGGTGGGTGACGGACTGGCGGATGTACCGGTAGTTGAACCCGTGGTTGTACCACTGGACCCCGCAGTAGGCGTACTAGGGGGCAAGGAGGTGGTTGATTGCTGACCTGTGGACGAAGTGCCAGTGCCGGTCGAGCTTGATGAAGGGGTAGTGACAGTTAAGGTCGTGGCAGAGAGCGATCCGGTGAACAGGGACGTCGAAACCTGGAGTTCGTCAATGACTATCGTCAATTGTTGAGAGGCGATCCTGCGGAATGCTATTTTTCCAAGTACAATTTTGAGACTTTTGGCTTACCGGAACAGCTTCATTTGTTGGTGGAGGCCCAATCAATAGCGGGAGGCCACAATTTCCGTTCTGTAGCCCTATCTGACCTTCAACACAGCAGAAGTAGTTATAGTTCGTAGCAGTAGCCTTGGTTGCATTCCAGAGCGACCAGGCGGGGTCGGCACAGGTTGGATTCCGTTCTTCCACAAAACCAATGCAATCGTCTTCTGAGAGGCGCCACGCCATGTCAGTATCTGACTTAAAAATGACCTTGCCTTTCAAGTTGATAAAGAATGGGGAACTGCTTTGGAAAACAGAAATTGAACCAGAAAGAAATCCCTATGAAGATAACTTACCTCCAGGACAGCACACCTCGGCGATGGCATCACCAGAGTTCATGCAATTGAGGGAATTCGGGCAGCAGAATGCTCCGGTATCGCATGCTTTGGTCCCTGCAGGGCAGCTTGAGGCTGCCAACGACCAGCCTCCTTGTACTGCCATAGTGCTGTCGGATTCGGTAATGCCAGACTGAACTGACACTGCAAGACTTGAGACAATTGAAGATATGATGACGAACGACCTTGGAGATCAGATTCAGTCGCTTTTTTAATCGTTGTTTTCGCTCTTGTGAAGCTTTGGATATCGCGGGGCTGAGCTGCGGGGTCAATAGGTGCCTTCGGGTACCCAACCAAGATCGACTCACATGGAATGCTACTATTCTTCTGTATATAGCGAGATTGCAGCTTTATGTGATATCTTGCTCTTGGAGAGTCATCAATTTTGAGGTTGGAGAAGATCAGGTGTCATCGGATAGCCAGCTTCCTCTTTCGAAAAGATATGCAAGTGCTCGGTTATCCTCACAATTCAGCCAATCCTTCTTCGTATGACTGCAGATCCAGAACCCCGCACCTGCAGTACCCATGCGAATCATGACGACTAGGTGAAATTGAGGGCACTAAAAGATAGACATACGTCGGGCTAATATGTAGATCTAGCGGGTGTGTCAATCCCTTTTGAAGGACTTTCTAGTTTTGGTTATTTAAGCGAGCTGAAAAAGGGAGGTATTGTTCGGGCAGCTCATGATGGGCACAGAGAGCGGCACAAAATGTTCCA
>Ga0302140_10011119_pt1 | contig 11089 bp, 13 predicted proteins | sample I_Bog_E1_1_FD_202095 | JGI IMG/M metagenome (GOLD analysis project Ga0302140, IMG submission 202095) | Peat permafrost microbial communities from Stordalen Mire near Abisko, Sweden - I_Bog_E1_1 | ecosystem: Environmental > Terrestrial > Soil > Wetlands > Peat | place: Sweden: Abisko, Stordalen...
CCGCGGGAGCTTGCGGGGCCTGCTGTGCGTTGTTGATGTTGCTGGCGGACGGCGGCGCCGCGGTATTCACGGATGGCTGCTGGGCAACGGCAGCTGAAATCAGCAGTGCCAGGCTTACTACCAGTAACGATCTGGGGCCTAACGGTCTGGGAGCGGCAGAACGCATAAACGCGAATTTCCTCCGTGCGATTTTTAGATGCACTTACAAGCAAGCGCGGAAATCGAAATTACGTGCATCTACAGCAAAGACCCGAGGCCAATGCAGACGTCCCGGCAATTCCAATCTCTTTGCGAACTTAGCAGCACGAATCCCATGTCTGTTTGCAACCGTAACACCACTGCGGGCAACTATTTCTAAGACAAAAATAACGGCAAGCCGCGTGAAATCGTGTGGAGGTGGGGTTTGAGCGTGCTGCGTATCCTTATCGCGGATGACCACGAGGTGGCGAGAAAAGGCATTTGCGCCTTGCTTGAAGAGCACGCCGGTTGGGAAGTTTGCGGCGAAGCTAAAGACGGCCGCGAAGCCGTCGAATTGACCAGCCAGTTAAACCCCGACATTATCCTGATGGATATTGGCATGCCGAACCTGAACGGCTTGGATGCCGCCCGTCAGATTCTTGCCACCACTCCCGAAGCTCGCATCCTCATCCTCACGGTGCACGATTCGGAACAAGCCGTTCGCGAGGTTCTGGCCGCGGGAGCGCGTGGCTTCTTGCTGAAGTCCGATTGCGGCCGCGATCTGATTGCCGCCATCGAAGCCCTGCAGCAACGTAGAACTTTCTTTACCTCCCGCGTGGCCCAAATGATGCTCGATGGCTACTTGCGCCCCGAAGACAACGGCGATCACAACGGACAATGCATCTTGACGCCGCGCGAGCGCGAGGTAATCCAGCTCGTGGCCGAAGGCAAGAGCACCAAGGAAGTCGCCTTGGCCCTCAGCCTTAGCGTGAAAACTGCGGAAACTCACCGCACCAACCTGATGCGCAAACTCGACTTGCACTCCGTGGCCGCGCTCACGCTCTACGCCGTACGCAACGGCATCGTTCACATCTATTGATCCGAGTAATTTTCGATCCGAGTGAGTTTCGATCTAAGTGAGTTGTGATACCGCAGCTTCGTCCGGCAGCTTTTCCATAGAGCGCGACGGCCGCCAACTTAGGTGCTTTACCGGATACTCCCAACCGGACCTCGCCGCTAAACTGCGGAGGTTGGTTACAAAAGCGGTTTCAGGAGAAATGCCGATGCTCTGGACGATAGCCGTTATTTGCTCATCCTCTGCATGTTGTGCGTGCTCCAGTTCCTAATTTCTTGTTCGAAAGGTTTCACCAAATCCAAGGAGGTAAATCCATGAATAGCGATCAAGTGAAGGGAAAAGTAAAAGACGTTGCAGGACGTGCCGAGCGCCAGGTGGGCGAATGGACCGGCGATAGCGAAACCCAGGCTAAAGGGGCAGTCAAGCAGGCGGAAGGCAAAGTGCAAAACGCCTGGGGCAACGTCAAGGAAGCCGGAAAGAAGGCAGCCGACAATACCAGCCGCCCGTCAGATGACACCGCTGAGGCCAAAGAAGAAGAACGCCGCAAAGCAAGCTAGTAGAGACCTCCAAAAAAGGAGCCGTTGGTCTATGGACTGGCGGCTTTTTTTCGTTCTCCCTCGGCACTCTCCCACAGTGATTTTGCGATCCAGATTGAGTTTAAGGAAATGAGAGAGAAAAAAGCATAAATCCTAGGCGCCAACATGCCGGGGAACCGACCCTCTCCTCAGCCGTTCTACACCTTCCACAACTCAGCCAAAGCGCGGGCCGCATCCGTCACGGCGCGCTTCTCCGCGTCCGCCTGCGAAATGCCTAAGACCAGTCTGCGAGGTACGATCGGTGCGCGTTTCTTCGCCGCCATATCTGCGTGCAGTTCGCAAACCGCCGATTCAAACTTGCGGCGAAGATCTTCCGGAGAGGGTGAACGGTGCGCTTCAATGCGGTGTCCAACGATTCTATATGCCATAAGAGAAGACTCAACTTTCACTCTTCTCGCACTTTATGGTGAGACGCGGTTGCGAACAATACCGTGTAGCCCCGGTTGCACCCTGATAGTTTCCCTACTCGCCCTTACTCTTAAATGTAAGCGTGCCTTAATGTTGTTGGCAGGAAATGCAAACCTCTCGCAGCGGACGCACCGAGGCAGGTTAATTAAATAACGAAGGGAGATAACGAAGGAAAGATAACGAAGGAAAGATAACAAACCAAAAAAACGGAGGAAAGATTCGCAGCTAAGCCGCTGCGCGCATTTCCACGCAAGTCCGAAGCGCCCGCAGAGCATAGAGGGCGTCGTCCAGAGCCTGATCTTCTTCAATCGTGTCAGCCTTAGCGTTGCAAAGTTCTCTTGCACGGGCGACGATGGCATTCTGAGCGTCGGCAATTCGTCCGGATAACATTCCCGTATCGGCCTCGAACAGAGCTGCGTTGTAGAGCTCTCGCCAGCTTCGGGTGGGTGATGGAAGGAGGGATTGACTAGTCATAATTCGAACTCCGGGGGAATTTGCTGCAGAAAAACTGTGTAAATACCTTAGGAAAAGTTGCATCCAACTGCTATACAGTGGATTCCGTATATGCCAATGGGAAGTCAGCCTGAAGAAGCCGCCTCAATACGCAGATGGATGCAGGGCGCGGAAGCCGTTGTCGTTAAAGTGTTTGCAAGCCAGGAAAGAGTTACTCCCCGGCCGTAATTGACAGCAGCGGGTTTGTGCTAAACAATTGATGTCGCCTAAAAAGTGAGGATAGACAATGACAGTGGAACCGGAAGAAACGCACTTGGAGCACGGCCAGCAATCGACAGCGGGTAAATGGATACTTCTTTTCCTGGCGATTGTTTTTGTCGCCGCGGCCGTTTACGGCTACGTTATCACCGACCAAAAGGTCGAGAAATTAACCAGCGACCTGAGCGCCAGCCGCACGCAGGTCGGAGAATTGCAAAAACGCATGCAATCCGCCGAAGCTCAGGAAGAAACCCTGGGCGAAAAACTGGGCATGACCAAGAAAGAATTAGCCCAGCGCGCCGCCGAACTACAGGCCCAGCAAAGAAGTACCGAATCGCGGCTGGAGAAAGAAGCGCAAGAACAAAAGCAGCAAATTGGCCAGGTCAGCGGGGAAGTGGCCGGAGTCCGAACCGATGTCGGAGGGGTTAAAACCGACGTTGCCTCGACCAAGGCCGACCTGGAAGCCACCAAAGCCAAGCTGCAATCTGCAGTCGGAGACCTCGGCGTGCAGAGCGGATTGATCGCGAATACGCGCGGTGATCTGGAAGTGCTCAAACACAAGGGGGATCGCAACTATTACGAATTCACCCTGTTGCGCGGCGCCAAGTCCCAGGCGGTTGCAACGGTCGGGCTGCAGCTCAAAAAAGTCGATCCCAAACACGGCAAATACACCATGGCCGTAACCTCTGACGATAAGACCATCGAGAAAAAAGACCGCAACATTTCCGAGCCCATTCAATTCTACTCGGGTCGCGATCACCTGCTCTTTGAACTCGTCGTCTGGAGCGTGGAGAAGAATAAAGCCACAGGCTATCTGAGCACTCCAAAGAGCGCCCCCGTTCCGGTGACCGCCAATTGAACGGAGTGCTTTTTCCGGCGGGCTGGCACATCATTTTGCAGATTGCCCTGCGTACCGGAGTCATTTACCTGGTCGTGCTGATCGGCGTTCGCCTGAGCGGCAAACGTGAAGTCGGGCAGATGACTCCGTTCGACCTGACGCTGCTGCTCCTGCTGTCGAATTCCGTGCAAAACGCAATGACCGGTCCCGATACTTCTCTGCTGGGCGGCGTTGCAGCGGCCACAACCCTGCTGGTCTTGAATTATGGCATCGGCAGATTCTCCGGCTCCAGCCGCGTATTTCGGCGTGTGGTCGAAGGCGAACCCGGCCTTTTGATTCACGACGGAAAAGTCCTGGATGAGCACATGGCCAGGGAACACGTCAGCCTGGACGAACTTGAGCGTGCCCTGCGCGAGCATGGAATCGCGAACACGAAAGACGTGGCTCTGGCTGTCCTCGAGGTCGACGGCTCCATCAGTTGCCTGAAGTATGACGAGATCAAACCTGACGCCAACACCCATCTGGTTCGGCGACGGTTCATCCAGAAAAAATAACTGCCAGAAAAAAATAATTAATCGAGTGGCACGAAGCGGATGCAGACCGGTTGGTCAATCTCCCACTCTTTCCCAGTCGGCGTCAGCTTTCCGGTTTGCTGGTCGATGCGGAATAAAACTACGTTGTCCGATTTTTCGTTCTCCGCCAATAAAAACTTTCCGCCCGGAGCGATTACGAAATTGCGCGGCGACTGCCCTTTGGTCGGAACGTATTCTTTAAACGTCAGCCTGCCGTTATCCGAGTCGATGGCGAACATCGCAATGCTGTCATGCCCGCGATTCGACGCATAAAGAAACTTGCCCGAAGCATCAATCTCGATCTCGGCGTCGTCATTGTGCCCGGTGAACGTCTTGGGAATCGTGGACAGCGTCTCCAGCGGACGCAACGAACCAGTTGAGCCGTCGAAAGAAAATGCTGAAACGGAGTCTCCCATCTCATTGATAACGTACCCAAATTTGCCGTTGGGATGAAAGGCGAAATGCCGCGGCCCCGCTCCGGGATCAGCCTTGGCAAACGCTGGGTCATTGGGAGTCAGCGTTCCTTTGCTGGCGTCGAACTTGTAGACCAGGGTTTCATCGAGTCCAAGATCGTCCACGATAGCAAACCGATTATCCGGCGAAAGATCAATCGAGTGCGCGTGCGGTCCCTCTTGCCGCGCAGGATTCGTACCGTGCCCACTATGCTGCACAAACGCCGAAGCCTCCCCCAGGCGGCCATCTTCGAACACCGGGAAGACCGCGATACTGCCGCCAGTGTAGTTCGCCACCAGAACGTACTTTCCGGTTTTATCCAACGTGATGTAGCAAGGGTCCGCGCCCTTCGATGCCACCTGATTCAAAAAAGTCAGCTTCCCGGTCTTGCGATCGATCGCGAAGGCGCTGACGGCCCCGCTTTTCGCGCCCTTAAAATCGCCGCCTTCGTTCACTGCATAAAGAAAATGATGAGTGGGGTCAATCGCTAAAAACGAAGGATTGCCAGTCTCTGCCGCCAGGCCAATCGGTGTGACCTGTCCGGTTTCTGAGTCGAAGCGATAGGCATAGATCCCCTTGCTCTTGCTCTCGCCCGCCGTGTAAGTACCGGCATACATCAAATATTTATGCGGGGAGCGGGCCGCTGATCCGAGGGAAGCCACGATCATTACCAGTGCGATTGGAATAAGTGCCATGGGAAAAATAATCGTCCGAAAAATCTGCTGAGTAGACTTCATCTTTGTATAGGACCTCTTTATATGGAGCCTGTTATATGGAGCCTGGTTTGACCCGGACGCGAGCATCCAGCGGGGAGCAATCACCTGGTCAGAACCACAGGCACCGGCTGATCGTAAGGTTGAATAATAAGGCTTACCGAACGGCGCTGATTGAACTCGTCCAAAGTGACCGGAAAGCTGACCATCACGGTCCGCTTCACTTCCCGCCCCGGTTGCAGCTTGTCTTCGGGAGCCAGCGCCGGTTGGGAGTTCACCTTCAAGGCAGGAAAGCCTTGGTAGTAACGGTCGAAGTCGATTGCGGAAACTGCATCTTCCGCATGTTCGCCGCTCGCGGTCACCACCTTTCCTTGAATGCCACGCACCCAAAGAGTTTTCCCGGCCGAACTCCGCAAGCTAAACGTAAGCGCGGCGAGCACAGCGTTTTGCCCCGGAATCTGCACCGCCGTTACGTTATCCAGCGATCCGGCAGCCTGGGGCTTGGGGCGCTGAACCAGCGCAAAGATGCCCGCCAGAATCAGCACTGCGCCCGTCGCCAACAGGAGAATCTTTACCGGAGGCAAGTTTCGCTTGGCAGTTCCAAACTCGTCCCCGATGTGAATTGTGGGTCCACGCTGCCCGGTTGGCGCTTCTGAGACGCTCGGCGTTGTCTGAGAAGGTGTAGCAGGATTGGCAGTTGGATCAGGCATTTTCTATTCGCTGGTAATCGATTCTACTCCGCTTTTTTGCCGACGAAGCCCGAAGCCCGAAAGCCGCCGCCCGGCTAGTCCCACTCGTGCTTCATCGCCTTCGCGAATCCTTCCACCGGCAATGTATTCAATACATCGCTGGCCGTCAGCCACGCCCTGCGCGCCTGCAAAATGCCGTACCGGATTTTCTCCATGTGCGAAGTGTGATGAGAATCCGTATTGATCACGATTTTCACGCCGCGCTGTTTGGCCTGGCGAAGATGAACATCGTTCAGGTCGAGGCGATCCGGATAAGAATTTAACTCCATCGCGACCTTGTTCTTCGCCGCCGCATTCAGAACGGCGTCCATATCAAATTGGTAGGCGTCACGCCGCAGTTGAATGCGTCCCGTAGGATGCCCGATGAGCGAAGTGTTGGGATTCGAAATGGCCTTGAGCAGGCGCTCGGTCATCTTCGCCGGCTCCTGATTAAAAACCGAATGCACACTGGCGATGACAATATCCATTTGCGCGAGAACGTCCTCGGACAAATCAAGATCGCCATCGGCCAGGATGTCAACTTCAATTCCCGCAAAGATTTTAATACCGTCAATCTTCTCATTGGCCGCGCGAATGCGCTGGATATGCTCCACTGCGCGCTTGTCGTCGAGTCCGTTGGCGAACGCCAGGTTCTTCGAATGATCGGTGATCGCCATGTACTGATAGCCGCGCGCTTTGGCCGCCTCCGCCATTTCCTCGATGGTGTTGCGGCCGTCGGTTTCAACCGTGTGCATGTGGACGTCGCCCTGAAGATCCTCAAGTGTAAGCAACCTCGGCAGCGTGTGTTTTTCCGCTTCGTTGATCTCGCCCAGGTTTTCGCGCAGCTCGGGTGGGATGTAATCGAGGTTCAGTTTGGCATAAATCTCTTCTTCGGTTTTCCCGGCAATCGGTTTCTCGGTTTTTAGGTCCGCCAGGCTGTACTCATTGAGCGTGTAGCCCATTTTAAGGGCGCGCTGCCGCAGGGCGACGTTGTGCGCTTTCGATCCGGTGAAATATTGCATGGCGGCGCCGAAGGATTCGGGCGGCAACAGTCGAACATCCACCTGCAAGTCATTCCGCAGACGGAAGCTGATTTTGTTATCCCCCTGCGCGATGGTGCTCATCAGCGGCGGATATTTCGCGATATACTCCACTGCCTTCGCCCGCTCAACCTCGCTGCAGCACGCCGTCCCCGTCACCAGAATGTCGAGATCGCCCACCGTCTCACGTCCGCGCCGCAACGAGCCCGCGGGCGTGATGCGATCGATGCCCGGAAATTTCGCCAGATATTCCGTCAGCTTATTCGCCTCGATTTCGCCTGCGTCAATCAGAAATCGGCCCGAAATACGTCGATAATCTTCAATCGCCTTCAGCAGTTTCTGTTCGTGTTTCTCGCCCATGCGCGGCAGTTCACGAATCTTGCCTTCGCGCGCCAGTTTCTCCACACCCTCCACATCGCAGACCTGGTGGGCGCTCCAGATCAGCGCAATCGTCTTCGGTCCCAGTCCCTGAATCTTCAGCAACTGCAGCATCGACGGATGATATTTCTTCAGCAGTTCCGCCTGCAGCGGCAGACTGCCGGTTTTCAAAAGTTCTTGCAGGTTCAGCAGCATGCCCTTGCCGATGCCGGCAATGGCAAGGACTTTCTTTGGTTCCCCAATAATGTCTTTGATCTGCTCGGTGTGATTTTCTACAGCTTGGGCCGCATTGCGGTAGGAGCGGATGCGGAAAGAGTCCTGCGCGTCGATCTCAAGCAGATCGGCGGTTTCGTAAAGAATGTTGGCGATTGCCTTATTGTCCACGCACTAAAGCTTAACCAAGAATAGCTCGGAGCGCCAACGGGACTACACACACGCGAAAAAGGCGTTATTCAATGACGTCTTCACGCGCTCTTGCTGACGTTGGCCGCCTGCGGGCCCTTCTGTCCTTCGGCGATTTCGAACTCCACTGCATCGCCCTCCTGCAGGCTTTTGTACCCTTCGGAACTAATGGCGCTGTAATGTACAAAAACGTCGGGACCATCCTCTCGTCCAATGAACCCGTAGCCTTTAGCGTTGTTGAACCACTTAACCGTGCCTTTCAGACGTTCCACGCGAACCCCTCTTTCCGCACGTCTTACGAGCGGGTTAAGAAAGACGTGCGCCAATACGATGCACTTTGCGGCGCGCAGGGATGGAGCCTCGCAGTGTTTTTGCTGACATCGGTTTCCTTCAGGTATTCAACTGATGCGAACTTGGTGGTCAAGCCACAGAATGGAAGCGATCGTCTTAGCGTCTCGAATGGTTCGGTTCAATACCATGCGCACGGCGGCGGGCAGCGCGACCATCCGCTTGACGATCACTTCGTCGGCTTCGGGCTGAGCCTTCCCCGCGCGCAGGCCTGTGGCCAGAAATACCGACATGGTCTCGGCGACAAATCCGGGACTCGCGTAAAAGTTTAGGATCAGCCCCCAATTCTCAGCCGTGTAACCGGTTTCTTCCAGCAGTTCGCGCTTGGCCGCGGGCAGCGCCTTTTCGCCGGGATCGATTCTCCCCGCGGGAAGTTCCCACAAATAGTCTTTCGCGGCGTGGCGATATTGCCGCTCCAGCAAAACTCGTCGCGCGTCCCCCGACTCATCGACCGCCAGCACCACCACAGAGCCCGAGTGATGAACAATGTCGCGCCTCGCCTCGACTCCGCCAGGTTCTTGAACATGGTCTGTCGTCACCCAGAATGCCGGCCCGCGATAAACGGTTTTGGAGGAAATCACCCGTAATGTGTTACCGGACCTCTTTTTGGATCCCGCCGGCTTTGCGATCGAGCGCTTGGACTTGGGCTTGGACTTGGGCATGAGAACAATATAAAGGAAGCTCCGCCGAGGCACGCGCGCTTCTGCTATTCTGCCGGGCATGTCGGCAAGATTGCCTGGGGAACTATCGGCCAAGCCTCAAATCGCGATTGTCGGAGCAGGGAATCTCGCGGGCGCTCTGGCTGTTTCGCTGCGCAAAGCGGGATACGGCCTCGAGCAAATCATTTCTCGCGATCCGCCTGCGTCGCGGTCCAGAGCAAAGAGCTTGGCGCGAGAGACAGGTTCCATCGCAGTCCCAGTTAGCCGCGCAACAATTCAAGCCGGTGTGGTCTGGTTTTGCGTTCCCGACGCCGCCATCGCGAACGCGGCTGCATCTCTGACAAACGCCACTGACTGGAAGGGAAAGATCGCGCTGCACTCCAGCGGCGCCCTCGCCAGCGGCGAACTGAAAGTTCTAAAAGATCGCGGGGCAAACGTCGCGTCGGTCCATCCGCTGATGACTTTTGTGCGCGGCTCACGACCATCGCTCGTGGACGTTCCGTTCGCGATCGAAGGCGATCGCAAGGCCTTGCGGATCGCGCGATCGATCGTGCTCGATCTGGGTGGACTGTGCTTTCCGATTAAGGAAGAACATAAAGCGGCCTACCACGCCTGGGGAATGTTTGCCTCGCCGCTCTTGACCGCGCTGCTGGCGGTCACCGAGCGCGTGGCCGCCGCCGCCGGAGTGCAGCGAAAATCCGCCCGCGAGAGAATGCTGCCGATTCTCCGCCAAACTATAGCCAATTACTCGCGCCTGGGCGCGGCTGCTTCTTTCAGCGGCCCCCTCGCGCGCGGAGATGCGGCGACAGTAAAAAAACATCTCAAAGTCTTACAGGGAGTTTACGGCGGTGGTGAAGTGTACCTGGCCCTAGCGCGCTCCGCCTTGCATGAACTACCCGCAAAGAACCAGGCAGCTTTGAAAAAAGTAATCAATAAGTACGTTTCCAAATAGTGCTGTCATTCTGAGCGAAGTGACTGGTTCGCGAAGCGAAGCAGCCATTCAGTCGAAGAATCCCTTTCGCCATGCCGATTCATGCGGCGTCGCAGGTAGCTGCCGCACCGATGTTCCGACCCGCACAATAATTCCGATCCATCTAACTAAACAAATGCCCCAGCTTCTCTTTCTTCGTCTTAATGTATTCTTCCGCGTGAACGCTCGGCTCCACTTCGCATGGCACGCGCTCGACCACGTCGATTCCAGCTTTTTCCAGCGCTTCCACTTTCTCCGGATTATTGGAAAGCAATCGCACACTCTTTACGCCGAGAGCTTTCAGCATCGCGCCGGGTAAGGCAAAATCCCGGTGATCCGCCTTGAATCCGAGGCGCTCGTTGGCCTCGACAGTATCGAGTCCCGCATCCTGCAACTCATACGCTTGCAGTTTCGCCATCAATCCAATGCCGCGGCCTTCCTGCTGTTCGTAAATCAATATGCCCGCCCCTAAATCCCGGATCATCCCCAGCGCCATCTCAAGCTGCTGGCGGCAATCGCAGCGCAGAGAATGGAAAACATCCCCGGTAAGACATTGGGAGTGGATGCGTACCAGCGGCGAAGAAGAATGAATATCGCCCATAACCAGCGCCACCGCTTCTTCAATTTCACCATTTCCATCCGAGCCCGCGGGCGCCCGAAAGCCATAGATACGAAACTTGCCCCAGCGGGTAGGAAATTCGGCGGAAGCTATGGGCTGCAATGCGTTAGAGGTCACACTTCAATTATAGCGGCGTTCACAGCGGTAGCGCGATGCCGCGAACGCCTGCGCGGTGCGCACTAGCGAAGTCCGCTAAGAGTTCGAGCCCCGCGCCTTGAAAGGGAAGACCGCGTCTTGCTTCGAAGGGATGGGCGATCCATTGCGCGTAGCGGGCTGAAAGTGCCAGTTCTCCAGCGCCGCCAAACATCTGTTATCGATCTCAGAACCCAGGCTCTGCAGAACTTTCTTCTGCACTATTTCTCCTCGTTCATCGATCGTGATTTCGATCACAACCCTGCCTTCCGAGTCCGGCCATTGCCACGGATAAACCAGCGGGTCCGAAGTCGCAACCGGCAGCGCCGGACGAATCTCATCGCCATAGACCGGACCGCCCGGCACCGATCCATAAAGCGCGCCGGCCGCTGCTCCGTGTCCCAGTTTCGAGAGCGTTGCAGTTTTGGAAGCGTCCTCGGCCGCGGATGGCGAAAGCATCGTAGGCGCTTGCGCCAATTTCGGCTGCGC
>Ga0302140_10011122_pt1 | contig 11087 bp, 9 predicted proteins | sample I_Bog_E1_1_FD_202095 | JGI IMG/M metagenome (GOLD analysis project Ga0302140, IMG submission 202095) | Peat permafrost microbial communities from Stordalen Mire near Abisko, Sweden - I_Bog_E1_1 | ecosystem: Environmental > Terrestrial > Soil > Wetlands > Peat | place: Sweden: Abisko, Stordalen...
TCTTGTGCCCGCTTACACTGCTTCTTGTGCAATGGCCAACGTTGAGCTTGGCATTCCTTTGAGCAATACCTTCAGAACCTCGGTCAGTTCGTTGTAACACTTTGCAAGTACGTTCAACCTACGCAATTAGCTTGCAACCACGGCATAGCTTGACCCCCGATTTTTTGCCGCACGTGTCGCAAGTATTGGACGTATCGATTGTCTGCTTTTGATTCTCTATCAGGACACTCTTCGCGTATTCTTGCACAACCTCTTGTGCATTGCGATCACAAGCTCCCCCAGAGATGCATATTGGTGCAGAATTGTCTAGGATAGTTGGTCGGAAGTCTGCTGTTGCCCTCTCGGCGTTCGGAGAGAGAATGGGTATTGTAGAGTGCAAAAGCTCTTTTGCAGGCTTGCCACATGTGACACATTGCCAGGCGCGGCTTCGCAGAATCTCCTCGTGGTGACGGTCGATGATAGAAGTAATGAAAACCCCAGTAGCATCGGGATCGGGACCGGGCTGGCCATCGACGTGTGGTTCGCAAAGAGAAGCTGGGGCTTGTTCGAAGTATTCGAAGCCCTCCATGAAGCCATCGCGTGTGTGTTTGCCGCAGGCAACCAAGTAACGAACAGTAAATGTCTCCTCCTGAGCCATTTTTCTGTTGAAGTGGTTGATATTAGAAGGTTCAGTTGAATTTTGGGGATTGAAGATTGAATCAAAATGTACCACCTTCAAGATGCCCGTGTGTCGGTTTGAGTCACCCGGCGCTTAACTTGCTCTAACGCCAACATTCACGCCACTCCTTGAAAGTCAAGGGTTTCATCAAGGGGAGAACGTCCAGGGGATCCCGAGAATTTGCCGGGCGTTTAACTCGCCGATCCTTCCAGTATCGGCTGAGCTGTATCAACGAAGCACAGGCGAGGGCAATACTATTTCAGCATTAAGGAGAAGAATTTCTACTGTACTGCACTCTCGTAGTCACATGCTATAAAATGCTTCGCCAGGAAATATATCTAGTGTCATGAATGGCGAGGCGACTGCCGATAAATATCAGAGACGTCTCTGTTAGTCATGTAGCGGAGACAACTTTTCCGATTTAAGGTGAATTCGTGATCTAAAGTTCCAGAAGTCTCGGGACTTTCGGGGCATTCAGAGTTTCAAGACTGGACTCCCAGCGATGTAATAATGTACGCAGATTAATAGCTCGAGCCCTTGCTTCAAACTTGGCTCTTGGGGCAGAACATGATGTATGTAGGCTCTTTGACGCAACTCTTTGCATGTGATTCATATCCGTCACAACATGAGGAATGCCTTAGGTAACGAAGCAGAGGACAAAGTACAACACAAGATACAGCAACGCCGTACCGGGTGATTGGAGCCCAGAGAATGTCTTCCTTGAAGAACTCCTTGGGCTAACAGGTATACGTTGCACAGCAAGAAGTACGCGTGAGCTTCAGAAGATTTGCCTTACTCAAGGCAGTTGGCAAGTCATGTACACAAAGACTCTACTGCAGCAAATTTGATGACGTGCAGACTTGATGATAAATTCACAAACTACGTGCCTCCCCTCCTCCGTTTCCTCCAAGCCCTGACTTCCTTCAACACCGTCATAACTAGAGGGACACCCACCGGCCCCAACAACGGCATATAGACAGCCAGCTTGTGCTCATCAGGGAAGTATACTTGCCCCACCATGCTCTTTTCGAAGAACGCTTTCTCAGCAGCTTCTTCTGCGATCCTCGCGTTCTCAAGGCCCTCCTGTCCCCCCAGCCCATCGCAAGCTTTACGCAGATGTTCGATGGTCGTATAGACGCCATCTGCCACACTTCGAGGAATACTGATACTCGGTAAGGCAAGCGTTAACCGTGCCAAACTCCCCATTGTACCGCTTGCTTTCAGAAGTAAACCTGCACTTCTGACACGAACTAGCGTCATCAGACGGAGCGGAAGAGATCCTGATTCAGGAGCGCCGAGTAAGGACATCAGCTGGTTGGAGAAAATCAACATTGCAGGTCGAAGATCAGAGATATCGGACTGGATGACAACGCCGCCCCATTGTGGGATCAGCCAGCTCTTCCCGCCGCCTTCCACTTCCATGTCTCCCACATATATAATGAAGTTGATAGTTGGCGCACCGCCGATACTTGGGCTCAAGGGCCACTCGGCGGCGTTTATGAATCCGCTTAGGTCTTCCTTCTTCAAGACGTTGCCACTAACGCCAGGCGTCGCATAGAGTTGGACTTGAGTGTCGATGGTAAAGTTCGAGATGGACGAGAAGCTTTCTAGCAATGGCTTCATGTGCTCCTCCAATGCTGCCTCGATATCCCATGATGATGGTGTAGCGGTAGGTGTGAAGAGAGAGAATGTGAGATGGTATGTTCGTGAATATTTCATGGATCGAGTCGTCCATTTGGCTAGGGACTCAGCAACCTCTGGCGCCAATGCTTTTGGACTTCGTTCTGGTGGTGCGGAGCTGGTCGATAAGAGATATGCGATCATGGCCTGCTCCTCTGCAAACATCCCTCTCAAAGTATTCGCGATATAGTTACCCAGCGAGGAAGATGAAGAAGAGCTCGAGGGAACTTGGTTCGGAGTATAATAAATATCTAGTACGGGGGCATATGACTGCAAATCCGCTCTCGACGTTGTACCCGGTAGTACCTTTATGACCAATGCTAGTTCTTCATTCTCTACGCCTCCTGTAGAGAGTCCAGTGGCAGCTGTTGATGCATTCGAGGGGGAGAGTTCTAGGCGCAAATGATGCGCAGAAAAGTCGTTCAAGTCGTCCAGCGCATGCTGTGTCGTCCGCAAGAGATGCTGCGCTTCGTGATCTTGTAAGGAATCTGCTTCTATAGAAATGCGGAGGGGGAAAACTGGTCGACAGGCCTGGAGATGTTAGCTTGAAGCTCCCAGCTTTTGTCCAGAACGTGTACTCTTCCGTCAGCCCAATCCATCATTTGATCCAGCGGTAAGCTGGCCCTGTATATAGCGGTTGTCTTCCACCATATTGGCAGTCCAACGATTATTATGATTGCCCAGAAGGACAGGACCACATATATTCGCTGTCGAATACTCTCTGGCGATTCAGGAGGTGGTTCCTTTTTCTTTGGCACAGCGTTCACCGCATTGGCTGGCACACCTTCACTCTCCCTCGCGTCTTTATCATCAACATTGGTCCCAGATTGTGCACCTATTGGAGCCTGGGACGAGGCTGACATCGTGGGAGTTGTTCGCTGTTGAGTTCAACTCTTGCCAGATGTCAATATTTTGGTGATGACCACGGAAATTAGAAACGCCGAGGCCAGGGACAAGGCTGAACGAGGCTGCGCTTGCACACCATCGAATTGGCAGCATAGGGGGAATAGGTCGTTTATCAATCGCACTTTGAAGCTTAGTCTGTGGTATAGCATACTAGTATTGGTATCTTAGGACAAAACGCCCGCTAAAGTGCTTCAGGGTCTCCTAAAACCATCAACCACCTCGACCAGACATTCACCCGTCATATTCGCAACCAGTCCCAAAATAATCCGTTTTGCCTTTCCAGAAGCCCTTTGGCCTCCCATTTGATTCAAAATCAAGGGTGAATATCGAATCCTTCTCCGAATCAGTGCTCACGATCCACTCCCCATATTCTCTCAGAAGCTGGAGATCGCGAAAGCAACTTGTACATGCAATTAGCCCACAGGGACATTTCGCGGGTCCACATTCTGGGATGATGTGAAATGCACGTTGATTACATCGGCCACAGACATGTTCACCCACCACGCGCTCCCATGAATCTCCGGGTTGGTGCCATGGGCCTTCAGCCGACTCGAACGAGGTGCCAAACTTGGTGGCCCATTTGACCCGGGAAAGAGCTTTCCAAGTATTGATGGCCTGCCCACGTCTATCGATGATACTGAACAAAGGAGGATTCAGGTCACGAGGGCCCAGTATCTCCAGGGCCTCTCGAACTCTCTGTTGTCGTATCCGGTTTTCTTCGTTTTCGTACCGACGTCTATCATTCTCCAGCACAAGAAGTAATTCGGCAAGTTGCTTTCGAGAATCTGCAATTAAGCCAGTGAGCTTAGTGGTGTATAGATGCCTAGCTTCCAACAGCTTCGAAAGGATGGCGGTGTGGTTTTCGATTTTGAAGCCCGACGCCCTAGATAGTTCGATTGCATCTTGAAATTTCCGAGCGACTGCCGCCTCATCCTCTTTATTCTGACTGTCCAACTCGGATTGATGCTTCTCAATCAATCGCTGACATTCGAGGACTGCCGGTAATCGTGCTTTGCGCAACTCTGTCCATCGTTGAAGTCGAGCTAGGTAATCCTCACGAACTCTGGCTTTCCATTCTTGGGCCTTCTCACAACGTGCTGCATCTGCTTCCGAATGGGTTTGTCGTTCCTCGGTGGTTTGCCTCGATTGAGCAGACCACCAGGCACTCGCATCGGGATCATCTTCTTCTCTCCTCTTTCTGGCGCGAGTAGCTTCAGCCTCAACCTCGGCATCTTTCTCTCGCTTCCTCTTTGACTTTGGCAAATGCACATAGACGTCTCGGTCATATTGCGCGCGTTTCGCAGCATCTTTCAACGTCTCCCAGGCCAATCCAAGCTGTTGGAAGGTAGCAGTTGTATCCTCGCCATTGTCCAAATTCTTATCGGGGTGATACTTCAGAGCGCATTTCTTGTAGGCTTCTCTGACAATAGCCAAAGGCGCAGTCGAAGGGACTCCCAAAATAGCGTAATAGTCTTCAATCACCACAGCTCTTGCCATACGAAGCTCTGGGAATCAAGAAAACATCGAAGATAGGGAGGTTGAGAAAGGAAGCATTAAGACTTACGCGCGAGCCTCGGATGCTTTGTTGGGGGAGCCCATTCAGCAGCAGGCAGAATGCGTCTCTGGGCGCCGTGCCGCAATAGCATGCATTCTATTGGTGATCCGCTCTATCGCGGGGGCGTTCAGGAGTTCAGTGGGACCACTTGCAGAGGGTCTCTGCCCAACGTAGCACTGCATTGCGTTGAACAGCAGCGTCGCGATTGGAATTGTGGTTCAGCCCTCAACTGTTTTCTTGGCTCGGGTTTTGCTGACCCGTGTGAGTGAGTTCTAGGCCTGTATCACGTGATAAGGCTAAGGCCCAATCCAGTCGCCAAAGGCGAGCTAAGATAAAACGAAGGGATTCTAGATTCGCCCTGCCACGATTCGATTTGCGCCTCGTGACAACACATCGGTATGAAACCCTCGTTGGGGTTATCTGGAAGGGGGAAAGCCTCGCCCGATTCCCCCAGATGCGGGGGAGCTCTTGCAAGTGCACGGTCAGCCAATTGCAGCAACCTCCCCGAGTACTCCGCAAGCATTGCCTCGGTACGTTTACCACTACGGCGGCTGGTGTCGAGCATGAGCTTGAGCACGGCAGGTAGTGTACTGGCACCAGCCCGAACTATTTTAACTTTGTTTTAACTTTGCACCATATTCAATCGAATATGCGGATTTGTTTTTCCCTTATCTTACGACAACCTCCCACGTCATTTACTTCTAAATGTGAAGCTCTCCTTGCTCCCCTCCCTTTCTTGAAACATTGGACCTTGAATCGGCAGGTGACGGAACCCTCTGTACAACAATAGTGTGCCAACGCTGTTGATTATGCCTAGTCAGTATCACTCCAGTGCCCATCTCACCAATCTCAATCTCAACTAACTTCATTGGCTGCAGTTCCCTTAGCGCTCACAGCTCCAGCTGCCCTTGCTGGGCTGGCCTACCTCGATGCAAGGACAGGTCTGTCCTACGATCGGGCGTGGCTCGGTAGCGGATTGTATGCCCAATTCACAACTGCACTTAAAGAAAAGAGGGATCGATTGAATGTATTTTACGCACTGGAAGAACATGCGCGGGGCAAGCAAGCAAACACGGATCTCCTCATCTTCGAGGGTCGACATTGGACATACAAGGAGGTTTATCAGACGGTTCTCAAGTATGGAACATGGTTGAAGACAAAGTACAACATCAAGCCCAAAGAGATTGTGGCTATGGACTTTGTCAATTCGGAAAAGTTCATCTTCATCTGGTTAGGCCTCTGGGCTATTGGTGCTAAGCCAGCGTTCATCAACTACAATTTGACCGGAAAAGCATTGGCACATTGTATCAAAGTCTCGACTGCTCGGCTGATATTGGTGGATCTCAACATCAAGGACAAAATCACTCAAGAAGTTCAAGATGAACTTCCCAATGTTCAGTTTCAGATATTCGGACCAGAGCTAGAGGCTGAGGCCATGTCGACCGATGGTGTCCGTGAACCAGACGAAGTTCGAACGGATGACAAGTCGTACAATATGGCGATCCTCATTTACACGAGTGGGACCACAGGGTTACCGAAAGGTGCAATCGTTAGTTGGAAGAAGATATTGGTTGGAAGCGGGATAGTCCCACGTTGGTCACGTATGACTAAACGGGACATTTTCTACACGGTTAGTTCCAAACAATATCTTCACTTGCACGGCTAACCCAATTTAGTGCATGCCTTTATACCATTCGTCTGCTTCCGTTCTAGGGTTCTGCAATGTACTTATTCTAGGCGGTACTTTCTCTCTGGGTAGGAAATTCTCAACCAAGACATTCTGGCAAGAATGCCGCGACAGCAAAGCCACAGTCATTCAGTACGTTGGGGAGACGTGTCGATACTTGCTTGCCGCACCGCCTCAAATTGATCCCACCACAGGAGAGAACCTCGATAGGAAGAATGATGTCCGAACCGCGTTTGGTAATGGGCTGCGACCTGATATCTGGAACCGTTTCAAGGACCGATTTGGGATTGAGAGCATAGCAGAATTCTATTCGGCAACGGAAGGGTCGTCTGCCTGCTGGAATTTCAGTCGGAACGACTTTTCCAAAGGTGCCATTGGTCGAAACGGTTCTTTAGCAGGACTGCTAATGAATGGGGCTGTTGGCATAGCAGAACTCGATTGGGAGACCGAGAAGCCATATCGAGATCCAAAAACAGGTTTCTGCAGAAAAGTTCCGCGTGGAGAGACTGGTGAACTGCTATATAAACTGGATGCTGATCAGATCGAGTTGAAGTTCCAAGGGTATTTCAACAACAAGGACTCAACAGAAGGCAAGATTATGCGGAATGTTTTCGAAAAAGGTGATGCATACTTCCGCACTGGCGATATGGTGTCTTGGGATAACCAAGGGAGAACCTACTTCAACGATCGTATCGGCGACACCTTCCGATGGAAAGCAGAGAACGTCAGCACAAACGAAGTGTCGGAGGCACTTGGCAACCATGCCGCGGTTCACGAAGCAAATGTCTACGGTGTGGAGCTGCCACATCATGATGGCAGAGCAGGTTGTGTTGCGATCGTGTTAGCGGAAGAACCCAGCGACAGGCTCTTAAATGACCTGGCCAAGCACGCTCATGCGACACTACCTCGATTCGCAGTTCCAGTATTCCTGCGGCTTACCAAGAACATGGAAATCACTGGGACAAACAAGCAACAGAAGCACGTCGTCCGTTCACAAGGCGTCAATCCAGACAAGACTGGGCAGGATGAATTATATTGGTTGAAGAATGGAACTTATGTCAAGTTCAGTAAGCGAGACTGGGAGGAGCTGAATGGTGGCAGGGTCAGATTGTGAGTAGACATGACTCGGGCAGCATATTACCGATAGAACATACCCCTATGCTACTAAGCAGCCTTGCGCTTTTATTTTATCCTTACCAGCGATGTTTGTCATTTGTAACATTTAGAATTGCGCGGATAAATGCAACACACCTTGAACTTCGCATTCTAATTACGCGTCTGATCGAGTCAATGGGACAAGCCAACAGATCAAGGGCCAGTTTGCCCGTTTATTTCCCACTTTCCTCCTTCTCCTTCAGTTCCACCCACTGTTTCAATACTTCTCTCACAGAGTCATCAAACCCCGTCAACTCCCCAAACACTTTCCTCGTCTCTCTCGCATCAATATCACTCCACGCACCTTCAAGCCTCCCCTTCCCCTTCAACCACCCTTTCCTGACAGGCTCACTAAACTCTCCTTTAACAATCTCATTCACCTTCTCAAACACAACCTTCTTCCCCTGCTTCCCTCCCTCCAGAATATACGTCTGGTTCCCCACAACCTTCGTCCCATCAAGAGCCGCAACATGAATCCGCGCCACATCCCCAATGTACGTGATGACTGAAGGTCTCGGGGCAGGGAAGTGTGTTCCCAGGGCAAGCTTGATCACAAGTGCGTTACTCCCTACATTCAGTTCATCCATGGTCTTCACCAGTTCATTCCTCCCAAGTACATAGCCAGGAAGCAGATTTATGATGCTAAAGTTAGGCTTCTTTTCAGCGATGAATCTATCAGTTGCATCTAGAGCTAGCGCTTTGGCTGCGCGGTAGGCATCTGGTGCTGAGCCGTAGGGTGCAGTGGGAAGAGGCGAGCGCCGTGAGGAGGACGTGATGAGGCTCTTGCTGCCGTGGATGATGGCGTCTGAGTCGAGGATTGCGACGATGGAGGAGGTGATTACTACTCTTTTGATCGATGCGTGTTTTAAGGAGGAGTTGAGGATCGAGAGAGTTCCGTGGATGGCGGGCAGTACGATATCTCTCTCGGTATCGTCGGTCTTTTCATATCGTCAGTTTGCTTCTTCAGAAGGTCAGGATGGAAAAGGGCTCACTTCTTTGGGAAGTGGACTCGCAACATGCAACACTCCGACAACGTCTTTCAATACTCCGTCGAAAGCTCCTTCGACGGTAATGTCAGGTACAACGACGAATTCTACGGCGTTTTTGGAGACGAAGGGAGCAATTTTGGGATGAGAAGACAATTCTTCAATTGAAGAGTGTCGACGAACAGAGACACGGACGCGGTAGCCAGCTTTGACAGCATCCACCAGGACGGCGAAGCCGATGAAACCTGTTGCTCCCGTGATCTAGAACGTTTTGTAAATATATATTCGCTTAGGATGAGAGAGAGTGTGAGTTACGAAGATGAGCTCCCCTGCCATTTTTTCTTATTCCCCCTCTCTTGAAGGTAAGTCGGATTTTGATAAAGGTAATGGAGATTCGAAAGTATAGCAGTCCTACTAATTAATAATCTGACGTTCTGTATTCGAAAGAAGTTGATTGAAACAGCCAACGCGTTTTATATCTCTCCCCTCCTCTTCTTAACCTCGATCTGATACGTTCCCGAACCATGCCTCCGTCACGCAATACACTTACAAAGCATGATAATTCTATGGACTGGATTTCAAAGATGATAGGCGTTAATGTGGCCTTGAAGTCACAACTGGCTCACTTGATCAGTAAACATCTCAGCCGGAGGGCAGACGCCGGGGAACAAGTGCTGTGAACGATCAGTAATCAGCCAGGAGTGACAATTGAATTCCGACTTACACTGCGTGCATCTTTGGAAGATGTGCCTCGGTTCGCGTAAAGGCTTACATGGTTTCATGATAGCTAAGGGACGTCCAAAGTCTCTCGGCCGTATACTCGAAATCCTGGAGCCTCGTTAGCATAGGCTGCTTCTAGCTTTCTAGATAGGAAACATTCATTATGTGCCACAAGAAAGACTGAATTTCATTCTTATCATTCAAAGTGCTAGTATGATTGCCTGGCTCCAGAACCTATTCCCCTTTGCATTCATCCCTCTTTCCTACTTTTACAGTATAGCTAACAATACAAGAGACTTGAAGCAGGTACGATTTGATACCTCAAAAGGAAAACTCTAGGTCTCATTGACACTGCCACTTCATCATGCTGAGTCTCATAGAAATGGAAGGAAAGTCGGATTTCCATCGGAACGTCGAGGCGATAGGACACCAGGGCTTTTGAATGTGTTGTTCGAGATCTGCTTCCTAGTGTCTTCGCATGAAAGCACGAGCTACCTCCAAACCAGGTCGATAGCTGTTCCACCCTTGACTGTCACAACTTGGATCTCCGGAAAATCCTTCATAGGCTGGCCGTGCTTTACCCTGGAAGTAAGAGACATTCCCATTTATGGTGGGGCAAAAATAGCCCTCGATTGTACCATCCAGGCTAAACGTAATCTCACAGGTTCCTTCAACAGTCTTTGCGTTAGGATTCTCCTTTGCGCGGTACTTGAATAAAAATCTTCGTTCGGTCTTGCTGAAGTCTCGAACGGTAGGGAAATCGCATCGTAAGTGGCCTTTTGAACTTGCAATGCTGAACCGGCCCCATATAGTCTCTCCTCTGTCGGGAACATTGAATCGCATGACCAACTCCTGATCATGACTGTTCTCTGTGTTGTTGGATAAACCAGACGCAGTGAAATCTCCCTGGACGAAGCTTAGCAGTTGCTTCCACCACTCCTGCTTTTCTGCCTGTATCCACTCGTCGCACTTGTCCTTCAAGTCAAGCTCCAAACCCTCCAGGTTCTCCATGTTCGCCATCAAACGACCAATTTCTCTATCTGCTTCGTCTTCTACGTCTATTCCCGATCGTGGCCACTCTTTTTTGTTGTAAGTTCGATACTTGTTCCATCCATCAATGGCGGAAGAGAGAGTCCAACCCCCCTCGGACGTCCTCTGTGCACGGAACTTGAGCTTGTTGTCTGGTAATCCGGCACCATCCATTGCTGCGAAATAGCCCTCAATTTCCCAGTGTCCAAAGCGGATTTCTCCAGTTGTACAGCTTGAATTGAAGATCGTGTTTGGCATGTCCTTGTGTTTGCCACGCCAAACCAGTGGGTAGTGCTTTTGTATAGAGGAACGTTTTTGCTCCTGCCCCTTTTTCTTCACACGAAGTAGCTGTCCCTCTTTCCCCAACCCACGGTGTTGCAAGTGCGGAAATGGGGCGTTTTGTTCATCGATAGCTTGAAAAAGTTCTTCACCTGGGCCTGGATCGACAAGGAAATACCCCTCGAAGGCTCTGAATTGAAAGTAACCCCAGAGTCGATCGTGGTCCCACATCAACCTAATTCCAGTGCTGGAGCTCTCCTCGAGTGGAACTTGTGGCCGGCCATCCATCTCTGCGACAGAATAGACACCTTGAATTTCCCGCATCCAATCCAGATATATCTTGTCGTAGAAGTCCATAGAGTTGATATGCTTGTTCTTGAGGAGATGAATGCGTTCCCCGATGTTTCTTTTGAAGACGATCTCATTTTGCTT
>Ga0302140_10011127_pt1 | contig 11083 bp, 8 predicted proteins | sample I_Bog_E1_1_FD_202095 | JGI IMG/M metagenome (GOLD analysis project Ga0302140, IMG submission 202095) | Peat permafrost microbial communities from Stordalen Mire near Abisko, Sweden - I_Bog_E1_1 | ecosystem: Environmental > Terrestrial > Soil > Wetlands > Peat | place: Sweden: Abisko, Stordalen...
CTTGCATTTGAATGAATTCGTTCAACTAGCTCTGCATACTTGGTAGTCTTTGAGGCCGTGGGGTCCCTAGCACCATGGCGAGAGAGGATCTGAGCAAAGGTAATTTGGCACTGATCCGGTACTTCAGTAGCAATTTCTGAGGGCGTACTGAAATACGGAGAGTATTGGCCCCAGAAGTGTGATATGTGCGGTTGGCATTGGAAGCCAAAGTCAACTGAGTCACATGACGGTAATCGTTGACTTGAACCCCTATTCAAAGATCAGCGCTGTCGAAAGTGAGTCTTAGAGATGAGAGGAAATGCCGAGTGTAAGGAATTAACACTGCAGGTTGTCAAGCCCAGAACATACGCAATAGCCCAGTATAGGAACAGGAAAACTCCAATAGCACCCATCACTATCAAAACAACTCTCTTCCGATTTTGCTGCTGGAAAGTTTTCAAGTGCCGGTCCAAGTCCAAGGCAGCTGGATCTTCAATGCTATGATGCCGTTCCTGAGCTTCGTGCTCCGAAGAAGACACGGGCTGATATTTATGGCCATCATTGCCCTTGCTTGGGTGGGACATCTTTACGAATCTTGACTCCTCGGATGCGGCTTTTTATCATTCTTGCTCGGCAGTCGGGGTCGTTAAGAGGAAGAATCTTCCCGTGTGTGGCTGCTCATAGGTTGAAAGGAGGGTGGGCTATAAGATCAATCTCGGCCGTTATCGAGAAGGGAAGGCCAACCGTGCCAAGTGCGAAGAGAAAAGGAACGGTCTCTTGGTAGTTCTTCTAGGTTATATGAATGAATGCGTGCTGTCGAATGTCTCGTACACGTGTGTGGAGATTAAGAGTGCGTGGGGCTTGGAACATCGTCACAACGGAAGGGCCACGTGATACTGTATAGTATAGATACAGATTTCTGGTCAGAGCTGTTGACACATTTAATGCTTCTTCTTCTTTTGAATGTTTATTATTAATTAACAATAACAAGAACGATAGGCGTAATGCTGTTCGTTCAGCCCTCAAAATCTACTTATACATCAGTCCCGGCTCGGACCGCACAACGCTACTGCAGGCATCTGGCAAAGGAAGGGCGAAGAACAGGATTCACTAAGGAGAGTCTCGATCGCACTATGCATTTGATATGTGGTACAGTCTACAACCCGCCCCGGGTATCTACAACCTACAAACGCTTGATAATTGCTCCAGCATACTCGTGTGTCTTCGACTTTCCACCCAAGTCACCAGTCAAGGTCTTTCCCTCTGCAAGAGTATCGAAAATGGCTTTTTCTATTCTTGTCGCGTGATCATTCAGCTCCATGTGTCTCAACATCATGATAGAGCTGAGAAGGAGAGCAGTTGGGTTTGCAAGACCTTTGCCAGCGATATCCGGTGCCGATCCGTGAACTGCTTCAAAAATAGAGCATTCGTCTCCGATGTTCCCGGAAGGTGTAAGTCCAAGACCACCAATTAGACCAGCACACATATCGGAAAGAATGTCTCCGTAAAGGTTGGGCATCACCAGGACCTTGTCGTTGTAGGGTGTGGGATCGGTAACGATTTTCAAGCAAGTGTTGTCAAGCAGCTCGGCATCAAACTCAACACTGGGAAAGTCCTTGGCAACTCGGTCGGCCGTACTCAGGAAAAGACCATCGCTCATCTTCATGATAGTAGCCTTGTGTACAGCTCGGACCTTTAGTCTTCCAACATCCTCGGCGTATTGGAATGCAAATCGAAGCACACGCTCACTGGCCTCTCGTGTGATAAGCTTGATGCTTTGCACAACACCGTCGACCACAACATGCTCGATACCAGAGTATTCTCCCTCAGTGTTCTCCCGAATAAGCACGGTGTCGACATTATCGTAGGGGGTTTTATAGCCAGCAATAGATCGGCAGGGTCGGACATTGGCGAAAAGATTGAATGTTCTGCGGAGGGTCAAGTTGAGAGAGACATGTCCCTTGCCAATTGGAGTCTATAGACAGTCAGCGTTTGCTAGACTTAGCTGGTCGTATTATCCTACAGCAAGAGGTCCCTTTAGAGCTACTTTGTTCTTCTCGATACTCTTGATCGTCTCGGCTGGGATCGTAGTCTTGCCGTCTCTCAATTGTGGGGTAACATCAACTGGCTCCCACTTAATTGGTGCCTTTGCTGTTTATTAGCAGATGCTTCCGAGCCATTGACCGGCATTCCCATACCTTAGCGGCAGCAAAGATGTCCTTCACAGATTGAGAGATTTCAGGTCCGATACCGTCACCCTCGATCAAACTAACCGTATATAGCCCCTAAAAGCATGTCAGCCATTGTGTCCACCCTAAAGTACCTCTACAAGCTCAATTGAACCAATTGCTATTCCATAGATAGCTTTCAATGTCTTTATCGCATCTGGGAGAGCCCTACATCTAATCCCTTCTTGCCGTGGAATTTGGCGACCTTATCCTTTTCCGAAAAGTCGGTCGCATATTGGCGCCGAGCCTAAGTATAATATGGAATTAGTCCTTGGCCTTGGAGTCCAATGTTATGTTGCAGCAAGAGAGAGCTCTGACCTGGATAGAAGTGGGTGCCCACGACCGAGCAGCGTGAAGGCACTGTCTCCGGGCTGGAGAAGCGAACGAGCGAACTGCAAGCATTTTGGGCTATGCAGGATCCAAATACTTTTGCAGGTAGGAGCAAGAGTATGTTGGAGGAGAGGTTGTTGGAGGGTGAAGGCGGCGGAAAGGGTTTGCGATAGCTACGGGTCAAGACTTGCTTTTTCGCCGGACCAGGTTCGTCGGCTCGGAAGCACCTGTCGGCATTTGCCGAGCTTTGGAACACTTGGAGACTCGAGACAGCTTCAACCTGCGAATGAGTTCTACACACGACGATGGACTTCTGAAAAATTTCCACTAGGAGCTAGGTCTGAGATAGAACCTACACATTTCAATTCATGAGACTTCATCAGGAAAGAAGGATCTGCTCCTGTCAAGATGGCGGACTACGAGCGCATGGTATTGGACCATTATCAACTTTCCACAGCATATCCCGTGGAATGGCCAGCCGAGAAGGACATGAGCGACGCCTCGGACGAAGAGGACAAGAAGGCGAACCGCAACGGCATGGTTAGAAGGTCGAAATCGAGATACTCCGCGTTGGAAAGGGCAGCCAGCGATCGAAGGAGCATCCTTCCTGGCTCACAGAGGAGTGGTGACGGCGTGGAGAATCTGGTACAGAGAGATGAACCGGATCCACTGGGCAGTACGGAAAGCGTTGTGAGAATTCTTCGGCAGCTAGGTCTGCCCGTAGGGGAGGATACTCGACTACGTGCGATTCACCATTTCCCCATAGCTTCCAGCAACTAACGAACGCAGGCAATAGGTTCCTTCTCTCCTCCACAACTTTCTCGCCAGCTCTTTTCCTATCCCAGGTCCATTCAACCGCCTCAACCCAGTCTCTCTTGGAAGGGCTCGATACTCTCTCGAGATCCATCGACCAGAAGTCGGCGTCCTTGAAAGTGCTGGTGGAGTCCAATTTCGAACGTTTTGTACGGGCCAAGGCCACTATCGACAACGTATATACTGAGATGAAGTATCGAGGTGAACCTCCTCCTACACCACGCCGCCCCCATTCCCGTCATGCCAGTCGGAACAGCTTTCGAACCAGTAGCGGAAACCAAGCTTCCATGGCCGTTTCTCCGGATTCGAAGAAGAAAAACGCTTTGACAAAAGAGAGCGAGTACGGGGTCATGGGCATTAAGAAACCTTTGTTGGATGTGTCTGCTAAAGCGGAAGAGGTCTGGGGTCCGGCTTTAGGAGGGCGCGAGAAAGAAGACAGTCTAAAAGTGATGACTGGAACTGTACAGAAGTACAAGGACTTGTACGAGGTCAACGCTGCGATCACGGATAGCATCAAGCGCAGGGATTACGAAAGTATTGTTGAAGAGTATACAAAAGCGAAACGATTTGCAGACGAGGCCAGACGACTCACTGAGAGCCTTCGCTCTACCCCTCCCACAGACGCTCAAATATCCCAAATGCTCCTGGCTGCCCGTGTCTGGGGCGATGTGGAAATACAGATTGAAGATTTCAAGCGTGACGTTTGGAGGCGGCTGGTTGGCATGCAAGGTGGCTCCTCAAAAATAGATGGACCACAAGATCAACATATGGAGCTTATAGGAGTTCTCCTGGAGTTGGGCGTGACAGACAATCCTATCTGGGTTTGGCTGCTTAGCCGCTTCGACCACTTGAAAAGCAAAATCCAGACAACCTCAGATCGATCCAAAATCGAGATTGAAATTCTTAGGCGACGATTAGCTAATGGCGAACGGCCTACGACTCAGATCATAGCCTCTCATTTACGTTCACTTGCTCGCCAAACTGCTGAAGACAAGCCGACGTCTGTAGACTCATCTGAAATTGTTGAGCTCTGGGAAAAGATGCACACATATCTCAGCAATATGCTTTCATCTCAAGGTATTCTTGGGGAGGTAGTTGAGTTTTGGCAGACTGTGCGAAGTTTTATAGAGGGCAAAGCACAGAAGAATCTTCCATTGGGGATTAACGGATCATCTCGAGAACACCATAGACTTTCTGATCAAGGCACTCTTGACCTGCAGAAAGGGACAGTCGAGCTGATAGATATGATCAGGGAAAGCGTCTTCGAGTTCTTCGCCGACCCACCTATTGAGGATATTTCTTCCCTGTTCTCGCCATTGCCACCTACTCCACGGACTCCTGGGGCCTCACAGTTGACTCCATCCTCACTGCGAGATCCGAGGTTCAACTATGATCCGAACAACTTACCACCACCTTCACCCAAGAGAGGAGAATCTTGGGAGAAGTTTGCATTCTGGCCACCTTGGTCGAATTCCTTGAGCGGAGTTCACTATCTAGCAAAGCTTCTTGTGCTGGTCGGAACTGGCGCGAGTGAGATGGCTGCAGTATCCGCTAACAAGGGAGATGCTGATGCCATGGAAAGACTCAAGACGCTTGTTGGTAGTGCTCGAGAACGATGTGTTAGTGCCATCTGTGCAGCTTGGAACCGAGATGCTGAGAATATCAAAGTGCTGGAGGACTGGAGACGATCACCCGAAAAGCGTGACCTTACTAGGATACCAGCTTACTTTGGCTCTTTCGAGAGCGCCGTCCTGACGGGGATGCAGAAGATTCTCTATATCTCTGAAGCCGTTGTCAAACCTGGGTTTGCAGATGTTGTGTCTCCTCCACCAGCGAAACTCCTCCAAATGGTCAGGAGTCAATTTGTCACCACTATTTACAAGTCCCTGAGCGGTATGGTAGAGAATGCCGAGAAGACTGTGAAGAAGGCAGAAGATGACTGGGCTACTGACACGGATGGACTTGCAAGTCCTGTAGCCATGGTCATTGCAACTAGCATTGGCGCTGGAACTGTCAATGCCAGCGATAGGGTAAGTCACTGGTTCGAAGCTCAAAGGGCCAAGCTAATAGTCTCAGAATGTGCGAATGCTTTTAACTCTTAGCAATTTACAGGTTCTTCGGATTGAGACTGTGCCGAACCTCACCACCCAATTCGAGAACGCATTCTCTGTAAAACTTACCGATGAATCCAAGACGATCCGAGACGTGCTCGGCCAAATTGACGCTCGTCTTTTCCAGTCATATACCCGGCCTGCTGTTGAAAGTATTCGCAGCATCATCCGCGCAGGCATCACCTCGCCCTCTTGGTCACCACCACCAAATACTAAACCCCGTGAAGTACAACCCTATGTCTACGAGGCATTACTCTCGCTCGTCTTGGTACATACACAGGTCTCGACAACAGCCTCGTCCCTCACCACCCAAGTCCTCTCCTACCTCCTAGAGCAGACATCTCGTGAGCTTCTTGAGGCCTTCAAGCTGCGCCAACGTTACTCCCTCTCTGAGCTCATGCAAGCGACACTCGATGTGGAATTTGTAGCACAGACACTTAGCCAATATACCACAGATCGCGCAAGCGAGATGCAGAGCCAAATCTACCAAGAACTCGACAAAGGGACTGATAACGAGGCGAGGACGAAGCTGCAGACGGAGTTGCCGGAGATGAGAGCAGTATTGAAGAGGTTGAGAGAGGGGAGCCGGAGTGAGTTTGCATGTTTCAAAAAGATGAGAAGCTCTAGGTCAGACAGAGCGGAACGGGTCGATAGGGCGCCGAGTGCCGCGAGCGGTGCGAGTTCCGTGGTCGGTGGGGTGGGGAACCAGATTTAGACGTGGGTAGGGAAACGTGTTGTAGAATCTTGTATTGTAGGTATGGATGATGCGCTGGATAACTCACGAAAATTTAGAGCCTTATTGCCGCAGGCCTCCGACTTGATGGGATGCTAGTAGACGCCTTGGGAGACCATTGCCATCCCATCATTCTACTCTCGTGCCCTAGGGCAGGCATGGACTGCGTGGCTGTCAATGGGTGTAACCTCTATCATGTCGAAGGTTCAGTTGTCAATCCCTAGACCATGCTGTTTACCATGCAATTTCTATCTATGCCATTTTTCGGAGAAGTAGACAGGAAGGGAAAGTTCCCATAATTTCATAAGCAATGCAACTTCTACGCTACGTTCATTCTTGATTGTGAACATGAAAACCGATCTCGGTCACTTCTCTTTGCTCCGTTCGGATTCTCCCCTCCGTCACTTTCTTCCTCTCTTCCTTCTTTAGTTTCAGAGCTCACTTCTTGGGCCCTTACACCTTCTGCCCTCCCCCTGCTGTCTGGACTCCTCGATATTCTGAAACTGGGAGGTTCTTCTCGTTGTCAGCTAAATTGATTTTGTCATTTCCTAGCACTGTACTGGTTATATTCGATCAAAACGAAATTTCAGTAAGATGATGAACATTGTGTTTTATCTGATCTGAGACATTATTGGATCCGTAATCAGCCTGTTCCCAAGCTACAAATAATTGTCAACTGTCGACACTTTAGCTGCTTTACTTAAGAGTCCTGGCTGCTTCTGAGCTAGATTCCAGCTGCTAGATGGATCTCTATTACAGAGAGAAATATTATTAGATCTAGTTGTAATCTCTATCTTAGAACAGGCTGGATATCACAGAAATCATCTCCATGGTACTGGGTAATTGCTCTCACAGTTCGAGGGTAGCAAGTTGGGTTTATAAATATTACAATTCCCATATGCTTTCGCTTACGACCTTGAACGAGGGTTACCTAAGGGTCTGGTATCTTGTCACCTTCCTATTCGAATCTCTCTGGATCATGCGAGTCAGGGAGAGGAATTTCGTATGTAAGAGTTCATTACTCCTTCTCTTATTGATACCAAAGCAACTCAAGCATACTGTTTTCATACGAGCCTTGCGATTTTGAGTACTACGAAATGCCAACGAAGCACCTGTTATATCCAGTGCAGGAATTCCATCTCGCGTCTCAACAGGCATGACTTATTCAACCCCCGCAAAGTCTCGCAATAACAACCTAAGAAAGTTTTGGATGCCGATGCTCAAAGTGTTTCCCGCCCCGCCCAGTACTGATACCGGAGTACATAGAGCCATGTTGACGGCGAAGGATATTTATTCGTGCAAAGACGCTCTCCCCATGTGCGGCAAGCTCGAAAACGCAAACCAGTAATTCTTTGCCAAGTCAGAGCTTGATACCATCAGAGAAAAGTTGATTAGAGAGAGATTACCTTGGAAGTATAGCTCCAGCCTAAAGCTCAGGCAGTGGATCTTCGAAGTCAAACTTTTCGCCCTCCTTAACTATGCTAGTCTTCGAAGGTGTCAAAAACTCTACCTCACGCCCAAACTCATCGCCAGGCGTGTATCCGTCGAAAAAGGGCAGGCTATTTGCAAACGCCGCCCAATCCGAATTAACTGCTTCACCTGCTCCATCCGTCGCTCCTAGTCCATTCAAACTGGGCTGGCTCTCGTTGGGGCTTCTTGCTGAAGGCGAAGAATCGGTCGACTGATGCGCAGTTGTCAACCCTGGGGAATTTTCTACATCATCTTCCCCTATCATTCTTCCTAATGTTGGAGGAGAAAAGGGTTGGTTTGCAACTGTAGGATTCGTGTATGTGTTTGGACGAAAGTTCATGTTTTCCAAGCCCAGTCCATTCCCACTTGGCCTGTTTCCGTCAAAGTAAGGTTCACTATCGGCTTCATAAGCTTCGAAGGTGTCGGATTCGCTCATGGTCGTCGATTCTGAAAGCATGCTGGCAGGGTTGATCTCGTTCGCTGATTCAGATGTCGCTCTACTTTGACTCATTCCGCTGTCGCTTTGGCTTCCCGAGTGTTGCCATAAATACTTAGCCTGAGGGCGGCATGCTCTGTTGAGGGTTTCGCAGCGCTTGCAGATGGCCGGGTTTTCCTTGTTGCGGTCACAGCGGACTCCTTTGTCATTACAAGGTGCGCATCTGTAAAGTTCTAGCGGTTTGCTTGGACGTGACTGTGCCGTACACGGGAGATCGTAATCCACACAGTTTGCGCATGGGGACGAAAGGCCTCTGCTACGCACGCATTTCAAGCGTCGTGCACGACACTCGATGCAGGCCTGATAAGGGCTGAGTTTGTTGCTCTTCGCATCTTTCTGTGGGTTGCTAGAGTTACTTCCTTGTCCCTTCCTCGTAGTCGTGCGTATTGGTGCCATATTGATGCTGTTTGGGGGAATGGATGTATCGCTCCAAATGATTATTGTTCAAGAGATGGAATATCCGGAGCGACAAACCGTTGCTTATTCTTGGGTCTCCTTCTGAGCGACGTGGGAAGGTGCGATGGCTGTCGGGCAGCAGGACGTGACTTCTTCATGGAAGCGAGCAGCTAAGGAAATTTTCCCTCCTATGATTTTATGTAGGCCCGGGAGATTTTGGAATAAATTCATGACTTGAATTGCCGTTGTTGGTGAATTTATTTGAAAAAGAGTGACCCATGCCCATTGATAAGAAGCATCATCACGAAGCCCGAAGGAAAAGGGGAGGGAAATAATTACGCGAACCAATCAGAGAAGGAGGATCCAGCGATGAGGTCTCTTGGTTTTGCAACATCTCGATCAGAGTACCTGATTCCTTGCACACCTTAGAAAGCCCACAAAAAATAAGCGATATATATACGTCTTATTCTCACTTCATCCTCGCATTCATTATTCAATGCTTGGAAGCAGACGCCGCAAGCGGTAATCAAAATGGGTATATCCATTCATCTATCTCTCTATCTATCCATGTACACCAAAAACTGCCACCATTTTTCATCTTTCATATGTCCATCTAAATCGTACATCATAATCATGACTCCGTTCTTTCTTCGACACTTTCATCTATCCGCCGGTTCGTGCCCCTCGGAGTCCAGGGCTCAGTTGCCTCGGGCTCATCGACATGCGCTTCCAAAATCGATATCTTCAACTCTTTCTTCTCACTGATGGGCTGTTCCGCCTCAATGTCAACGAACGTCTCGCCGCTAATACTGTCGTCTGCGCTCTTTGGTCGTTCTTCTTCTGTTGAAGGTGGATTTGGTGGATTCTTCTTGAAAATATTCTCGAGTCGATGTTGACTGTCGAAGAGCAGAGTCTTTAAGCCTTCGATCGTCGTCACCGACTTCCTGAACTCTGTAAATCCCTTTTCTTGGTCTGTACCTTGCTCAGTAGCTCGCTTCGCCCTCCTTGTCCAGTACCACGACAGCCAGCCGACCATTGCCACAAGCCCCAAAAGCACGAATCCCATGACTCCCAGCGCCACATCTCTCAATATTCTCTTTCTGTGTGCCTCCTCTGCTAGAGTAGCAGCAGGAGGCGCCATTGGCACTGCTCCTGGCTTGAGGATGCTACTACCATTGGTGTACTGGTTATACTCGCTTGCTGGGCTTGGTGGTGAAGGACCCGTCGTCCAATTTGTTCGTACAGGACCTAGAACGAAATCCATCGTCCCGCCATTTTTGAAGATGTCGTCCCAGGTGACCCACGATTGGGTCCATTTTTTGCCGTTCACCTGAAGGGACTGCACGTAGTACGAGTCGTTGGAGCCGCCAGTCGTAGTCATGGCAAGGGTTTTGCCAGCGCCAAGAGAAATGGAAGTATTTGCAAACCAGGGGCTGCCGATGAGGAAGGTTGTTTGGCCGACCATGGGGTAGAGACCTAGCATGTTCCAGAGCAGCCATGACTCCATTGCTCCGGCATCACTATTGCCTGGCAGTCCTCCTGGCGTTGCGCTGTAGTAGCTCTTCGCGATGTTCCGACTTTGCTTGACACTCAGATCTTGGCGGCCGACATAGTTGTACAGGTAAGGTGTGTTGAAACTAGGCTCGTTGCCCGGATTGAAGATTGTGTTATTAAAGGCACCATTGCGTCCCGTGATATTCGGCGTAAACATCATCTCAAGCCGGTTGACAAAGGTCTCTGGCCCTCCCGACAAGGCGATGAGGGTGTTGATGTCGTGTTGTGCATTGAAGCTGTACTCCCAGGGCAGGCCTTCATAGTACGCATCACCCCAATAGCAACCACCGCATTGCAAGGGGTCTTGCTTAATAAAGCCCTCTCTGCTACGAGGCACAACGAAACCAGAGAAGTTCAAAGACGTAGCCTCGGGATTCCAGTGATTCCGCCAATTTCGAGATCTGTTGAGATATCTAGTGGAGTCTGCACTCTTGCCAAGTCCTGCTGCAACCTGAGAGAGTGAGAAATCATTGACGGAATACTCAACTGCTCGAGTAACGGCGCGACCAAATTTTGGAGTGATGTAACCAAGTTCAAGCCAGTCCGGAAGTGCTCCTCTGCCTTCTTTCGTGGAAGATGACAGATCACGAGGGTCGTTGTTATTCTCAGGAGTCACTTCGGCGTTCTTTTGCATTGCCTCGTATCCAGCGGTCCAATTCACGGCTCCCCTGACCCCTTTGACGTAGGCATCAGCCATGATGTTGTCCGAGTTGGAGCCTCCTTGACTAGCGCCGTTGTAGTTCGATGATCGAGCATCTGGCATGTATCCTTCAAACCTGAAGATATCGATGAGTGATCTTATGTACTCTTCATACATGCTTGGCTGAAAGACTTGTAAGAGGGCGAAGGTGCAACGAAACAAATCCCACGTGGTAAACACATCATCGTAATAGGGTTCAGTGGACGTCCATAACGGATTTTCTCCTGTTCTGTTCGAGGGCAGGAGGTGCATGAAGTACATTGAGCTGTATAA
>Ga0302140_10011136_pt1 | contig 11078 bp, 7 predicted proteins | sample I_Bog_E1_1_FD_202095 | JGI IMG/M metagenome (GOLD analysis project Ga0302140, IMG submission 202095) | Peat permafrost microbial communities from Stordalen Mire near Abisko, Sweden - I_Bog_E1_1 | ecosystem: Environmental > Terrestrial > Soil > Wetlands > Peat | place: Sweden: Abisko, Stordalen...
CCCATTCTTGCCGTCGATTTCAGAAACCCGCCCTGCTCTACCGCGGCTCGGCAGACTTCATCGAACAACTCCTCGCGGGTGTGCGACCGAACAATAGACTGGTTGACGCGGTGCAGCGTCTTATACAGACGCCTCAAGCGGTCTAGCTCGCCTATATGTCTTTCGACTCGGGTTTCGCTGTCAAGACGCATTGAACCGCCTGGTTATGCCCCAGAAGCGCGCGCCGCGTTTCCAATCGAAACTCTCTTCGGCTTGGAGATCCTTAGACCGGCCGGCAAACTGAGTCTTTTTGAGACTTGCTTGGCCCGCGCTGCCTCCGTGTATACGCCTCGGAAATCCAATGCGCTGACTAGAAGCCATCTCACATATGCGATTGTGGCATCGATGGAAGACCTGAGACCCGCTTTGCTTGCGGGTCTCCTCCGAGGCGTTTTGAGCGGCCGCTGGTTTATGAGATGGTTTCTAGGCCGATCGTTCCAACAAGTACTTGCCGGCGATCCTCAGGTATCAGGTTACTGCCCGCTCGCCGGCCAAACAACCCCGTTCGCCCGTGAGCTCAACGGGCGGATTTCGAAGTCGCGGGCGGAAGGCGACGGGTGGCGGCGCGGCTGATTGGTCAGGCGCTCAAATTCAAAGCTGATGCTCCAGAATCTTGGCGTAAAGCGAGCTTTTAGGCATCCCCAAGCGTTTTGCGGCGCGCACCACGTTCCTTCCCTCCGCCTCAAGCGCATCGACGATGAATCGCTTCTCCATTTCCCTCAGCGTAAGGCCCTTGTCTTTTGCTTTGTGCGCAAAATCCTGGCGCAGCGGACTCTCGAACTCAAGGCATGTATTGTCAATGAGGCAGTCATCGGACAAAAGAGCCGCGCGCTCCAGGACGTTTCGAAGCTCACGAATGTTTCCGGGCCACGAGTAGTGCTCAAGGGCCCTTCGGGCATTGTCGGTAATCTGGAGGGTTCCGCGCTTCATGTCGAAGCTGAGTTGTTCCAGAAGCCTGTCCGTGATGACCGGCAGATCCTCGATCCGCTCACGAAGGGGCGGAATGCGCAGGCGCATGGCGCTGATGCGGAAATAGAGATCGCTCCGGAACTCGCCGTTGTCGGCCATTTTCTTCAAATCGCGGTGGGTTGCCGCAATCAGTTCAGTTGCACGTCGGTCTTGCGCTCGAGCACGTCTCCCAGCCGGTAGAAGCGTTTCTCTTCAACCACCTTCAGGATCTTTGGCTGAACCTGCGGATCCATGTCTCCGATCTCGTCGAGGAAGAGGGTTCCATGATTCGCCGCCTCCAGGAACCCAATCTTATTGCTGACAGCTCCCGTAAACGCCCCCTTTTGGTGACCAAAAACCTCCGACTCGAACAGCTCGCGCGATAATGCCGCGCAATTGAGATCCACAAACGAGTCATTCGCGCGTGAACTCAACCCGTGCAGCCAGCGGGCCAGGACTCCCTTTCCCGAACCGGTCTCCCCCTGAATCAATATCGTGATATTGGTCTCGGCAGCCCGCTTCGCCACCCGCATCAGTTCTTTGATTGCTGGACTGTCGCCGAGGAATGGGTCGCGTTTGTAGCGTGATCGCTCCTGCTTGACGGCCGCATCCTTTTGCTGAAATTGGAAGTTCTTGATTGTTCGATTCACCATCATCGTCAGGAAACCGATGTCCACTGGTTTGGGAATGAACTGTTCGGCACCGTTCTTGACCGCTTGAACCGCCAGATCGATGCTGGCTTCTCCCGTGAGAACGATCACCGGAATATGATAGTCTCGCGCCTTGAGCCACGACAGCAAATCGAACGCTGTCCCGTCGCCGAGGTGGTAATCCGACAGGATGATATGCACCGTCGATCGCTGGACTTCAACCAGGGCCCTGGAAAGGCAATCGGCGCGCACCACGGCAAAGCCTTCGGATTCAAGCCCTGTGGCCAAAAACTCGAGGAGTAAAGGATCGTCTTCAACGATCAAGATGCTGTTTCCCATTCTGAACCCACTCCCGCAAGCCACCAGATCACTCAAGATGCCCGGCCAGAATCATGCTCCATCACATCATCTGCGCAAAGGTTACTGGAAAATCACGCCCTTGGATAGGCTGTTTGGGGACAGGAAATCAAGAAATGGAGGAGCGCGCCAGTCCAGGAGGTCCGCTCCTTCGGCGGAGCAGGGAGACGGACACGCACGTGAACAGTGTCCAGTTTTTGGACAGAGTTTTGTCCGGCGTCCAGAAGCTGGACCATCCAGCCGCCTCCGAACTGTGGGACGCCTGTCTCCATAATTCAATAACCTATTTTTAATCAATCACTTACATAGACTTTAGCCGTAGCTCTCGGAATGGCCACCAGAGTGCATTACTTAGGTCATTCGGGCGTTCTGGGCAATTCGAGAAGACTCCGGCGAACAAGAGTGGAAAAGCCTTCGGGCTGGCCAGGGAATCTTCCACCCCCCCCGCTGTACAGATCGAGTGAATTCGGTGCGGAAACCGAGTCGCTCCAGGCGCGACCCAAGAAGACGAGAAATGGAGAAGCACTTTATGCATGCACACAGCTCAAGCTATTCATCTCAGCCAAATGCCAACCCAGATCAGATGGGTGCCTTCCAGGACTACTTCCCGTTGGTGCGTTCCTTGGCAAAAAAGATTCATAGCTGCCTTCCCCGCACAGTGGATTTCGACGACCTCTACTCAGCGGGACTGGCCGGTCTGTGGCAGGCCTACACTCGATTCGACTCCTCGAGGAAGGCCAAGTTTTCAACCTACGCGAACTTCCGTGTTCGGGGGGCAATCCTCGATAGCCTTCGAATTGGGGATTGGGCTCCAAGAGCCCTCCGCTCGAAAGGACGCGAGCTTCAGGCGGCGATCCGAACTCTCACCGCGCGGCTCGGGTATCGGCCGACGGAAGATGAGGTCGCTGACGAAATGAAGATCGGTCTCTCCGAATACCAACAGTTGCGCAGCTCTTTGGATGGTCTGGAGGTTGGATCGCTCTATCGGATGTCCGATGACGGATCCGACGAAGAGGTGCTCACCCACGTTCAGACCGACCCGGCGGATGACCCGCTCGTCCGCTATCTCCAAACTGAGATAAAAACGCGGCTCACCGATACAATCGAGGATCTGCCGGAGCGCGAGCGCGTGGTCGCAACGCTTTACTATTACGAAGAGTTGACGCAACACGAAATTGCCCTGGCCCTCGGGATCAGCGAAGGACGGGTATGCCAAATCCATGCTTCGGCAGTGTCCCGTCTGCGCTCGGCGCTCCCGGACATGTCGCAAAACGTGGTCAAACTTCGAAAAGTGAAGCGCTCCGAGTCAGGAAAACCGGCCACGACCCCATGGCTGTGGAATGCGGTAAAAGAAGCGGCATGACCTGGCTCCAAACGTCCAGACTTGCGATCGGCAGAGTGAGCGCCGCTCCACGGTGCTCGGAGCTTCCGTAACGATTCTGAAAGGAATCGTGGCGGGAGATCCGATCAGGACTCAATTGCCGATTGCCCCATAATTGACTGAGTTGACCGTGGCCGCCGGGCCCGCTGGGGAAACCCCTCCCACAGTTGGCCCGGATCGTTGGGTTCTACGCGGCAGATTCCCGAGACATCCTCAGGGCACGGCCCACCGGCACGGTGGGGCAGCGTGAAGAACCGGCTACAATTCGCGTTCGCGCAGCCAGGTGAATATCACGGGCGTCACGATCAGCACATGAATGAGCGAGCTGACCATCCCGCCCAACACAGGCGCGGCAAGCGGTCTCATAAACTCCGCCCCCGTGCGCGTGGACCAAAGCAGAGGCAGGAGACCGGCCACCACGGTTGCCACGGTCATCACCTTGGGGCGAAGGCGGAGCAGTGCGCCCTCCATCACGGCCGCGTGAAGACCTGTTCGCGTCAACTGACCGTCGGCGGCTCTCCGGCGCACGACGGCGTCTTCCAGATAGATGACCATCACCACGCCGGTCTGCACCGCGGTTCCAAATAGCGCGATGAAACCGACCCAGACCGCTACCGAGAAGTTGAGACCGAGCGCCTTGACCAGAAACACGCCGCCCGTGAGAGCGAATGGCACCGCCAGCAGCACATGCGCCGCCTCTTTGGCTGAGCCGTAGGTGCGATAAAGCAGGACGAAAATCACGATGAGCACGAGCGGGATGACCATTTCCAGGCGTTTCCGGGCGCTGATCTGGTTCTCGTACTGGCCGCTCCACTCCAGATAGTACCCCGGCGGCATTTTCACATTCTGAGCCACCGCCTGCTGGGCCTGGGCCACAAATCCGCCCACATCGCGGCCGCGCACATTCAGCAGCACCGATCCGCGCAAGAGGCCGTTCTCGCTCGTAATCATCGACGGTCCCATCGTTGTCTTCATGGTGACCACCTTGCTGAGGGGTACCTGCGCTCCATTGCTGCCGGTCACCAGCACCTCGCCCAGTTGCTGCGGATTCTGGAGGAAGTCGCGCGCGTAACGCAAACGCACGGGGAAGCGCTGCCTGCCCTCGATGGTGGTGGTGAGATTCTTGCCGCCCACTGCGGTTTCAATCGAATCCTCCACATCGGCGACATTCAGTCCATAGCGATCCGCCGCCGGCCGGTCCACGGTCATTTCCAGATACGGAGAACCGGTAGTCCGCTCGGCGTAAAGATCCGCCGCTCCAGGAATCTGGCGCACGACATCCTTGATCTCTTCCGATTTCTGTTCGATGACGCCCAGATCGGGACCGAAGACCTTGATGCCAATCTGAGTGCGGATGCCCGTCGAGAGCATATCGATGCGGTTGCGAATCGGCTGGGTCCAGATATTGGTCACCCCGGGGATTTGCAGCTTGTCGTCGAGCCGCGCGAGAAGAGAGTCCTTTGTCAGCCCCTTGGGCCACTCGTCCTTGGGTTTGAATGTGATCGTGGTTTCGGACATATTCACGGGCGCGGGATCGGTGGAGGTATCTGCCCGCCCGACTTTTCCCACGACCATGGCGACGGCTGGATCGGCGGCGATGATCTTGTCCTGCTGACGAAGAATTCTGGTTGCCTCGGTGAGAGAAATCCGAGGGTCGGTGATAGGCATGAAGAGCGCCGTCTCTTCATCCAGTGGGGGCATGAACTCCGAGCCGATGGTGGTTGCGGTGTAAACTGCGGCGCAGAACAACGCTAGCGCCACGCCCAGGGTGACGGCCCGGTGACGAAGCGCCCAGGAGAGCACGGGCCGGTAAATCGCCCGCAGGACGCGCATGACGGGGTTCTCGTCCTCGCGATGCAGTTTCCCGCGAATGAGAAACGTGCACAAAACCGGCACCAGCGTGATGGCCAGAATCGTGGAACCCAACATGGCGAATGTCTTTGTGAAGGCCAGCGGATGGAACATCTTGCCTTCCATGCCTGTGAGCGCAAAGACCGGAACGAAAGCGAGGATGATGATGACCATGGCAAACGAGATAGGCCTGCCCACCAGGCGCGCGGCATTGAGCGTGATCTCCCAGATGTGTTCGCGATAGTTGCCGTGCTCGTGTTCGTATTGTTCCGCCTGGCGAATCACGTTCTCGGTCATCACGATTCCCGCATCGACCAGGACTCCGATGGCGATAGCGATTCCGCCCAGAGACATGATGTTCGATGAAATGCCCGCTCCCTTCATGAAGAGAAACGCGCCAAGGACCGCGAGCGGCAGTGGAATGGTGACCACGAGGATGCTGCGGAAGTGCCACAGGAAGAGCACATGCGCAAAGGTAACCAAGATGATTTCTTCAATGAGCGCATGGCGCAGAGTGTCGACGGCGTGATCGATCAGGATGCCGCGATCATAGAAGGGGACGATTCTGACGCCCGCGGGAAGGCCGGGCTGGATTTCGTCGATCTTCTTCTTGATGGCTCCGATGACTTCGCGCGCATTCGCTCTGTAGCGGATGACAACCACTCCGCCCACCGCCTCTTTGCCGTCTTTATCGAGGACGCCACGCCGGAACTCCGGACCAAGCTGGACGCTGGCCACATTGCCCATGGTTACGGGGGTGCCATTGAAGGCTCCGAGCGATATGTTTTCAATGTCCTTGAGGCTGCGAATCAGCCCGATGCCGCGAACCATGCTCTCCGTGTCGCCAACCTCAATTACCTTGGCTCCGACGTTGTTATTGCTGCTTCCCACCGCGGCCACCACATCCTTGAGGGCTACGTTATAAGCGCGCAGCTTGATGGGGTCCAGATCGATCTGGTATTGCTTGACAAACCCTCCCACGCTTGCGACTTCGGCCACGCCGGGCACCGAGTTGAGCTGATACTTGATAAACCAATCCTGAATGGAATGAAGCGTGCCGCTGTCGTAGGGGCCCTCGACCGTATACCAGAAGACCTGCCCCACTCCGGTCGCATCCGGACCCATCATCGGCGTTACGGCGGCGGGTAGAAAACTGCCGGCAAGACTGAGCCGCTCAAGCACCCGGGTGCGCGCGAAGTAAATGTCCACCGAATCCTCGAAGATGACGTTCACCATCGAGAATCCAAATGCGGAGGCGGAGCGCACCGTGCGCACATGCGGCAGCCCTTGCAGGTTGACGGTGAGCGGGTAGGTAACCTGATCTTCAACCTCCTGGGGGCTGCGGCCCTGCCATTCGGTAAAGACAATTACCTGGTTCTCGCTCAGGTCGGGGATCGCGTCGATGGGGGTATGCAGCAGCGCCCAGTAGCCCCAGACCGCCAGCGCGGAGTAGATTCCGAGGACCAGCCAGCGGTTTTTCATTGAGAATTCGATGATGCGGTCGATCATTTTCGGCTCCTACTTCGCGTTCAGACGTGTGTGGAATGAAGCGATCACGCCGCCATTTCTGCGCGCCTCGACGAGCACGGTCCATGAGCCGGCCATGGGTGCCTGGCCTTTGCCCATATAGATTAGCTGCCCGGCCATCCATTGGAGATCGAATGCGTTCTTCATCTCAGGCATGTTCATGGCGGGCATGGCGGGCATAATGACCGTGACGGTTACATGCGCATCCGCGATCGGCTTGCCATTCGCGTCGGTCAGGCTCGCCTGGAAGGAACTGTCTTCCCCTGCTTTCAGCGGATCTGCGAGGGAGTGGAAGTCGAGCTTGGCCGTGTCGCCCGGCACCGTCTGGCCTGGGGAGGAACCGCTCGCGGGCGCTTGCTGCCCTCCGGCAAACTCCTTCGATCCGCCATAGAGACCAGACATCCCGGAGCTCAGGTGCGTCTGCGAGTCGATCAGGAAGTTGCCGTTGAGAACCACCTTGTCGCCCAGCGCCAATCCGCCCGAAACCGGAAACAAATCTTCGGTAGGCGCGCCCACTTGCACTTCGCGCGCCTCGAATACGCCGTTGGACTTTGCCACATACACGATCTTGCGCGTCCCCGTGTCGAGCACCGCCGACCGCGGAACTACAATCGATGGCTGCGCCGCGCGGCTCACAAATGTAGCGCTCACAAACATGCCGGGCAGCAGGCGCCGGCCCGGATTGGCCACATGAACATGGACCGGTACGGTGCGCGTCTGCGGATTCGCCGAGGGTTCGATAAAGTCCACATGACCGTGGAGCGTCCGGTTCGGCACCGAGTCCGCCGTAACGTCTACCTGTTGCCCGGCGTGAATCTGCGGCAACTGCTCCTCGTAGACATCGGCCTTGATCCACACCTGGCTCAGATCGGCGACAGTGAACAGCGTATCGCCCGAGTTTACGTACTGCCCTTGTGTTACCTTGCGCTCGACAACCGTTCCGGAGGCGTATGCGTAGATGGTTACGTGCGGCACTCCCGCCACTTCCGGCGCACCAATCTCACTTGCGGAGATGCCCCAAAGCTCCAGTTTCCGCTGGCTTGCCTGGACCAGCGCATCCGCCTGCTCGCGCGCAATCGCGTCGTCCGATTGATGCAGCCGATTGCGGTTCTGCTCCGCCAGCCGATACTCGTCGAGCGCGGTCGCCACATCGGGACTGTACACATCGGCTACCGCCTGGCCCCGTCGCACCTGCTCGCCGGTGTATTGCACATAAAGCTTGTCCACCCGGCCCCCGATGCGCGTGCTCACCGCGGCAAGCTGCGCCTCCGGCTGCTCCACCCGGCCAAATGCAGCGATGTCGGTTTTCAGCATGGCCGTACGCACCTCGGCAACTTCAACACCGGCAGCCGTAATCTCCGACGGGCTCAGTTGAACGCTGGCTCCCGGCTGTGTACCCGAGTCCTCCGTCCGCATCGCATCGGATTGCGCCGCCCCCGCCGACCGGCCGGCTGGCGTCGATTGTCCCGCCGCATGGGAAGGCAACTCCTTCGACGCGAGAATTCCAACCACAAGCGCGACGGCCAGCGCTCCCGCGCCCGCTCCCATCGCAATCAGCTTCTTTTCCCGTGCCATCATTTGGATACCCTCTCTTTTTCAGGATTCGCGTCGGCAGACGCGGGCAGCGCGCCGCCGATTGCCCGTTCCAGCTCCGCAACGCCTGTGTCCGTTGCGGCGGACGCCTTATAAAATGCCGCCTCGAGGTCGAGCAGCAGATTCTGGCTGTCGATAAGATTTGAGAATTCGCCCCGATTATTCTGGTAGCCGGCGGCGGAGGCCTTGAAGAGCCCTTCAGCTTGCGGAAGCAGGGTGTCCCGATAGAGCTTGACCCGTTTCTGCGAGGAAAACACCTCGATCTCCGCCTGCCGGATTTCGAGGAACACGCTGGATGTGCGCGCCTCCAGTTCAGCTTGCGAAACCTCTGTCTCCGCGTCCGCCTGCGTGGCCTCGCCTTCGTGCCGCTCGCGATTCAAAGACGGCAGGTTCATCGAGAATTCGGCCATATAGGCGTTGCGAAATGCGGAACCCGTGGGCATCAGCATGTATCCCAGCGCAACCGTAAAGTCCGGCTTCGCCCCGAGCCGCGTCAGTTGCCCCTGATCCTTCGATTTCAGGATTTGCTTGCGCAAAGCCGCCAATTCCGGGCGATTCTCGATCGCCGTCCGCTCCAGCTCCTCCATCGAGGGCAGCGCAATCTGGCTCGCGTAAACGCCCTCGATTTCTAGAGCCTCGTCGGGCTTGCGGCCGCGCAGCGCGTTTAATTGAGCGCGCGCCGTCTCCCGCTCCTCATCCAACTCGATCAGGTGCTCGTTCAGCCTGGTCAGCGCCATCTGCGCGCGCAGCACATCCGCTTGCGCAACCTTCCCAGTCGTGTATTCGGCAAGTGCCGCGTCGAGTGCCTCTTTCAGAAGCGCCGTCTGGCGATCATGCAGCTTCATCTCGTCGGCGTTGCGCATCAGATCCGCGGACGCTTTGCGCACCTCGACCGCGACCTCCTGCCGCAACGATTCGAGTTCGCTGGCCGCAACTTCCGCGTCGTCTCCAGCGATTTTTGCGCGCGCATTCCGCTTGTCTTTGCTCAGGAAGGTCTGTTGGAGCATGAACATGGCCTGCGCCTGGTTCAGGTCCCAGGGTTTCCGCAAGGGAGTGCTCCAGTCGCGCGCCATGAACATTGGGTCGTCGAGGCTGCGGGCTGTAGCGGTCTTCATCCGGGCCAGCGACAGGCGCCGCACGGCCGTCCGTATCGCGGGATTGGATTCCAGAGCCTCGGCAACCGCCTCATTCACCGTCAGGCGAATCGAAGGCGGGTCCGCAACATGGACCGGGGAAGGTTCAGTCTGCCCCTGGCAGACAAGGGTGAGCGCCAGCAAACACGGCGCAAGAACACAAATATGTTTCACGTTTCAACTCCACGGCAACAGACGGCAACGTCGCTCCAGGGCGCACGGATGCGCGCTCCGGAAAGCCAGGGCGGAAGTGAAACGCTAGATTCTTAGATTGATAGCGCCGGGTGGCGGAGACGGAGGGGGAATGAGAGCCGCGATCGAAACCATTCTTGGAGAGGAGAGCTCGGCTGCGGAAACAAACTCCTGCGAAACGTCTACCTGGGCCGGCCCTCTGAGGCTGGGCGTGGCCAGAGCGGCTGACAGCGGCGTGCTGGCAGTACAGCAACTCGTCTTTGCCGTCCGGTTCGATTCGGGAGCGGGAGCACAGCAGCTATGCTCGTTCCGCTGCGCCCGGTGCATACAGGCCGCAAACGGCGCAACCATCGCCCCGACCAGCAGGATCGACATCACCGCGCGTTGGAAAGCACCTCGCACCATGGCCTCAGAGTATCACGCGTGTCGTCCATTGCTGTGATGCGAATCACGACTCACCAGAACAGTTGAAGGAGTCTTCAGACGCAATTGAAAGGTCCAGGTTGCGTCTCCATTCGATCCAAACCGTTCTTCCGCGCCGGAATCTCGCAGGCTTCTTTTCAGGGCGGGATTGCGCCGTCTGACAACCAATTTTCGGCGTCGCGCATCTACTCATTCGCCCCTCTACACCGTCGGCCAAGGACTGGGATTTTCAAAGTCATAGATCGCTGACTCCGTTGGCCGTTCTGTACTTCCCCGGAGGAGATTCTCGTCCTTATGGAAACCTCAGTTCAGCAAGCCGCCAACGGTAAAGACGCCCTGACCCCCACCCAAACCGAGACTCTGGAGCAACCGGGGGCCGACTGCCTCGTCACCATTCTTCAAAGCCTCCAGACGATGAAGAATGGCGATTTCAGTGTGCGTCTGCCAGTCTCGTGGACGGGGCTTCCAGGCAAAATCGCCGACAACTTCAACGAAATTGTGACCGCCAACGAGCGGATGGCATTCGAGTTGAAGCGTGTCGGCCAAGCGGTTGGAAAAGAGGGCAAGACGCGCGAGCGCATCCGTGTGGACCAGCGTCGTGGCGCATGGGACGACATGGAGGTCTCCGTCAATACTCTGGTGGAAGATCTTCTGCGTCCCACGAATGAAGTAACGAGGGCGATTGCCGCGGTCGCGCAGGGCAACCTTACGCAGACAGTTCGGCTCGACGTGGACGGACGCCCCTTGGAAGGCGAGTTCCTGCGTTCGGCGAACATCGTCAACACCATGATTCAGCAACTGGGAGTTTTTACGGCGGAAGTGACTCGCGTGGCCCGCGAAGTAGGCACCGATGGCAAGCTGGGCGGACAGGCGCAAGTGCCCGGCGTGGCCGGAACCTGGAAGGATCTGACGGACTCGGTAAACTCGATGGCCAGCAACCTGACCGGCCAGGTGAGAAACATCGCGGAAGTGGCGACGGCTGTG
>Ga0302140_10011137_pt1 | contig 11078 bp, 5 predicted proteins | sample I_Bog_E1_1_FD_202095 | JGI IMG/M metagenome (GOLD analysis project Ga0302140, IMG submission 202095) | Peat permafrost microbial communities from Stordalen Mire near Abisko, Sweden - I_Bog_E1_1 | ecosystem: Environmental > Terrestrial > Soil > Wetlands > Peat | place: Sweden: Abisko, Stordalen...
GCGCCGTAACCCTCCGCCTCCATGTCGTCGCGATGCACGAAGCGCAGGGACGCCGAGTTGATGCAGTAGCGCAGGCCGCCACGCGCCGCCGGGCCATCCTCGAACACGTGGCCCAGATGGCTATCGCCATGCCTGGAGCGCACTTCGGTGCGCACCATGCCGTGCGACACGTCCCGGAGCTCGGCCACATTGGCCGGCTCGATCGGCTTGGTGAAGCTGGGCCAGCCGCAGCCGGATTCGAACTTGTCGGAACTGGCAAACAGCGGCTCGCCGGAGACGACGTCCACGTAGATGCCGGGCTGGTTGTTGTTCAGCAGCTTGCCTGTGCCGGGCCGCTCGGTGCCGCTTTGCTGGGTAACCCGGAACTGCTCCGGGGTCAGCGCCGCAAGGGCCTCCGGGGTCTTACGATAGGGTGCCATGGTGAACCTCCTTGTCGCGCCAAGATCGTGATGATGTGGCCATCTGTCGAGGGGGAGGGCGGGACAAGGCCGATTTTAGCCATAGGCAAGCCGCGCCCAACCCCCGCGCAGCCAAGCCAGCGACCGCCACCGGATCGCTGGCTTATCGTTGCGTATGGGCTATTGCCGCAGCTACAGTTTTGTGTTGCTTGAGTGTGGCCGTGCTTTCGCAAGTGTCACAATAGAAAATCAAGCGCTTCTTCTTGAAAAAAGAAGCAAGGACTTTGCGCGGCTGTCGCCGGCTAGTCCGCGACAGCCGTGCAAAAGTTTTTTGGTTCTTTTTTTCAAAAAAGAACCGCTTCCCTGCTTGCCTTTCGCCTACTTCAAGTCCAGCGCCACCGACTCAACCTGCCCCTGAAATAGCGCCGGCCCCGTGTAGGCCGCGCTCACCGTAGAAGCGAGATCCTTGCCGACATCCAGCGTTTCGCCATAAATCGGCGCGTAATTCGCCACATGAACAGTGCCGACCTGCTTGCCGTTCACGCTCAGAACGGCCGTGGCCGGCGCCGGCTTGCCGCGGAACAGCGCGGAGATGGAGCCCGCGACCTTCTGCCCCCCGCCATCCGGCGTAACCTGCACGGTGATCACATTCTTGCCCGCGGCCAGCTTGTCGGCGCCCGCGATGCGGCCGGCGACGTTGCCGTAGGCGCTGACTTCATAAACCGGCTTGCCGTCTTGCACATAAATCACGAAGCCGCCGTAGCGCCCGCCATCGGCCAGGACGACGCCGTTGGCGCCAGCATCGGGAACGGTTACCGTGGCGGTGATAGTGTGCGTGCGCGCGCGCAGATCCGGCAGGTTCTGCTGCGGAATACGGTCCACATCGCCGCGAAACACGAAATGCGTGCGGCCCGTGGCGAGCGACGGCTGCGGCGCATAATGCGGCACCAGCGGGTAGACGTTATTGCGCTTGGCCTCGCTATCGAACAATGCGACGAGTTCGTTCAGCTTGTCCGGATTGCTGGCAGCCAGATCGTGCGCCTGACTGTAATCCTGTGTCAGGTTGTAAAGCTCCCAGGGATGATTGCCGACCGGCACGGTCTCCCATTTTTCGGCGAAGCTTTCCCACGGCAGCAAGTGGCGCGAACCGGCCCACCAGCCATCGTGATAGATGCCGCGGTTGCCGACCATCTCAAAATACTGCAGCGGGTGCGTAGACGGCGTGTTGGCATCCGTGAACGTTGCCGCCAGACTATGGCCTTCAAGCGGCAATTGCCTGACGCCATCAACAACCGCGGGCGGCGTAATCCCGGCCACGTCGAAAATCGTCGGTGCGATATCGGTGACGTGCTGGAACTGGGCGCGCACGGCGCCGTGGTCGGTGATTTTCGCGGGCCAGACGGCGACCAGCGGATCGGTGGTCCCGCCGAGATGCGAGGCAACCTGCTTGGACCACTGGAACGGTGCGTCGAGGCCCCAGGCCCAACCCACGGCGTAATGGTTGAAATAAAGATCGCTGCCGAGGTTGCCGGCAATCTTGTTGCGATCCTCGATCGACTGCGGCTTGCCGAGCGCCGTCTTGGCGTCCTCGCCTTCCAAGCCGCCCTCGGCGCTCGCGCCGTTATCGCCCACGATATAGAGCACCAGCGTGTTGTTGTCCTGGCCTTCCTCATGGATCGCATCGAGGATACGGCCGACCTCGTGATCGGTCTGTTCAAGGAAGCCGGCATAGACTTCCGCCTGATGGGATAGAAGCTGTTTCTGTGCCGGCGTTAGCGAATCCCAGGCCGGGATTTCCGCCGGGCGCTTGGTCAGCTCGGCATTGGCCGGAATAACGCCCGCTGCTTTTTGGCGCGCGAACGTTTCCTCGCGCAATTTGTCCCAACCCTGATCGAACTTGCCTTTGTATTTGTCGATCCAAACCTGCGGCACCTGATGCGGTTCGTGCGTGGCGCCGGTGGCAAAATAGAGGAAGAATGGTTTGTCGGGCGCCACGGCGTCGTGCTGATGCAGCCAATGGATCGCATCGTTGGCCAGATCGGTGGTCAGGTGGTAATCAGCGCCTGGCGTGGGACCGGGCGGCACGGCCACGGTGTTGCGGTAGAGATGCGGCTCCCACTGGTTATCCAGACCGGCGAGAAATCCATAAAAATACTGGAAGCCGAGAGAGGTCGGATAGTGATCGAACGGGCCGGTGGGCCCCACTTCCCAAGCGGGCGTATTGTGCCATTTGCCGAACGCAGCCGTGGAATATCCATTATCCTTAAGTACCTCGGCGATCGAGGCGGCGCTTTTCGGCCAGATGCTGTTATAACCGGGATAGCCGCTGCTGCCTTCAGTGACGGTGCCGAAGCCGATTTCATGATCGTTACGCCCCGATAGCAGCGCCGCGCGCGTGGGTGAGCAGAGCGCGTTCACGTGGAAATTATTGTAGCGCAGGCCCAGCTGCGCCAGTTTTGATAGTTCCGGCACATTGACCGGCCCGCCGGTAATGGCGCTGGCGCCGAAGCCCACATCGTCCAGCAGCACGAGCACGACATTTGGCGCCGTTTTCGGCGCTTGCACGGGCTTGGGCCACGCCGGTGTGGACTTGTTGCGGTCTTCGTCGGTCTTGCCTGCGAATGGCGCCTGGGCCACCGGCAGGCTACCGGCCTGCTGCGGCGGCTGGGCCTGCGCGGCACAGACGCCCGGCGCCAGCAGGGCGGCGCTGAGTAACAGGTTGCGCGAAATAGGGGTTTTTATGGAGGCCATTTGTTTGCTCCTTCGTGTTAAATGCCGAACACCGAAAGCAAGCAGTTCTTTTTTGAAAAAAAGAACCAAAAAACCTTTACTCATGCTGTCGCGGGCTGGCTGGCGAGTCCGCGACAGCACTCGCAAAAGTTTTTGCTTCTTTTCAAAAAGAAGCGCTGCCTTACTTTTCATTTCAACTGCAGCGTAACTTTCTCGATCTTGCCGGTAAACGTGGCCGGCGTTTCATAGGCATCGCTGACCGGCGAGCCAAGATCGCTGCCGATGTCGAAGGTTTCGCCGAAACCGCCGAACGAGCTCAAATCGCCTTCACCAACGAGCTTGCCGTTGACAGAAAGGCGGCCAGGGCCGCCCGCCGGCGCCAACGTCTTCGGTCCTTTGGAGGACGCAGCGGTGAATTCATACACCGCGTGCACATGACCTTTCGGCAATGCCTCACCGGCTTTGATCAATTCATGGCTATGGGCGGCAACGTTATTTTCGTAAATTAACGTGCCGTCCTTGATGTAAAGGCTGAAACCGCCATAGCGGCCGCCCTCGGCCGCGATCACACCGGATGCACCCGCTGCCGGCACATCGATGTCGGCGGTCAACACATGCGAGCGGCCGTTTAGTGCCGGCAGCACGCGTATCGGCAGGCGCGTCACATCCGCGTAGTAGGTGAAGAACGTTTTGCCCTGCGCCGGCGAAGGCTGCGGCAGGCGCAGCGGCGCCGTGGGATAGGCGTTGTTGCGGCGCGCCTCGCTGTCATAAGCCGCTACCAGCTCGGCCAGCTTTTGCGGCTGCTGGTCCGCCAGATTATGCGCCTGACTGTAATCCTCGTTCAGATTGTACAGCTCCCACGGGTGCAGCTTGTCCGGATCGTTGTCGGCCCATTTGTCCGGGCGGCCGGATTCCCAGGGCAGCAGGAAGCGTTTGCCGGCGAACCAGCCATCCTTGTAAATGCCGCGATTACCGACCAACTCGAAATATTGCAGCGTATGGCCGGTTTGCGCGGCGGCATCAGTAAAGGTCGGCACAAGGCTCTTGCCTTCCAACGGCACCTGCTTGATGCCATTGACGATATCGGGCGGTGTTATGCCGGCGGCCTGATAGATCGTTGGCGCGATATCGACGATATGGCTGAACTGACCGCGTACCTCGCCATGCGCCTTGATTTTGTCGGGCCAGTCCACGACCAGTGGATCGGTGATGCCGCCGAGATGCGAAGCCACCTGCTTGCACCACGGAAACGGCGCGTTCAGCGCATAGGCCCAACCCGCGCCGTAAATATTATTCATCGCCTTGCTGCCGAGTTGATCGGCGCGGGCCAGTTGCACGGCCGCCGAATCCGCGGTGCCGTCCGCACGCCGCAGATCGTTGCCGAGCGGGCTGCCTTCCTCCGTCGCGCCGTTGTCGCCGATAATATAAAGCACCAGCGTGTTGCCGGCGTGGCCCTCATCCTTAATGGTTTGCAGCACGCGGCCAACTTCGTGGTCGGTCTGCGCCAGGAAGGCCGCGTAAACCTCCATCTGATGGGCCAGCAGTTTCTTTTCGTCGCTCGGCAACGAATCCCAGGAAGGCAACTCGGCCGGGCGCGGCGATATGTCCGCGTTGGCCGGAATGGTGCCCTTCGCCTTTTCGTTTTCATAAATGCGCCGGCGCAGCACATCGTAGCCTTCGTCGAAACGGCCCCTGAACTTGTCGATCCACTCTTGCGGCACCTGATGCGGCGAATGCGTGCCGCCGGTGGCGTAGTATAGGAAGAATGGCTTTTCGGGCACCAAAGCCTCGTGCTGGTGCAGCCACCTTATCGCGTCATTGGCGAGATCCACATTCAAATTGTAGCCCTGCGCCGGCGTGGCAGGCGGTTCCACGGCGGTGGTGGCGCGATACAGCGATGGCTCCCATTGGCTCGTGGCCGCCTGCATGAAGCCGTAAAAATATTCGAAGCCCTGGTACGTCGGCCAGCGGTCGAACGGCCCCACCGGACTGACCTCCCAAACCGGCGTGTTATGCCATTTGCCAAAAGCGGCGGTGGAATAGCCATTATCCTTCAGCACCTCGGCGATCGAGGCAGCACTTTTCGGCCAGACAGAATTGTAGCCCGGATACCCCGCGGCCCCTTCGGTGATCGGGCCGAAACCAACCTGATGGTTGTTACGGCCGGAGAGCAGCGCACCGCGAGTCGGTGAACACATCGCATTAACGTGGAAATTGTTGTAGCGCAGGCCGTCTTTCGCCAACGCGTCGAGTGCCGGCGTTTCGATCACCCCGCCATTGGCCGAAGACGCGCCGAAGCCGACATCGTCCAGCAGCACCAGCACGATATTCGGCGCGCCGGAAGGCGCCTGCACCTCACCAGGCCACGCAGGCTTGGCATGGTAGCGCGATGGATCGGCGGTGCCGGTAAACGGCGGCGGCGGCTTCGGTAAAACGGTTTGCGCGAGTGCGGATGCCGATAGGCAAAGCGCCGTCGCGCACGCCAGCAGCGAAGCGTTAATAGTCATGACGTTCTCCTGTGCCGAAACCGGAAAGGAAGCGGTTCTTTTTTGAAAAAAAGAACCAAAAAACTTTTGTCTGTTAAAGCGTGAGCCCAATACGAAGCGTACGCAAATTTGCCAAAGTTTTTGCTTCTTTTTTCAAAAAGAAGCGCTTCCTTCCTTCACAATATCCGGCGTCATCAGAACCTAACACGCACCGTAGCACCCCAGGTCAGCGGATCGCCGATATTGCCGTAGAGCAGGCCGCTGAACGGCGCCGCAGTGCCGCGCACCAGATAGTAATTGGTGTTTGTTGCGTTATGCGCCCACAGGAACACGTTGTATTTGTCGTCGGTTGTGCGTGCGCCCAGCCGCAGATCGAGCAGGCCATAACCGGGAATGACCGAGTAAATCGAGTTCGAGGCACTGACGTTATAGCTGGAGCGCAAGGTAAAATCGGCGCCGACATAACCGGCGATATCGTACCGTCCGATGCTGCCAAGCGGCTGGTGGATTTCGCCGCCCGTGGACATCACCCAGCGCGACGTGCCGGGCACGGTTTCGCCCGTCAGGTTGCAGATTTTCGTCGCGGCGCCAGATACCTCGATCGGGCACTGACCCTGCGGATAGGATTCGTAGATCGCCCAGGTGTAAGCGCCCGCGAAATTCAAAGTGATCCAGTCGAACGGCGCGGCGTGAGAATCGAATTCGAAGCCCTGCGACTTAACCTTCGGCACGCTGGCGACGAACGAGGTGAAGGCCGGCGGGTTACTGTTTGGAATAAGCGCCGCGCTGATGCCCTGGTAGTCGGAATCCTCCACCCAGAACGCATCGATATTGGCGATCAGGCGGTTGTCGAGCCAGGACGATTTAATGCCAATTTCATAGTCATCGAGCCGCTCAGGCTTGACGATCGGGCTCACCTCGAAGTCCGGCTTGCCGTCAACAAGCTTTGCCGGCAGCAGCGTCACGTTGGTGCCGGACGATTTGTTGCCACGCGCATAGCTGGCATAGGCCAGTATGTTATCGGTGATCTTGTAGCTCGGCGAGATCAGGTAGGACAGCGAGCCATTATGCGTCAGGTTTTTGTAGTAGTAAGACGGGATCGGAAAGCCGAAAATGCTGGCGCGGATTGCTTTGACCAGCGCAGCCTCGCCTGCCGGCAGTTCATCGAGCGGGACCCCGCCTGCTTGATACTGATTATAGCTGCCGGACTTATCCTCGTAGGTGTAGCGCAGGCCGCCGGTCAGGTCGATCTTGTCGGTGATATGCCAGGTTGCCTGGCCGTATGTCGCGTAGCTGTTGGTGACCGGATCGGTGTTGGCGAAAACGCGGTAGCCGTTGAGCGCCACCGTGCTCAGCGCCTTCGGCAATGTCGGTACAAGATACTCACCCGCATTCTGACCGTAGCCGGTGGTGCCAAAGCCTTCCAGGTCCTGATAGAAGAAATACGCGCCCCCGGTCCAATCCACCGCCCCGCCGGTCGGCGAGGTCACGCGGAATTCCTGGCTGGCCTGCTTCTGCCAATTCTGCTGGTTGCCATATGTTGTGGTCTGCAAGCCAATCGCCGGGGCGGCGCCGTTTTGCGGCCACCAATTCCAGAAGCGCCACGCGGAAATCGATGTCAGCGTATAGCCGTCCAGATCGTAATCGGCCTGCAGCGACGTGCCGCCGGTCTCCATGCGGAAATAGGTCGGGTCGTTGATCGCCGTGTCGCGGCTGAACGGATTGAGCGTTGGGATGTAGTAGCCGGTCTTTTTTTCACGGAAATAGAAATCGTTCGGGATCGGCTTACCGTCAAGCAGATGCGTGAACACCCCCGAGGCCATATTTACGCAGCACGTGTCGAACTGATAGTTGTAATCGGCAATCAACCGGATCGTCAGGTTGTCGGTCGGCGTGGCCAGGATTTGGCCACGCACAGCCTTGTCCTGCTCGCCGGCGTAATGCTGGCCACCGACCAGGCTGGTGATCGTGCCATCGCGCGAATCGCCGAGGAACGAAACGCGGGCGGCCACTTTGTCGTTGAAGCCGTCGCTGACCGTGCCTTTCACCTGCCAATAGCCGAAATTACCGGCCGAGGTTTCCAACATCGCCTGCGGCGTGAAGCTTGGCAGCGCAGTGCGGATATCGATGGCGCCGGCCGTGGTATTCTTGCCGAACAGCGTGCCCTGCGGGCCGCGCAGCACTTGCACACTGTCGATGTCCGGATACTGGAAGGCACCCGTGCCGGGGCGCGCATAGAGCACGCCATCGACATACACGCCCACACCGGCTTCCAGCCCGTCATTCGACGCCGCGACGTTGTTGCCCACACCGCGAATGTTGAAGCTCGTGTTGCGCGGATTGAATTCGCTGACCTGCAGCGTGGGCACCAGGAACGCCAGCTGGGTGATCGATGTGGTGTTGGTATCGGCGAGCTTCTTGGAGCTGATCGCAGTCAGCGCGATCGGCACTTTCTGCGCCTTTTCGGCGCGGTGGCGGGCGGTAACGACAACTTCCTCAACGTGGCTAGTCCCGCCCCCGGCGCCCCCCCCAGCAGCGGCAATCTGGATCGGTTGCGCGGCCTGTGCCTGTGGCGCGGCGCCTGGCGCGGGCGCGTCTGGTTGGGCCAGGGCCGACCCGGCTCCCAATAATACAAAAGCGAGAATCGCGTGATTGATCGGGCGCAAGGCCGTGCTGCAGCGCAGGGCCGGCAACGAGACATGACGACGGGCCCGGCGACTGTCAGGGAAATACATTACACACGCTCCAAATACGTGAATCTAGTAGTTCCACAATAAGGAGGTGCACATAGAATCCTTGTCAACCCAGGAGTTCCGATCTTTGGAGCGGCATAACCATCGTCTGGGGTACGAATGTCTACATCCGCATACCGAAGCGACAGCCCCGGCGCCGCGCAAGTAACCGGCCAAGCAAGTCGAACAAGCGGTAGTAATAGACTGATTTCCGGGTATTTTTTGGAATTTTGGGGCCAGCTGCCATGGGACTGGTCGACTGTCAGTGGCAAATCCGCAACACCAGCCTGCGTTGTGCACTGCGGCAACTGGTGGAATGAAGACGCACGCGGCGAATCGTCCGCCCAGCGCGCCTCGGGCTAGCAAAACGCTGGGCGCCGGGGCGAAAATCGATTCAAAAAGTTAATATCTATATACCGTTAAATGAAAGTTGAATTACTTTAACTCGCTGACGGTAGCGGGCATTAGCGGCACCTACTCCGTGAAGCGCCGCCCATAAGCCGCGGCCCGCACCCCAACCTCAGCGCGCCTTGCTCCCGGCAAGACATGCGGCAACCCGGTTTTCAGGCCCGCCAGCTTCACCACCTGCACGCTACGCACCCCCTGCGCGGCTGCCGCCCGCGTCGGCGGCAGTTTCTGCCAGCGAACGAAAATCGAGCCATCGTGCAGCCCTGTCGTGTCCAGCCAGTTCGCCGTGCCGGGATCGCGCGCGGCCAGGATCAGCGTTACGGTGCCATCGGCATTGGGCCGTGCCTGCGCCAGGTTCAGCGCAGCCGTGTGGTGAATATAATCCAGTGAACCAAGCCAGGCGTTGGCCAGCTGCACAGCCATGTATCTGGCGCCGATCGGGTCCAGCTTAATCACCAGGGCCTCGTCATCGGCAATGTGGAAATGGCCGGAAGCCGACAGGCCCCAGCGCCCGCCTTCACGTATTTTGGGCGCTGTCAGTTGGTTGGCCGGGCCCTGGAAAAATCCGGGCGCATTGGCGAAGCCGCCACCCTTGGCCTGCTGGATGCGCGGGGCGATCTGCTGCGCCAGCGCGGCCGCTTGCCGGGCCAGGGCCGCCTCCCCCGCCGGCGCCGCGGGCGGCGGACCGTCCAGGCGCGTGACTATCAGGCGATAGGGTGTTTCGCTGCGCCAGTCCTGAATTGTGTCGCGAATCAGAATGAAATGCGCGGCCGGCGTCGTAGCGACATGGTTGGGGTCGGCCGGCTGGTGTTCCGGACCGACAGTCAAAGTGAAAGATCCGTCCGGCGCCTTCTGAATGTCGGTATCGACGAGTTCCTGGATCACCTTGCTCCATTGCGCCTCGGCCGGCAGCGCGGGCAGCAATTGGATCGAGAATTGCGTCGGCACCTTGCCGGCGGGCGATGCCGCAATGCGGTAATGGGCGTCGCTAGTTACCGGAACGATGCGAAATACGTTGTCAACATTCGGCATCAGCACCTTGCTCACCGGCACCTCGGCGCCAAACCAGGCATGCGCCGGCGCCCAAACCCATTGCAGGCGCGGGCGGGCGGGGTCGCGATTGATGCTGTCCTGAACGGACGCGAACAGGATTTCGTCGATAGCGGCGGGCAAGGTGGCGCGGCCCTCCGGCGTGGCCGCGTTGGGATCCGCCGCGAATAGGTGTGTCAGCTTGGCACGTGCGGCCTGTACCGGTGCGCTGGCCAGAACACGCAGCGCCTGTTTATCGAGCGCGCGTTGGTCCGGCGTGGCGAGCGGATTGCTCTGCGCCACGGCCGCGCTTCCCAGCGCCAGGCTGATCAGTGCGGCATAACGGATTGACTTCATCAAGGCAGTCTCCCTCACCAGGCCCAGGTAGCTCCGCGGCTGTCAGCACAGGCTCTCGACGCGCTCTGACGCGACCCTGCCGGCCTTACACTATATAGTTTAGTATTATTGTCTATGCACGCCTACCGGTGCGCGTTTAGCCGGCGTGCTGCCGCGGCGCTGGCCTGACGCTCATTGACGCGTCGCGCCAGCGCGCCAAACTGTGCGCACCAACGTATGCTTGTGCCCTAACGAAGGACCGGCCATGACCACCTATCCCACCGTGAACAACCTGAAGAGCAACACCAAGGAAGCCTCGATCGGCCTGCTGAACGCCCGGCTGGCCGAAGGCATCGATCTGGCCCTGCTGACCAAGCAGGCGCACTGGAACCTGAAAGGCCCGCAGTTCATCGCCGTGCACGAAATGATCGACGGCTTCCGCACCCAGATCGACGGCCATGTCGATACCATCGCGGAACGCGTTGTCCAGCTCGGCGGCACCGCGTTGGGTACCACGCAGGTGGTGGCACAGGCCACCTCGCTGCCGCCCTACCCCACCAACATTTATGCTATTACCGACCATCTGGCGGCGTTGATCGAGCGTTACGGTCACTACGCCAATGCACTGCGGCAATCGATCGATGCGGCGGCGGAGGCGGGGGACGCCAATACGGCTGATATTTTTACCGCGGCTTCGCGGGATTTGGATAAGGCGCTTTGGTTTTTGGAGGCGCATGTGCAGCAGTAGGAAGGAAGTCGTTCTTTTTTGAAAAAAAGAACCAAGAAACTTTTGCATGGCTGTCGCCGGGTAGTCCGCGACAGCCGCGTAAAATTTTTTGCTGCTTTTTTCAAAAAGAAGCGCTTCCTTCCTCCCTATTATCCAATCGATGCGATAAGCTCGCAACCGCACCGGCCGCCAAGCGCCTCGTGCAAGGGATGGTGGCGATGTCGCGGTCTAA
>Ga0302140_10011141_pt1 | contig 11075 bp, 12 predicted proteins | sample I_Bog_E1_1_FD_202095 | JGI IMG/M metagenome (GOLD analysis project Ga0302140, IMG submission 202095) | Peat permafrost microbial communities from Stordalen Mire near Abisko, Sweden - I_Bog_E1_1 | ecosystem: Environmental > Terrestrial > Soil > Wetlands > Peat | place: Sweden: Abisko, Stordalen...
ATTGCAGTATCAGTGTGTATGGTGTCGACTGCGAACAGAAGAGTACTGGGGCCGAGGAACAAGGTCGGACTATCCCTGACCGAGGCGTGTGGGGAGATCTTCGAACCCTTGGCCACAAAGTCCCTCACTGGGATGAAGCTGATCGCAATCAGCACGGAAGGGTTAGACCAACTTGACCAAGACTGCTTCAGGCAGACTGATGTGGATCGCTCATCATCAATCGAAGAATGGGGTTCATGATTGCGCAGGAATCCACCAGCAGAACAGCACATGTTTTCGACATTCGAAAGGATGGCATACCCTGCAAATGAATGGGTCGTTTCTGAACGTTCGATGCACGTGCAAGGAACGTACTCGCCCGAATCCGTCTACAATCTTGCTGCTTTCCCCCAGATTCTACTCCTCAGGGTCGGGTAGGAATCGGCGAATTTATCCAGAGTTTGCCCACCTTTTTCTAATTCAGGTGTGGAGTGATTGGACGAACGCTGCTTGACGATCCAAAAGTTGACTAGACGGGTTGGGGTTCAACGAAATCCGACGGGACAGATGTTGCGGCCCGTTGGCCTCAAATAAGACCGAAAATAGTTTGGGCTACTACGTTAGCTTGGGTGCGATCGACGCAGATCAGACGTCGAGAGCACGTGTAGTGCGAAACCAAGAGAACAATTGTCACAGAGTAGCGAGGCAGAAGAAAGGTCCAAGTCGTTCGGGTTTCTTCTGAAGGATTGGAAGAACCTTTTGGCTCCACCGCGTTGCAGAAATCTGAGGCGTTCCAAGTCGTCGGGATTCGTCCGTTTGTGTGTGCTCAGAGCATCCAGCCCGTCCCTGCGCTGGAAGCAGCCACATGCATCGATAGAAGACGATAAGGCCCCGCTCCACACATGTGCCTTCGAAGTTCGAGGACAAATCCTTGCAGGGCCCCGTAGCCCTTTAGGGTGGCGACTTGACCTGACGATCCGGACGAGCCGCGGAGTGGGGATGAAGGCCGCCCGAGAAGTGCTTGGTTGGCTTCCTCGGCCGGGGGAGGCCGTGGACGAAGCCCTCGGCTGGCTATTCGCCATCGATGCCGGGACGGGGCGGGCTGGCATCGCGAGCACGAAGAAGTGAGGGTGCAAAGCGAGGGTGAAACACACAGCGGTGGGCGTGGTTTGGCACGACCAACTCCTGCCTCCGTTCCTTACGTCCAGCGTGCATATGCAGCAAGTCCCAGAGTCGGATTTGTTCGACGTCTTGCGGGCGAGCTGTACCTGCAGCGTACCTGCAGTAGAAGCGGACCGACGTCTGGCTGTCTCGACTCTCGACTGCAATTGGCAGGGGGGGCAGGAAACGGCACAGCTCGGTGGCGCTGGGATGCATGGCCGCCAGGCCGCCGCCGGAACGACTTCCACTGGCCCCCCCTGGCCAGTTTCTGAAATGCGGAAGGGCCATCCAGGCACCCTGCCTGGCCCGCACAGCCAATCCCCTCCCCGCATTCTTGAGCCCAGCCGTTCCCAGCTCCTTCTTCTGGAAGTCGACCGAAGAAGACTCTGCACAAAACGAACCTTCGAGTTTGGTGCAGAGAAGTGTACGGTGCACTGTACACGAGGATAAATCCGCGATGCAACCTGATGCAGGTGAGTGCAGGGCCTGGCCCCCACCACACCTCGTCTTCACCAGGCTCACCAAACCAACGCGCAGCGTCTCGCAAAAAGCAGCACTCCGTCTCGGCCGAAAAATAAAAATGCTCGAGCTATCTTTAGGCGCATTTACACTTGTACCTGCGCACAACTCTGGAGTCTGCATCGAATCGACTAATGCATTATTATTGCCATTATGCAATCTCCCAACTGACAGCAAGGCCAGAGTGTGGCACACGCAAGCCGCTTCGTGATTTGTGCAGGAACAAAACCTGAGCGTCTGTGAACGGCAGGCGCAGAATTGAGTCGGTGCATCTCCATCTGACAGGTGCTGCTTGACCATGGGCGTCACGCCGCCGCCATGCTCGTGCATTATTCATAATTTCTTCGAGGTCAGCGATCTGCACCTTGACTGGGCCTTCCACTGGTGACGACCGACCGGATTGCCAACCCGGCGACAATCACTTATCGATACGAAGATAACATCCCGCAGCTGTCAACCCCAAAACTGACCACATGTCTTCGCTACCAGCGTTAACAGACCCTTTCAAACACCGGCTCAATGACCTTCGAGCTGATCAGATCAGATCAAATAAGCGTCTTTCGACCGAGGATAGAGGATGGCGTGATAGGCCGGTCTAGTTGCGGGAACTTTGGGACTTTAGGACAGAAGAATGAGCATCGCCGTTCCTTTTTGTCATGGTTCATTAGGGTGGGGGATGCTGAAGGCCGAGACTTCTGATGATCATGATAGAGGCATACCGACAATAGTGAACGTTAATCATATTTGACTGGACGTCGTTCGGAACGGCAGCTTCTGTTCCTGCAGGAAGCCTTCCAGGGCGCGAATCACTTATCATCTCGTACCTGAATTCTGACTTATCACGGCTGGGGAGGAACCAACAGGATAAATGTGTGTCAACCTTTTGTGACACGTTATTACCCGCTGCAAACCGTCTGGCAAACCCACACATGTCTTGCTCGTCATCGGCGTAGTGGCTGCCCCAAAATGCTCCATGGAGTTTCATGTTTCAATATCCCCACAGCGGTGCTGATCATCTGGAAGGCGAGGCGGGGCATCATTGCTAAAATGGAAGCTGATGAAGCGATGACATGTGCTCGGAGGGCTGAATTGTGGTAAGTTTTACTATGCACGCTATGGCTGGATCCAGACTGCGTGGAGGGGGAGGTTAGTGGTGGGTGGTGGGATCGCGGCATCGCCTTCGGACGTGGATGGAAAAGATAGAAGTTGATACGTTCCGAGGATCGCGGCCAAAATCAGGAACCAGCATCTCTTTGGAGGGGCAAGCGGCGGCGACTTGGATAACTGCATTTCTGAGCCGTGCACAATTGTGTTTCTGTCATCAAGACGTCCAATGTGAATGTTGGAGGGGCGCTTCGTGGTGTGAGTGGCTCTTTGCAGCGTAACCAAATGTTTCGCGTCTCGCTCCCAGGCTTTGCTTTGCAGCATCGCGTCGAATGGGAAGCAGACTTCATGAGGGGGGGTTCTTTGGCCATCCTGATTCCGAATCACCTCGCGTGGATGCAGTCGAGGACGGCGAAGCCGCATAGAGAGGGCGTGCTTCTTTCGTGAGTCGCAGCTTCGCATGAAGCCGTGAGGACGGCCCTTGCAAGAAACCTCAATGCTCAGTTGTCCAAAGGTGCTGGTCGAGTGGGCTGTGCGATTCGGATCACCGTCCGTACATGCGACTCGCGCAGGCGGACGAATGATGCAGCCACGCTGGGCAAAACTGCATGTTTGGCCGAATCATGTTTGCTGCATAGTGGGCTGGGAGGGCAATATTTGAGGCATGACAATATTGAAGCTTATGTGGTTTCTGGTTTCTGCTGTTTCTTCGGTGGAGTTATTTTAGACTGCGCAGACTGGCAGCGAGGCACGCGGTGCATTACTTTTGCGCGTCAAGCAATTTCCCGCGCTGAGCAGCGATCCACCAGCACGATCGCTGTCGCAGCGATGATGAGATGTTGCAGCACCGAGGCCGTGGTTGCCCAATCCTCGCTCGCGGACGGCGCTGGCAGCAGCGTCGATTCGCAGCAGCTTCAGGCGACTGTGACGCGGAGCGGCGGTGCCCACACTCGTATGGATAATAATGCTGCCTCTTGCACAGGAGGCTGCTAGCTCGGTCGGGGTTGTGCATGTGCATATACGCAGCGCGGAGGTGCTTGTGGTGATGGAGGTGTGGGCTCGACGTGAGTGGTGCTGCTACGATCTGTGGCTGCGGTTTGGGCGAGCCGCGAGAGCAGACAAGCAGAGCAGAGCAGAGCAGCGCAGCATGGACGAGCGAACACGACTCGCCGCTTTGTGCAGCGCTGGAGGTCGCCTGGCTGCGAGTGCAAGTCTGCAAGTCTGCAAGCCCGCGCGAAGTGTTTTTCGCCCCAGGCTGGCAGGCCAGTCGATCCTGGCCCGCAGCGCCCAGCCGGTGAACCACCGCCAACCACGGCCGTCCAAGCTGGGCCTGCTCTGCTGGGCACACTCACCCCACTGGCGCTGCACCCCCCCAGCGCTCTGGGACCGCTGCCACACCTCGCGCGGAGCTTTCGACGCTCGACGCTGCTCTCTCGCTGCCCCTGCTCCAGTGCCTGCAGGCCTGCAGGGGGTGCACCGCTAAGCTCCCAGCTCCCGGCACATCCACCACCACCCTATGGCCCACCGGCCGCTGCCACTAGGGCACAGAGGCAGTAGCGTCGAACACGAAGCCACCAGGATCCCGACCCAGCCTACCACGCCGTCCCTACTCACCCACCCCGTCTGAGCTGGATTTAGAAATCGAGCCAATCCATCCCCATTTCATGCTGCCTGCTGCACTGCTGCACCGGCTCCCCCAGACAGGGCCCTTGACGCGGACTCACCACCATTTGCTTTCTTGTTCCTGGCCCACCCGTTGACCATGCTCTCCTCCCAGACCTAGGCCCCATTCGGCGCCCTGCCTATCTTTGCCTTCTATCACACTCGCTGATCCGTGATCTTTACTTTACTCGCAGGGTCCCCGTCACACACTCTTTTTGTCCGTCTTCAGGATTGTCCTCTCGTCCCAAATCCATTCTTCCTATACCGATCGTCGGTTTCCCTTTTGTACCTGGACCTTTTGGAACATCTTCGACTTGTGCTTGCATCATATAGCCTTCTCGAACTTCTTCCGTACCTTCCTTTAGCATCCTGCTGTCGTTCTGCATCCTGGCTTTGTCCCAAGAACCGTCGATAATAGCAACTCCCCCAGTCGACTTCACCTCTCCGCGGCGAGCCTATGTATAATCAGTGTCCTCCACAGTACAACTATTAGACAGTCTTTGGTCACCCCAAAACTGTTGTCCAGTCACTCCCTTCGAACCAGTCTCTTTTCTCATATCGAACATTGAAACCTCGGCGCTTCCGCCTCATCGAATCCTGCAGACCAGCATAAAGTTTCAAACGTATCTTAATCAGCCATCTCGAATCGAAACTTCGAGGTCGAAATAAAGTAGGTAGGTTGCGGATTCCGTCTTGGGGACTGTCGACCGTCGAAAGAGGTGTCAATATCGGATGATGTGACTAATGTCGACCAGATAACCCCACAATCCACAATCCACAAAGACCATCCGCCATGGACTCTTCATACGCCCATCCCCAGGTAATGGGACAATCACCATTCTTCTACTACAACCCGGACCCGAAGCCAGACAACCGCCAGCATGGTCACTTCTCCCAGCACCCGAGCAATATCCAGGTGCCAATGTACCATCCCCATGTGCAGCCAATGCCTTCGACGCCGATTTATTCCAGACCAAACTCGTCGTGCTCGCAACCTCCAATGCATCCTCATATGTACAATGCCGGCTATCCGCCGCACATGACCCCAATGGCTTCCCCTCGCCCAATGTACCAGAAGCCCACCATCTTGATCCAGGACCACTCGCCCCGATTGATGATCGATGCCGAATGCCACGAGGGCGACATGTACTACTACCCCTCCACACCGCCATTGTCTGCTTCCGGAAGCGTCATGAGCAGCCCGGGCAGCTGTGACGTGCTCCAGACTCCGATGAACACCATGTTCATGGGACTCGAAGGATTCGAAGGCGTGAAGCAAGGCTGCCAAGGCGAGGTCCAATCCGAGAATCTTGCCGGCGGCGACTGGCAGCGATGCGGCTCCCCGCCGATGACTCCAGGTATGTTTGTGCGGTGCAGCTTTCAGCCTCTGTCGAGGTCTTCGTACGCAGCCTCTGCACGCGTTGCGTTGGTGTCTATTTGTGGTGCGATGTGCTGACTCGCTTTTGCTCTTGCAGTGTTCATCCAGCCAAACTCGCTTATGAGCAACGGGAACGCTAGCGACCTCCTGTCTGCGACGTCTTGTCCCTCACTCTCGCCCTCGCCTTCCCCTTATCCACGATCTGTCATTTCAGAACAGGACCTCGACTTCTGCGACCCGCGAAACCTCACTGTCGGCTCTGGCGCACCAGCCAATCCTCCTTTGACCAAGACCGCCATCGCTGAATTCCCACCTCTGCCAACCCTCTGCGCAGGCGACGACGAAGAACACCAGTTCATGTTAGGGGGTGAGAGCTTTAACAAGGCTGCCGAAACCCATGCGAAAACATTTAACTTTTCCGCCCCCATCCACCACGGCCTGCCAACCTTTGATCAATTCTCCGACCTCGACTCCGAGGAAGACTTTGTGAACGGCCTCGTGAATTTCCCTGCCACCGACAACGTCCAGTTCTTCGGCAGCAAGAGACAACGCACCAACTCGGGTTCCGACCTCGTTTCGCTCGACCACGAACCATTCATTGACGAAGACGATTTCGAGGATTTCGAGGACTTCGAGGACTCCGAACAATTCGCTGTCGCGTGTCTACCAAGCCCCCCAGCCTCGGGTTCTGAAGGTGAAGTCAAGAAGGAGAAGCGCTCTAAGAAGTCGAAGAAGGCCGCTCGCTGTGAGGAAGACAGCTCCGAGTTCGATAATCTTGTCCGATCTCGCAAGTACACCGTCCCAATGAACGCAGCAAGCGGAGCCCCAGCTCAAGAGAGCACCAACGACGCTCAGCAAGCAGAGTCTGCTCCAAGCCAGTCCGGCTCTTCTGAGTCTACGGGCAAGAACGTCGGAGGATCTGACGCAGGCGCCACTCCCTCGCAACCACCAGTCAACCGCCGAGGACGGAAGCAATCCCTGACCGAAGACCCTTCCAAGACTTTCGTCTGCGATATCTGCAACCGCCGCTTCAGACGCCAGGAACACCTCAAGAGACATTACCGTTCCCTCCACACCCATGACAAGCCCTTCGAGTGCCATGAGTGCGGAAAGAAATTCTCTCGCAGTGACAACCTCTCACAGCACGCCCGCACTCACGGAAGTGGTGCTATTGTCATGGGTGTCTTAGAAGACGGCGAACTGCCAAGTGATCACATGGAATCCGCCAGCGATGGCGAACACATTCACTCATTGGGAAGCGTTCTCTTCAATGTTGCTGCTGCTGCCTCTGGCAGTGACAGTGACGGCACTTCTGATGGAGGTAGCAGTGATGGCGACAACCAGTCTCGCAAGAAGCGGAAGCGGTCTGACTGAAGCCTCACTGTTCACACATCTGGATAACATCGTTTGAGAACACCAGGTACGATCTTGACGAACACAAGGACGCACTCTTCACAACCGGCCTCCCACTACCTTTACGTGGCCAGGCTCTAGGGATATTTGGGGTCTCACGACCACGCTGATGCTGTCATGATGGTTGGGGGTCTGAAATCAAAAGTCCTTATCTTGCTTTGCTTGCTGCCGCAATTTCTCTTCTCTGTATTAACTTTTCCTTCTCAAGAATTTTCTCGTGCCCATTTAGCGTGATGACGGAAACCATGGAAAATTGGGGTTGAGTGTACCATGATACGACAGGATTGGGGGCGGTTGGACTGGTTGCTTTCTTTACCTTCGTTTGTAATAACATGCGACGGAAGCTGGATCCCGTTTTGCAAAGCTACATCCTTCTAGCAAACAGTGGCTGGATCACAATATGTACACCAGTTTTTTTGTCTCTATAGAATCCATTCTGAGCGATCTTGTCTCATGCTACTAGTGATTCCCACATCAAATCAACCCCTCAGAGAATTCCCTCGGCCACAAACTCAGCATCCAACTCGGGAGCTGCAAATTATGGCTTCCTTAGGTGATAAACCAGAGATCGTGGTCACGTGTGGCTAACCGAACTTGAGCCCACTTCATAACAGTAAAACCTTCTCCCGACAAAGACATCACCAGCATCTCTTTATGAATCGCTAGCTCAGAGAATACAAGACCCTATAGAATCCTAAATCCTATCGTACAGCCTTTCTTCCATGTTCAAAACTATTCCCCGCTTAAGATCGTCAACGTTCAGCCGCGGCTGGGTCCAACTCCGGCATGACCGAGTCGCTCGAAGTCATTGCTCTCATTTCAGGCGGCAAAGACAGCTTCTTCTCGCTTCTACACTGCTTCCAGAATGGGCACCAAGTCGTAGCCTTGGCGAATCTTTACCCAGCGGCTGAGAAGCCAGGACCAGTTTCAGGCCACGGCTCCAATCACCCGCCAGAGAACGAGGATGATGAGCAGGATCTCAATAGCTTCATGTATCAGACTGTTGGTCACACGGTAGTTCCATTATACCAACAAGCTCTTGGGATACCGTTGTATCGTCAGCCAATAGTCGGGACGGCGATAGAGTCTGGAACGAGTTACGGCCACTCCGACGTTGCTTCTACGGGGACGTCTACGCTAAACTTGGAATTCGCAAGGGAGAGGCAGTCCTCGAAAGGTGAAGGGGAGGATGAGACCGAATCATTGGTACCTCTGTTGAGAAGGATCATGGCAGCTCATCCGTCAGCCAACGCTCTCAGCACTGGTGCTATTCTCTCCACATATCAACGGACACGCATTGAGTCGGTAGCAATACGGCTTGGTCTGATACCCTTGGCTTACCTATGGAAATACCCAATCCTCGCGCCAGGAACCCAATCCTCACTTCTGGAAGATATGCAGGCTGTCGGTCTGGACGCAAGGATTATAAAAGTCGCCAGTGGTGGGCTTGATGAGAGCTTTCTTTGGGAAAACGTTGCTAGCCAGCAAGGAATGCGACGGATAGAAAGATCCATGAAGAGATTTGGAACGTATGGTGATGGGGCTGTGCTCGGTGAGGGTGGAGAATTCGAGACTTTGGTTGTTGATGGGCCTGCAGCACTGTTCAAAGGGAGGATTGTGGTTCCAGAGGAAGGCAAGAGGGTAGTAAAGGAAGGTGGTGGATCTTCTTGGCTGCAAATCCTTCGCGCGAAGGTGGTTATGAAACCCTCGATTGAAGAGGTGAAGACTGAATGTCGAATCCCAGACCTCCTCGAGCCTAGGTTCCGCATCATCTTCAATGCTCTCGATACCGTATCTGAGAATTTAGACATCGCCACGTTGGCTATTTCAAAAGCTCCGCTATCAGAAGGCAGCAATTCTCAGAAGTCTGTGTTGTCTACCTTTTCACAAGGACAGGATAACGTACTTCACTGGACAGTTGTCCCGGATAGAGGACCTACGAGCCGTACTATTAATGAAGAGGCAGGAATATTGATAGAAGAAATCAGACAACGTCTACAGAAGTCTTCTCTACAGCCCACAAACATCATCTCAACAATCATCATCTTGCGCTCCATGCAAGATTTCGCATCCGTGAACAAGGTACTGCTAAGTCGCATTCCAGTATTGACCTGTCCCTTTCTAACAGAAGACCAGGTTTACGGCACCCTCTTCACAAAACCCAATCCCCCGGCAAGAGTCACAATATCATGCGGCGACCTCATGCCCAGACACATAAACATAATCATTCATCTAAGACTTCACAACCCCCTTGCTTCCTCACCAGAAAGAAAAGCACTACACGTGCAGTCCAGGTCGTACTGGGCGCCCGCCAACATTGGGCCTTATTCCCAGGCAATCTCCATCCCGCAGCCCTCATCTGAGGACGAGGACTCGCATGTCTGGACCGTCTGCGTCGCAGGGCAGATACCGCTCATTCCCCACACTATGAGCTTACCAGCCAGCGACAACAGCACTGAGATACCAAGTTCTAATGACTTTGACGAAAGGAATTTCAAGTTGCAGACCGTGTTGGCGTTGCAACATCTTTGGAGGATAGGACAAGAGATGAACGTCCAGTGGTGGACGAGCGCTGTGGCGTATCTGCCTCGGTCCTCGCTCGAAGCTGTGGCGAAGAAAGCTGCGGTTGTGAGCCGAGCTTGGAAGCTGGTGCATGAGAGACAGCTCGAAGGTGATGATTCTGAAGACGAGGAGGCACGGGATCTGTGGGAGGAGAAGCATTATGCTGGGATGGAGAGAAGAGGTGCTGAGAAGGTGGAGAAGATGCTGCCTGATTGGGGTACTGTGGAGTCTGGTTGTGAAGGGCAGGAAATGGTTCCTCCTCTTTGGCTGGTGGAGGTGGAGGAATTACCCAGGGGGAGTGCGATTGAGTGGCATGCTCACCTTGGGGTTGTTGGCGGGCCTGTGAAGGTGAGTTCTTGACAGCCGGTGGTTGCAGAGACTGATGATTGTGAAGCATTACTCTAGCCGAGGTGAGGATGGTTGGACAATTCACCAATGCTCATTTGGGGTTACCGTGCAGTCTGTCGTTATGCTATCTTACTCGGAGGACGTTCCAGTATTGCAAATGAGACTCAAGGAAGTACTCAATTGTCTGGGGGTGGATTTGAATTCTGGGGATTGTATACACGGCTCATATCTTGACGTCTCTATCCAAGGACTGTGGGACGCAGGAACTTTTGGTGGCAAGATACCATGCAGAACTATCTGGGGTACCTCTGGGAGAAGACTTGGTGCAGTTCTGATCATAGATTCCTGTTAGACTTCTTAGATCAATGTAGCACGACCTCAACCACCTATCTATCATGAAAACACCAATAGCCAAAGGACAACTCTTGGAAATTCGACATCCAAATGATGATCGTAGCCTGTCAATGACGGCTTCGGTATCCCCCCATCAGGAATTCTTGGTAATTTTATGGAGATCTCTCTAGTAGACATATGTTAGCGGGGTTGTTACCATTAATGATGAACTTTCTCAACGTCCAAGAGGGAATGCATTGCCAGAGCTCCTTGACACATCGATAGTCTATGCAAGAGAATAAGATTCCAATTGCAAATTTCATTTAAATCATCGATCTATTCCAGCAATTCAATCATTCATGCAGCAAATATGCTCTGTGAACCCAGCCAGATTCCGGAATCCGCCCCCGGGTTGCCACGTATGTAAACATTGAAGCTCAACGCAAGTTATTTTTGAAAAATCATCGAAAGGAGTATTCGCCCCGCAGACCATAGTGTCTTTTGAGTGTCAATCGTCCGTCCGTAGATGGTCTACTGGCCATCGCCAAGACTTTGCCTCTGCTTCATCGCGGCTCGTCTCTCCCGAAGCTTTTTCTCGTCCTCCACCAAAGTTGTC
>Ga0302140_10011145_pt1 | contig 11073 bp, 6 predicted proteins | sample I_Bog_E1_1_FD_202095 | JGI IMG/M metagenome (GOLD analysis project Ga0302140, IMG submission 202095) | Peat permafrost microbial communities from Stordalen Mire near Abisko, Sweden - I_Bog_E1_1 | ecosystem: Environmental > Terrestrial > Soil > Wetlands > Peat | place: Sweden: Abisko, Stordalen...
ACCCGCTGCCGGCTTTCCGGGAACTGGACCGCAAGATTCGCGATGAAATCCGGGTGGCCCGCGCGGCGGAACCCTTGAAGGTGGCGTTCACCGGCAGCCCCGGCTTGATGCGCGCCACGCTGGAGCCGCAACATTTTGAGAAGCCCACCGGCTGGTATCTCGGCGTCAAAACCCGCGTGGACCGCACCCGGCTGGCCCTTTACTTGAGCGATGGCAACAAGTTCAAGCTGATGCCGCGCAGCATGGAGCAGGTGGCGATTTTCGGGGTGGAACTCAAGGAACAGAATTATCCGCCGCTGGAATTACCCGCGCAGAATGATCTGCATTATTTCAGCCTGACCCCCATGGCCAATGCCCGGCGCTGGGAGCAGGTCAAGCAGGACAAAGCCATGTCGCTGGTCTGGAACAATGCCGACATGGATCTTGCCGACGCCACTTTCACCCTGTACATGACGCTTTCCTCCGCCACATGAAACTCCTGGATTTATACGAAGCGCTCTTTCAGTTCATTTGCCGCTTGAACCGGGCGGCAAAAACGCCCAACCACCCGGAGTATGGCCGCGTGCGCGCGGAAATCAAAAACCTGCTGGAGGAAATCAACCGTAACGCCGCCCGCGATGTGGCCCTGCTCAATCAGGTGCGCCAGCTCGAACGCCCCATCATCTTTTTCGTGGATAACCTGATCGCCACCAGCCGGCTGAAGTTCGCCGCGCAGTGGGCGTCGAACCGGCTGGCGTCCGACCACAATGAACTGGCGGGCGACGAGCGTTTCTTCGTCGATTTTCTGGATCGCGATGTGGTCGATCCCAGCCCGGAGGCGGCCGACCGCCTGGCCGTTTACTATGTCTGCCTGGGCCTCGGTTTTACCGGCATGTATGTGGGGCAGCCCGAGAAGATCCGGGAATACATGGACAAGATCTTCCCGCGCGTCCGGCAATGGATGGATTCCGACCCGCGCACCAAGATCAGCGAGCAGGCTTATGGCTGCACCGATACGCGGATTTTGACCGATCCGCCCAGCGACAAGATCCTGCTGGTGGTGGTGGCGTTCATTTTTTTAAGCCTGTCGGTGCTGGTGATTTCCTACGGACTCTATTACAAGGCCTCGTCGGACCTGAAATATTCCGTGGGGCAAATCACCCAGCAGGCCCAGGGCGGGAAACCTTGAGGCCAGCGGTGGCCGGCGGTTTGCGGCCGGCAGTCAGCGCCGCCGGAGATTTTTAATGAGCTAGAAACTTATGGAAGATGATTCAAATTCGAAGGGCATTATGAGCTGGTTTTTGGGCGTCACCGGCCTCGGGGCCGTGGCGGCCGCCGTGACCGTGCCGCACTTCGGCATCTGGCTGGCGGTGGCCATCATTGTGCTGGCCCTGCTGGTTTTTGGCGCATTTTTCCTGTACCGGCGCCTGCGCGCGCGGCGGCAGAGCCGCAATTTTGAGGGGGCCGTCTCCGCCCAGACCGCCGCCTCCCCGCGGTCCATCAGCGATCCCAACCGCCGGGCCGCGCTCGACAAGCTGCGCCAGAAATTCCAGACCGGCCTGCAGGAGTTCAAAAGCCGGGGCAAGGACATTTACAAGCTGCCGTGGTACGTGATCATTGGCGAGCCCGGCTCGGGCAAGTCCGAAGCCATCCGCCATTCGGGCATTGATTTTCCGCCGGGCTTGCAGGATGAACTGCAAGGGTCCGGCGGCACGGTCAACATGGACTGGTGGTTCACCAACCGCAGCATCATCCTGGACACGGCTGGCTCCATGATTTTCAACGAAGCCCAGGAAACGCCCGAATGGCGTGAATTTTTGCGGCTGTTGAAAAAAGCCCGGCCCTATTGTCCCGTCAACGGCCTGTTTCTGGTGCTGTCCGTGGAGAGCCTGATCAAGGATTCGGCGGATACCATCGCGCAAAAAGCGAGCCGCCTGGCGCAGCAACTGGACATGATTCAGCGCACCCTGGACGTGCGGTTTCCGGTCTATCTGCTGGTCACCAAATGCGACTTGCTGGCCGGGTTCCGTGAGTTTTTTGACAACATTGAGGACCCCTCGCTGCAGCATCAGATCTTTGGCTGGTCCAATCCCGATCCGCTCGACGCCCACTTCCGCCCGGACCTGGTCGAGGAGCATCTGAAAGTGGTGGCCGAACGCCTGGGCCGGCGGCGGCTGGCGTTGCTGCGCGACGGCGGAACCCCCGGACGCTACGGCGAGACCCAGTTTTTCACCACCCGCTCCGGGGCTCCCAAGCGGCGGCTGGATGAGGTGGATTCGATGTATGCGCTGCCCGAAAGCGTGCTGCGGCTCGCGCCGCGCCTGCGCCGTTATCTGGAAACCATCTTTGTGGCTGGCGAATGGTCGGCCAAGCCCGTGTTTTTGCGCGGCATTTACTTCACTTCCTCCATGCGCGAGGGCAAGGCCTTGGACGAGGCCATGGCCCTGGCCACGGGCGTCGCGCTGGACCAGTTGCCGGAGGACCGGCCCTGGGAAAAGAACCGTTCGTTTTTCATGCGGGATTTGTTTTTGGAAAAGGTTTTCCGCGAATACGGCCTGGTCACCCGCGCCACGAACACCCTCACCCTTTTGCGCAAGCGCCGGCTGCTGATTTTCGGCGTCGCCACGGTCGCGCTGCTGCTGCTGCTGTTTTTCTCCTTCACCTCCTTTCGCAGCCTGAACCGCAATGTGCTGAAGGAATTGAATTATTGGAATGCCGGGGCCACGAATTGGAACAACGGCCAGTGGTCGCCCTCCCTCGTGCGGGTCGATGGCGCCGATATCTATCACTTTGCCTATGCGGGCGATGATCCTGTGCCTGGCACGGGCTTGTCGGTGGTGCAATACCAGCAGCGCTTGATGGAAATCACCCAGAAGCGCCTGTCCGTGGGATGGATTTTCAAGCCCATCGCCTGGCTGTCCTCGGGCAAGGACATGAACCGGCCGGAGGCGCAACGCCTCTTGTTCGAAGGCGGCGTGTTAAAACCCCTCGTCCTCCAGACGCGCGCCAAAATGGAGCATCAGGATTCCTTGCCCGGCGATACCCTCTCCATGACACTGCATCGCGAGGCGTTGCTGTCCCTCATCCGCCTGGAAGCCGATAATCTGGCGGCCGGCGGCGGCAGCCTCGCGGGCACCAACGCCGCCGATGCCGCCGGCCGCTATCTCCGCTCCTTCACCTCCTACTTGACGGGCACCAATGTGCCGGCGGACACCAACCTGGTGGAGATCTTGCGCTACACCTATGCCGGCAGGACCGGCGCCGCCAAGTGGCCGCCCGCCGCGTTGCTCGGCGGCAACACGCTGGCCGCCAATCATGCGGTGTCCAATGGCCTGGCCGTGTTTCGCCGGGCCAACCAGAGCGCCCAGACGGAAATCACCCGCGAAGTCGCGATGGTGGATGAGCTCGCCGACAGTCTGCGCCAATATGAGCAGGTGGAAGCCGACTGGCAGGCGAGCAAAGCCGAGCCTTGCAATGCCCTCGGCTCCGGCGGTCCGCTCCTCGCCGCCAAGCAAAAGGTGGATGCCGCCTGGGCCAGCGTGCTGGCGGCCACCAATATCGTGGGCAATTCCAGCCTCGGGCTCGCCGATCATTATGCCTTGCTCGAAAAGGCCGCGAAGGATCAGTCGGCCAATGTGTTTCAGGGCATTGCCAATGATATTCCCGACTCCAGCAAAACCGTGGGGTTGTTCGCCGACATCAATCAGGAGATGAATCGCTTTGCCAAGGAATCGGCGGGCACCGTGCGGCGCAGTCTCGATCAGCGCACCAACTGGCTGGCCGCGATGGATCAGGACCAGACCGCCTTGATGCCCGGCGGCCTGACCGCCCATGAGGCGCGCTGGAAACTCTATCTGAGTGCCTGTGCCCTGGCCGGGGAAACCGTCGCCATGGACAACAGCGTGGTGGGTACCGAATGGAAAAAACTAAACGAGTTGCGCAGCCGCTCCGATGCGTTCCAAGCCCAGCTGGCGGCGTACAAAGGGCCGCTGGCGGCGCCGCTGGCGGAAATTTGCCGGCACATTGCCGGCGATGCCGATGTGAAAATCAAAGGCCAGATGGTGGATGATTATGCCCGGCTGGCGGCGAATCTGATCCAGGCCAATTTTGATTTCAGCAGTTGGTCAACCGATGCCGGCGCGCTGCTGTTGGAACGGGTTGGGCGCGATCTCAAGGCGGCCAGCGACAAGTTCAGCCCGGAGGATCTCGTCCGGCTGCAGCCCGTCAGCCGCAGTCTGCTGGATGGCGCGGCCAAATTGCGCCAGAAAATCGGTTTCCCCATCATGCTCAACGCCAGCGCGGACGAGGCCATGAGCTTGGCCAATCTGGCCGCGTTGCGCAGCCAGCTGGAGGCGTTGCAAACCGTGCTCAACGATCCCACCTGGAGCGGCCTGCTGGATGATGCCTCCCGGTTGCGCGCCCATTCGCTGGCGCAAAACCTCAAGCTCTATGGCGACGTGGCGGCGGCGTTAGTGAATCCCAACGGCAAGCCGGCCACCGCGGAATGCTTCTTTGTGCCGCCGAAGGAAGGCCCCGACGATGCCATCATCCGCGATTATCGCCGGGCGGATGTCAAACTCGGCGAGGAGGATTCCAAGTGGCAGGAAGTGGCCAAATACATTGGCGATGAGCCGGTCTCCCTTGTCAAGAGCACCGTGGACGCCAGTTTGAAAGTCTCCGTGCAAACGCTGGAAGGCCAGGCCGTGCGAAAAATTGAGGAACAGCCCGCCTGGGCGCTGGTGCGCCTGATTCGCGACGGACGGATGCAGCGCTCCGACGATGGCAAATCCTGGACCTTGAGAAACAAGGTGAAAGACCCGGACCAGCCGATTGAGGGCGCGATTGTTTTCAAGCTGGTCACCGAGCGGCCTCTGCCCAAACCAGAGGACTGGCCGCAAGAATAATCCAATTCAAGGGGATATGAAAAATCTGCTGAAAATGTTCTCCGGCTTGCGCGGGGCAAAGTCGGCGGTGATCAAGCCCGTCATTCATCTGGCGGCCTTTGGCAAGCATCCCGGCTGGGATGACCATATTCCCGGCGTCGGGTTGGACACCGAGTCCCTGGCCTATTTGAAGCACGCCTTTTATGTCACGGGCATTGGCGGGCAGATTGATGCGGGCGCCTGGGAAAAACTGGAGGCCGGCAAGCGGGTCGAAGGCTTTGAACACGCCTTTATCTGGGCGCGCAACGGCCACCTGCTGATGGGCCGCCTCTGGTCTTCGACCGACCGCAAGGGACGTTCCAAGTACCCGATGATTTTGGCGGTGGACAGCACGGGCATCTCCCCCGGCTACCTGCTGACAAACGTCTGGCGGGAACTGGATGCCCTGCGCACCAATTGCCGCACCTTGACGGCCGCCGAAGCCGTGGAAAGCGCCTGCCGCACCACCCTGACCGAGATGCGCAGCCGGCTGGAATTCCTGCGGGAGATGGAGGGGGACATCAAAATCCCGGTCGAAGCCCGGCGGCAGTTTTTGGAGCACCCGGATTTTGGCGGGGGCCAGGTGGGCTTGTTGCGCATCCTGCATGAGCTGACCGGTTTGTCCGCAGTGACGAAAAGTCGCAAGGCGGCGGCGGGCAGTTCGCCTCCGGGGCGGCATTTGCGGGTGCCGGCCATCGGCCGGGCGCATGACGAAATTTTCCGGCTCTGGCTGGATTTTTTGCAGCGCGCCATTCCGTCGGGCACGCCACTGCTGTTGATCTGGCGCGAAGGCGCCGGGTGGCTGGATGTGACCGTGGGCGAACCGGCGGGCGGGGATTTCTTTTGTTTGCAGGCCGCCCCGCTTGCGGTGCCGCTGTCCACCCAGATTCCGTATGAGCTGGGCCCCGAGTTGGCCGGGCGGTTGCAGCAATTGGCGGCCGACTGGCAGGGAGCGTCTTCGTTGCCCGCCAATCCGGTGACCCCGGATCCGCCGCCGGCCGCCCCTTCGGGCAGCAGGCTGCCGCTGATCCTGCTGCTGGGGTTGGCATTCCTCGTGGTGGCAGGTACCGGGTGGTTTTTTTTTAGCTCCCCCCGGTCCACCCCGGCTCCAGACGTGACCACTCCGCCTCCGGCCGCTGCTCCCACGCCCGCCACCTCCCCGACTCCATCTGCCCCGGCCACGCCACCCGCCACGCCACCCGCCGCGACTCCTGCACCACCGACAAAGTCCGACGCCGTCATGCAGCCGGTGCCCGCCGCATTGCCGCCGAAACAAGTCATCGGATCCACGCCGGTGCCAGCCATGCCGGTGGCGACGCTGACCGCGACGAATGATGCCGCCGCCAAATTTCAAAGTGAATCCGCGTATCAAGCCGTGCTCGCCCAGGCCCGGAAGGCGCTGGTCGAATCCAATTTCAGTCTCGCCATTGAGCAGGCCGGGGTCGCGTTGAAATCCCAGCCCAATGATGCCGACGCCCTGTTGTTACGGCGGCAGGCGCAAACCCGTTTGAACGAGCAGGTCGCCCAGGCCGCGTTGCGCCAGCAACAGGAACAATTCGACGGGTTGCTGCTGACCGGGCAGGGGGATCTGGCGCGGAAAGATTATGCCGGGGCCGTGAGCAACGCCAATGCCGCCCTGGATTTGCTGCCCGAGAGCGAAGCCGCGCGAACTTTGCGCGCCAGCGCCCGCCGCCTCGTGAGTTATGCCGCCGCCGTTTCCGCCGGCAACGCGGCCTTGCAGCAGGGTGACTATGAGGAGGCCGCAAAACAGGCTGCTGCCGCGCTGGCGCTGAATGCCAGCGGGACCGAGGCGTTGAGCCTCCAGGCTGGCCTTTCGGGCGGCAAGGATTTGCAGCAGGTCAAGACCCTGCTGGGCCAGGCGGATTATGCGGGGGCTCTGGCGCTTTGCAACCAGCATGCCAACGAACCGGCCTTTGCCACGCTGGCGGCGCAGAGCCGGCTCGGCGCGGTCCAGGCGGTGGATGAGCAGTTGGAAGTCTATGCGGTCTGGTTTGGGCTCCTGACTCCCGACCATGCCAGATTCCCCAAGGCCAGATTGCCGGCGCAAAAGGAAATGGCGCGGGAACTGGCCAACGCCAATTTCACCGTCCAGAATTTCAACGACTACACCGCCTTGGTCAGCCGGCTGGAACAACAGTTGAGGGCACTGCAATCGCTCGACTCCGTGCGCGCGGAAACCATCGCCAAATTGAAGAAACAAATCAACGAACACCTATGAACCCCCGCATTGAAAAACTGCTCGCCCCGGTTTCGGAGGCGCAGCCCTGTGGCCCGGATTATTCCTACGATCCGAAATTTGATGAATTGGAAACCATTCTCAAAGGCAAGCCGGAGGTCGAAATCGGCTCGGTGCAGAAGCCCGCCGAACCGCCGGAATGGGGGCTCCTCCGGGAAAAATCCGCCGAATTCCTCGCGGAATCCAAGCACCTGCGCGTGGCCGCGATGTACGCCTGCAGCCTGCTCCGCACCGAGGGCGTGACGGGCTTTCGGGACGGACTGCAGCTCATCAAGGCATGGGTGGAACAATACTGGACCCCCTTGCATCCCGTGCTGGACCCCGACGACAACAACGACCCGACCCAGCGCCTGAATATTTTGGGCACGCTCACCGCGCCGCGCGGTTCCGTCACCGGCTGGCTTACCATCGGGGATTATCTTTATGGTGCCGAAATCTGCCGCTCCAAGGGCATGCCCCCCATCACCTTTGACCAGTTGCTGACCGCCAAAGCCCTGCCGGACCCTTCGGAGGCCAACCGGCTGACTTCGGCCATTCGCGGGACGGATAACCAGGTGCTTCTCGCCCGCCAGCAGGCCTTGCAGGAATCCTTGGAAGCCGTGCAGGCTCTGGACCAGTTTCTCACCACCACCCTGGGCTCCGGCAGCACCATCAGCTTCGAGGCGCTGGAGAAAACCCTGCGCGCGTTCTCTGCCGCCCTGCAATCCATCCTGCCCGGCGGCGGCGAGTCGGCCAGCCAGTCAACGGCGGCGGCAACCGAGGCATCGGCGGCGGGATCGGCCGACAGCGCCGGCGGCAATCTGGGGACGGCCATCACGATTCAAGGTTCCGTCCGTTCGCGCGACGATGTCGTGCGGGTGATCGACAGCCTCTGCGAATACTACGCCCAAGTCGAGCCCGGCAGCCCGGTGCCCTATCTGCTGCGGCGCGCGCAGAAAATGGTCAAGATGGATTTCATGCAAATGGTCCATGAGCTGAACATTGCCACCGTTGAAACCTTGCGTCCCAGCATGGGGTCGGTGATCGAACCCCCCGCGCCCCCGGCATGAGGCCCTTGGGCCCCACGGCCGATGTATTGCCCGGGGAGCACACGCGCCCCGCGTGTGGTTTTCCGCGCCCTCGCGGAAAACCTCGAACGCACGAAACCGGTCCGGGTGATTTTCCAGCGTCCGCGCGCACCATGGCCGCACGCGTGGCACGTCCCGCCACCACCGAGGCCAGACATCTTCGCCAGCATCGGAGTTCTGGGTTAAACCCGAATTCCGATGTGGGCAATGAAATCGAAAAGACCCGTCGCGAGCCCACCACGGTAGGGCGCGTCACTCCGTGCGCGCCGCGCCTGCCACCAGCGGGCGCAAAATTTTCCTGGCGGCGCCTTCCCGACCCGCGGTCGATTAAGACCTTTCTCGAGCTTCCCGTCCCGACTTCGGAGTTCGGGTTAAATCGTCCCGGGATGAAAGAATCTGTGGCCCTGTTCCCGCAGACCATAACCGCTAACCAAAACCCAGCTTGAAAACCCAGACCCATTTTCCCTTGCAGATGAATTCCGCCGCGGATTTGCGCCGCGTGCGGGATTTCCTCTCCGCCGCCGCGTATGATGAATCCACCCTGCGCCGCGTCTTGAACCTGGAGAACATGAGCGCGCTCGGCCGCGTCGATTGGACCCGGGTGGAGGTGCAACCCGCCGTGCTCAATTGGTGCGTGCAGGTTTTTGCGCGGGGAGTGGCCACCGGGATGGGCGTCGCGCGGGAACTCTGCGGCTCCGAAGTGTTGGACGCCCTGTTGCGGACCGGCCTGCTCCAGCCGGCGAAAAAAGAACCGGACTCCCTGGTATGCCCGGTCTGGCTGTATCCCGTGGCCGAATTTGTGGTGGCCTCGGATCGCCGCGACGATCCCGATGGCGAAACGTTCACGCCGCCGACCGATGTCGTTTTTCCGGCCATTTACGGCGGCACCCTGCGTTTCCTGCAATTGTTGCCGGAAACCCCAGGGGACGCGCTGGACCTGTGCGGCGGCTCAGGCATTGGCGCGCTGCAACTGGCGCGCACGGCCCGCGTGTCGGTCACGGCGGATCTGGCGGAACGCTCCGCCGTGTTCGCGGAATTCAACTGCCGCCTGAATCGCTGTTCCGCCGAGAGCCTCTGCGGCGATCTGTACGCGCCCGTCGCCGGCCGGCAGTTTGATGTCATTTCCGCCCATCCTCCCTTCGTGCCCGCCACCGGCGAAAACATGGTCTATCGCGACGGCGGCGATTCCGGAGAGGAAGTCACCCGCGGCGTCGTGGCGGGCCTGCCTGCCCATCTGCGGGCGGGAGGCACCTGCGTGATTCTTTGTGTGGCGCGCGACACCGCCGCGAAAACGTTTGAGCAGCGCGTGGCGGAATGGCTCGGGGAGTCCCGGGACGAATTCGAAGTGCTGTTCGGCCTGGAAAAAATCCTGTCCGTCGAGGAAGTGGTGGATTCGCTGCGCAAACGTGGTCAGAGCGTTGGACCCGATCAAGTCCGACAGTTGCTGGCCCGGTTGCAATCCCTGGAAACGCGCCAATTCGTCTATGGCGCACTCTATATCCGGCGGCATGCCGGGAAGGGGGGCGGAAAACCGTTGCGCGTTCACCTCACGCCCCAAGGCCGGGCCGCCGATTTTGAGCGCCTGCTGGCCTGGCGGGAATTTTGCCGCCAGCCGGATTGCTCGGCCCAACTGGCCCGGTCCCGTCCGCAGCCGGCGGCCGGAATGGTGTTGACCGCCAGGCATCTGGTGCAGGACGGCGAACTGGTGCCCGCCGAGTTTGTGTTTTCGATTGAAGCCGGCTTTGCCGCCGCCCTGCGTCCCGACGCCTGGGTGGTGCCCTTGCTGGCCCGCCTGAACGGCCGGCGCACCGTCCAGACCGTGTTTTCCGAGGCCCAGCAAGCCAATGAGTTGCCGCCGGAATTCACCTTGGAAGCCTTCCAGGGATTGGTTCAGCGCATGATCGAGCTCGGGTTGATGAACCTCCTGTGAATCCCAGCCAATCACTGCATGAACCATTTGTTCGCCGGATTCTGGTTCGTATAAAACTGCTGCAACCGCAGATGCTCGCCATGCCCATCCATGAAGCCTAAATCACACCGGCTCGAATGCCGGGTTGAGGGTCGCGCATCCTCATCGTCATTGAGGCTCGAGCCGGGAGCCGTCAGCTTCAATGTGTCCGGTCGCGGGGTCAGAAAATCATCCTCGGTTCCAATATCTCCCTGCATAATCGTGGTGCTGGTGGAATGGAATGATGCCAATCGCACCAGTGGCGGCGGATCGTCATCCGTAAGGTCAACAAAGGTGAGTTCATTCAGCCCATAAGAATTTGTCTTGGAATATAAGTCAGTTGGGCAGTGATGGATTTTGGTGACATAATTCAGGTAAGGGTCAAGCATGAAAGGCCAGTCTACTTCATTGCCATGAACATCATTGTAGGCTGTCGGTGGCAGAAAATCACCGTTCTCATCGGCGTAAAGCAGAACCGCCAGCGTCTGCTGTCGGACACTGTTGATGCACGACGTTTGGCGGCCTTTTTCCTTTGCCTTTGCCAAAGCGGGAAGCAGGAACGCGGCCAGTATGGCGATGATTGCGATTACCACCAGCAGTTCGACCAAGGTGAATCCTTGCTCGTCATCCCGGTGAGAATGTTCGCTCTGAGCGGTAATCATTGAACTTGACGCTACAACAATCGGGAAATCGCCGCAAGTCAGGCTCTTGAATGACCTCAGCGCGCTCTGCGCCTTGGCGCCTTTGCTTTTAAATTCAACTGCATGGATAAGGGATACGGCCAAGGGCCATTAGCCCGGATATTTCATAGTGAAAGCGGCGAAACCATGGCAAACCCTTGTAGCGCAGGCTTCCCATTCTGCCGTATCGCAACCCATGAGCCGTTCCGTCAGTGGCAAC
>Ga0302140_10011146_pt1 | contig 11072 bp, 4 predicted proteins | sample I_Bog_E1_1_FD_202095 | JGI IMG/M metagenome (GOLD analysis project Ga0302140, IMG submission 202095) | Peat permafrost microbial communities from Stordalen Mire near Abisko, Sweden - I_Bog_E1_1 | ecosystem: Environmental > Terrestrial > Soil > Wetlands > Peat | place: Sweden: Abisko, Stordalen...
CCCCACGAAGTCTTCGAACTGCATTGCATTGCTGTGAGACACGTGGGCTATCGCGGGGCCAATTGCCGTAACGCCTGGTTGGCCTGCTCGGCGACGGCTGCATCGTTGCCACGCGCCGCTTCCCGCAGATGGGCCGCGGCTTCGTCCGTTTTGCCCTGCGTCGCCAGCACCATGCCGAGTCGCAAATGTACGCGGGCGAGATCCGGTTTCAGCGCGATGGCAGCCATGTACTCGCCGGCGGCCTGAGTCAACTCGCCTTTTCGGGCGTGGAGACCGCCCAGCAGTTCATGCGCCTCGGCCAGATTCACGTCCTCGCGCACAGCCGCCTCGGCCTGGATCTGAGCGTCGTCGAAACGGTCGGCCCGGATCAGGCCGAGCGCATAATCAAAAAGATGAGAGCCGCTTGGACGGATGGCAATCGCGCGCTGGAAATCGAAAAACGCCTCGCGGAACTTGCCTTTCTCGGTCAGGATGCGACCGCCCAAATCCCACGCCGCATCGTCGAACGGATCGCTCCGCAGCGCTGCTTTCAGTGCTTCTTCCGAATGCGTCACTTCGGCCAGCCCGCGATACTGATCGCGAAACCAGGGATTCAACGCGATGGCTTTCTGAATGCGCTCAGCCGATGCCGTCAGCATGCCAAATTGAAACCAGGATTCCGGATCGTTCGGCGCTACTTCGACAGCCCGCGCCAGAATCGATTCCGCGCGCTCCGGCTGAACTTCCGCCAAAGCCCGCATGGCGCGCGCGAGATCCGGCTTCAGCCGCAAAGCCTGCTCATAAGCGGCCACTGCCTCGGTCGGATTTCCCAGATTCTTCCAACCGCCTCCCAGAACCATGTAGTATTCCGCTTCGCGCGGCTTCATTTCCTCCATCAGCCGCACCAGTTCCGGCATCCCTGCCGCAACGTTGTTGCCCGTGCCTACCTGCGCGACCGCGCGGTATAAGTCGTTCTCCGGAGTTGCGGGAAGGGGCGCGGGATAGTAAGGCACCACCTCGCCGTGGTAGGGTTCCGGCGCACTCTCGGCGAACTCGGACAGCGCGTTGGCGGGCGCGCGCCGCTGTATGCGATGGTCCGTGAAGATCATGTGCGGTGCATCGTCCGCGCGGCGCTTCGGCATGTGGCAGGTGATGCAGTCCGCCGACGAAACGCGAACGCCCGCGGGGTGCGCGGTCTGATGACATTTCAGACAGACCGCCGAATACTGCCGAATCGCGGCCGGGCCACGCGGGACGTCATGCGGGTCGTGGCAATTGCCGCACTCCAGTTTCTGTCCGCTTTCGAGATAACAGCGCGATTTCCGAAACTGGAAGGCGCCGCCTACACCTTCGAAGCGGTTTTCCCGCCGACCCGGTGCGTAGTCAAAGAAGATCGCGAAATCGACCAGCGGCTGGCCGGGAATGTAGGAGAACGGCCCGCGTTCGAACCGCTGCAGCTTCGTCGGAATATCTCCGCCGGTTGGTTCCAGGTGGCATTGGAGGCAGACGTCCATGCGCCCGTCAAAACTCAGCTTCGACGGATTCACCATGGCGGCTTTGCCGTAAGTCCGGACATGTTCCGCGCCAGGTCCATGACAGCGCTGGCAATCGATGCCTTCCGGCAGGTCGCCCACGAACACCGGATCTGCTCCGGGCACTTCGTTTCCCGCCGGTATCTTCGGATAGGCGTCATGGCAGAACAAACACTTATAGGCGATGAACTGCCGGGTCTTGGGCTGCGGCAGGTCCGACCCGGGGGCCATGCCCCACTGCCCTCCTTTTACGGGATACCAGGCAAGCGGGACTTCGATCAGCATTCCCTGTTCGGTCCGGTGCAGATAGAAACGACCGTGATTTCCGGAGCCGATCACATAGTCGATCTTCACCTCTTCGACGTTGATCTCTTTGCCATCGAGGCCGATCTGCCAGCGCCGCTGGAAGTACTCGCCGTTCCGGATCGTCATCCGGTAATGGCTGTCGGACAGGGCGTGATAGTATTCCGGGGTTTTCGCGTAGTCCTCAACAGTGTTGGCTGCGGCCGGCTTATAGAACGAACGGCCCATGCCCGTTCGGGCGTACTTCGCCGCGATGTCGCGATGGCAGGTGGCGCAAGCCTTCGAATCGGTGAAACCGTTTATGGAAGCGGTTCCTGTAGTTTGTGCCGACAGGCTCCAAAGACTCACTGCCAGCAGTGTCGCGAAAATGGGAAAGCGGACCATTAAACCCTAGATTCTACACCGTTTCGAAGGCAACCAAATTGAAGCGTTTTCCTGTTTCGTGGCTTGATCGCTAAGTCTTCCAGAATCCATAACTTGAAGTCCGGAGTTTCATACCGTCAGCGGTTAAGGAAAGCGTTTAGCTTTTTGCATAAAACCGTTGATTCCCATCAGGAATGATGATAGTATCCACCCTAGTCCTTCCTGCCCAGGGGCAGGAGAGGGGGATAAATGCATCGCTTTTTCACGGGGCTCAGAATTGCCCTGTTAGCTCTCGTTTGTGCGTGCGCAATGTTTGCGCAACGCGATCTTGCAACCCTTGCCGGTACGGTTACCGACTCTTCAGGCGGCGTCGTCGCCAACGCGAAGGTAACGATAACCGAAACCGACACCAACGAATCCTACAGCATCACGACCAACAGCCGCGGCGAATTCGTTCGTCCGGCCCTGAAAGCCGCGACCTACGTCGTGACAGTCGAGGCGCCCGGGTTTAAGAAAGCCGAGCAGAAGGATCTCATCCTGAACCCCGGCGAACGCAGCAACGTGAACATCACGCTGACTGTCGGAGACGTGGGACAGACCGTGGAAGTCACGGCGTCGGCGCCTTTGCTTCAGACCGAAAGCACCCAGGTCGGCGCGGCGCTTGACAGCAAGACGATCACGGACGTTCCGCTGGGCGGCCAACGCAACCTTACTTATCTCGCACGTCTTTCGCCGGGTGTTGTGCCCGCCGAAGCCGGCGCGCGTGATGGGGCCAATGGCGGCTTCTCTGCAAACGGCGTGCGTTCCAACGGGCAGAATAACTTCCTGCTGAACGGCGTCGACAACAACATCAACACCATCGACTTTCTAAATCAGACGGCGTATGCGGTCGGACCGGCAGTCGATGCCGTCAGCGAAGTCAGCATTCAGACCAACGGCTACGGCGCGGAATATGGCCGCGCGGCGGGCGGCGTGATCAACGTTACCCTGAAGTCCGGCACTAATCAACTGCACGGCAGCTTGTTTGAATACCTTGCCAACAAGGATCTCGATGCCAATACATGGAGCAACAACCGCGCGGGCGCAGCGCGTGGACCGTTCGTACAGAATCAGTTCGGCGCAACAGCGGGCGGACCGATCAAGAAGAACAAGCTCTTCATCTTCGGCGACTATCAGGGAACCCGTATCGCCGATTCCGGTGGATCCGTTCCCGGCCTCGGTTCTTCTGGATATACGACGATACCGACTGCGGCTGAGATCGGTGGGAATTTCCAAAGCCTGCTGGGCCCGACGTACACCGGCACTGACGTAAACGGCGCCGCCATCTCGGTTCAGAAAGGCGCGATTTACGATCCGAATTCGACGACGTACGCGACCAACTCCTCCGGCTTCCAGATCCCCCAGTCGCGCACCGTGTTCCCCAACAACACGATTCCCGTGAGCAGAATGGATCCGGCGTTCAAGCAGATTGCGGCGCTCTTCCCGAGCCCCAATCAGGCGATCCTGACCGGTACGCAGCCGACCAACGATTATTACTACAACACCCCCGGCGGCGACACTGTCGATCAGGGCGACGCGCGTGTGGACTATCGTCTGAGCGATAAGGACAGCCTGTTCGGCTCTATGAGCTGGGGCAACACCTCAAAGCTCAGCGGCCCGCCGCTGCCCGGCGTTCTTGACGACACAGGGTTCCAGGGCGCGTCTGAAATCGATCTGAGCCGCAACGGACAGGTGAGCTATAGCCGCGTGTGGAGTCCGAGTCTGGTGACGGAAAGCCGCCTCGGCTTTACTCGTCTGGTGACCGCGCGTTTTACCGCCACTCCGACGTCCGACGTTTTCTCGAAGTACGGTATCGGCGGCTATGACCCGACTGGCACCACCGTGAACAACGGCGGCCTTCCCAATATCGGTATCGGCAGCTACGTCACGATCGGCGCGGCCGACTGGATTCCGACCAAGGAATACAACAACGTTTGGGACATGGTCCAGAACGTCGCGCTCAGCAAGGGTTCGCATGCCTATAAGTTCGGCTTCGAGTTCCGCTCCGTGAAGTTCCCGTTCTTCCAGGTTCCCGATCCGCACGGCAACATCAGCTTCAGCGGCAACCAGACCTGTTTCCCGTCGGGCAATGGCACCAGCATTGGAACGAGTGCCTGCGGCGTGTCGGGCGACGGATTTGCCTCGGCACTGCTGGGCGTAGTTTCGAGCGGCGCGATTTCGACGACGAATTTCATCTCGTCGCAGAAGGTAGCCTACGCAGGTTACGCGCAGGACGACTGGAAGATCAATTCGAAACTGACCGTGAACCTCGGTGTTCGTTATGAGTTGTGGTCTCCGATCGGCGAGCAGTGGGGCCGGCAGGCGAACTTCGACATTCAGAACAATACCCTGTACATTCCGCAGGGCAATAACTGTAATGCCGCTCTGCCTCCGAACTTCGCGGCAATCTTCCCGACCGTTACCGTGAGCCGTTGCCAGGTTTCGAATTATCTCGTTCGCTGGGATAAGCTCGATTTCGGACCCCGCATCGGAATTGCCTACCAGGTGATGCCCAAGACCGTGATTCGCATCGGCTATGGCATCTTCTACGGTGGCGAAGAAAATCAGGGTGGCAGCCCGAACCGTGGTGAAGGCGTGCCGTTCAACGAAACCGTTAACCTGAGTTCTTATCAGGGCAACAGCAGCTACGTTGGCGTCAGCCAGCCGCAGTGCCTGAACTGTTACTTCTTCCCGGGTGGTTTCGCGGGCGGATACCCCGCCAGCCCGTTCACACTGAACGCTGGTGTATCGATGCGTGGCGTAGCGCCCGATTTCGACAACCCGCTGGTACATAAGTGGAACGTTGTCGTTCAGCGCGAACTGCCCTGGACCATGGCTCTCGAAGTCGGTTATGAAGGTAACCACCAGGCGCATCAGGTGATTCTGTGGAACTCCGACACGTATCCGAACCTCGGGACTTTCAACACGGCGATCTCTTCGGCGACCCTGCAGCAGATTCAGCCGGCATGCGCAACCTGCACGTCGGTCGGCAACGGCCTTTCGATGACTTCATCTTTCGGATACGGTAACTACGCGGCCGGTTCGGTGAAGCTCGAAAAGCGCTTCTCGAACGGGTTGCAGTTCCTCACTTCGTATGTCTGGAGCCACGCGTTGGCCGACAGCGGTACCCCGCTGAGCGGTTCGGGTGGTCTTGGACTTCCCGTCGCCTACAACTTCGGGTCCGAATATTCCAGCGCCTCATGGGATATCCGGCACAGCATGACCACCAGCTTCAATTACGAATTGCCGTTCGGCAAGGGTAAGAGATTCGGTGGCGGCATGAACAGCGTTCTCGACAAAGTCGTGGGCGGATGGCAGGCAAACGGTATCCTCTCACTGCGGACTGGTCAGCCCTTCACGATGTCGGGCGCCGGTTGCCACGGTGTGTGGTCCAAGTGTATGCCCGACTACGTTGCCGGCTACAGCGGCAGCGGCAATGCGGCGCCTTCCGGCGGACGTACCACGAATGAGTGGTTCAACACCGCCAATTACGTCGAAGCGTATTCCAACCAGTCTCTCGGTATCGCAACCGGCGGCAACGTTGGTCTGCAGACTCTGACGGGACCGCCCACGAAGACTCTGGACTTCTCGCTGTTCAAGACGTTCAAGGTTACGGAGCGGTTTGCGGTTCAGTTCCGTGGAGAAGCCCTCAACCTGGGCAACTTCGCGATCCTCAACACTCCCGACGCGAGCATTGGAGATTCCAAGGCTTACGGCGGCAACGGCAACTTCGGTGTCATCACCGGAGCGGCCGTGGGAACGGAACGCCACGTTCAGTTCTCGATGCGGCTGACTTTCTAAGCCGGAGTAACACTAACATCAGTGCAGAAACGGCCCGCTTCGGCGGGCCGTTTCCGTTTGGGATTCCCTTTCGGAGTTTGTGACATAATAATCGACAACTGCACCATATGGGGAGGTGAAAGTGATCAGGTTAGTACTGTTCGTTTTGATGGGATCGCTTGCCTCAGTTCCCGTTTCCGCCCAGAGTACTGCGTCCGGCCAGAACACGGGCCAGATGGTTCAACCGGTTGGATCGACGGGTCCCATCTATATCTCGGGCAAGGTCGCGATGCCGGATGGCTCTCCGGTGCCGCAGGGTGTGACGATCCAGAGAATCTGCAGCGGGATGGCAAAGACCGTGGCATATACGGACACCACCGGGCGTTTCAGCTTCCAGTGGGGTGAGAAAAATCTCTTTGTCACCGATGTGGCGGATGCGGGCGCGGCCCCGACGGCGAAATCGACATCGCCCGGTTATGGCGCTTCGCAGAATGCCGGCGGGTCAAGTGCTTTTGCTTCCGATCCGTTGGGAAACAAGATGACGAACTGCGAACTGCGCGCCAGCCTGGCGGGTTTCACTTCGGATAAGGTCAGCCTGTTCAATCGCAAGGAGGCCGACAGCCCGGATGTCGGCATCATCGTGCTGCATCGTATTGCGGGCGTCGAGGGCTCTGCGGTAAGCGTGACGTCCATGATGGCACCTGACGGCGCGAGGAAGGCGTACGAACGCGCTCTGCAGGCATTGTTGAAGAATAAGCCCAACGATGCGGCGAAGGATTTCGAAAAGGCTGTCGCGTCGTATCCGAAGTACGCTGATGCCTGGATGAGTCTGGGCAAGGTCCGGCTGCAGCAGGGGGCGGTTCCGGCGGCGCGGGCGGCTTTCCTTAAGGCGATTGACGCCGACCCGAAGCTGGTGCCTCCGTACGTCGAAATGGGTGCGCTGGCGGCGAAGGAGGCCAACTGGACGCAATCCGCGGAGTATCTGGACAAGGCGCTGAAACTCGATCCGTCGGACTATCCCTCGGCGTGGTACGCGGATGCCGTGGCGCACTATAATCTGAAGAACTACGATGCGGCGGAGAAGAGCGCGCGCGAGGCGGTGAAACTGGATCCGAGGCACGCGAACCCGCGTTCGGGTTATTTGCTGGGTCTGGTGCTCGCGGAGAAACAGGATTACGCCGGGGCTGCGGCGGAGTTGACGACGTACGTCAAGTTGGTTCCGAACGCGCCGGACCTGGCGCAGGTACAGGATCAATTGGCACAGCTACAAAAGCTGATGGGCGGGACGAAGCAGGCGTCGGCTACGCAACCATAGCGTTTCGGTTGGGTGGCCCGATGCAATTTCCAGAGAATTTCAGAATAACGAACGATTTAGCATCTCACACACCGAGGCGAATCCCCGGCACGAAGCCGCTTAGCGCGTGCTCAGGAGAAAGTGAAGATTTGACAGCATGTACTCGCTCCGCGCCGGGCAGAAGCTCGGTTACAGGGCCGAAGCCCTGACCCTACGACGGCTTGGAGCTGAATATGGCTGTCAGAGATGAAGGTCAGCCGTTACGGCTAAGCAAGCGGCAGCGTCCCGCTTACTTTGTGGCGGCTTTCGACTGGCCTTTGAGGGACAGGATGAAGTCGAGGTTCTTTTTCGCAACCGCCAGATCGGGACGGAGCCGAAGGGCCTCGCGTAGTGCCGCCTCTGTTTCGTCGAGACGGCCCAATTGATATTCGGCGGCGGCCATATTGGAGTATGCTTCCGGCAGATCGGGACGCATGCCAAGCGCCTGCCTGCAGGCCCGGATGCTGTCTTCGAAGCGCCGGGCCTCGAAGTATGCGACCGACAGGGCGAGATAGTCGTCAACGCTGACGGCATTCTGGGCCTTGCGTTCCGCCTTGAGGACCCCATCGAATACGCTCTGAGCAAGGCCCATCGCACGCGTCGACGCCATGTCGCCCGGTTCGACGCGGAGTGTTTCCTCAGCCACACGTTTCACTTCCGACCAGTTATTTTCGGCGGAATAAATGTCCATCAGCGTATGCCGCGCGGCGAGATTGCGCGGGTCGATCTCCAAGGCGCGCTTTGCCATGGCGAGGGAGTCACCGAGACGGCCCTGAACCTGGAGCCACTGAGCGTAGTAGGAAAACGCGGGGGCGTAGTGAGCGCCGGATGCGACGGCGAGTCTGAAGCTTCGCTCGGTGTCCGCGACCTTCCCCAGAGCATCGAAGGCGCGGGCCAGCGCTACGAATCCGGCGGGATCTTCGTGTGTAAGGTTCGAAGCCTTGCCAAGATTCTCGTAAGCGGCATCCGTTGCTCCGACCGCAATCAGCGCGTTCGCGTAGCGAATGAAGCCGGTTGGATTCTCCGGGCTTTTCAGGGTGGCGTCTTCCCACAACCTGATTTCGGAATTCCAGACCTGGTTGCGGGCGAACGTCGCCCAACTACAGCCGGCGAGCAGGATCACGATTAAAACAGTGCCGCCGACCAGACTGGCAGTCCGGCGTGAGGGTAGCTCCGAGGCCCGGTCGATAGCCATCCAGATGACGCGCGCCGCGGAGAAAGCGAGGCCGACCATGGCAACGTACATGCGCTGGTCGTCTTCGAAGGCGCTTTGAGGGACCAGGGAAGTGGGTGCGAGACAGATCAGAAACCACCAGATTCCGAACGATACCGATTGAAAGCCTTGACGCCGGGCTGTTGCCACTGCCAGCCAGACGATACCCGCGAAACCCGCATCTCCGGCCAGGGCGAGTGGCGACCAGGGCTGGACGAGCGCGGTAATGCCGCCAACGGCGCTGAGGTGGACCGGAACGAAAAAAGTACAGAAATACCGGACGACGACCAGGGGTTGCGCGCCAAGGTACGAGAAAAAGGGCAGGCGGAGACCGCCGAGCCTCCATGTGAAGATCAGCTGGAAAAGCCAATATCCCCCGCAAACCGCAGCGGCGGGAAGGACTCTGCGGGAGACGCGATCACGGTCGAACAGCAGCAGGTAGACCAGCAGCAGGGGCGCAAAAACCGCCGCAGTGGGATCTGACAGCATCGCGAGCACGGCCGGGATGAGATAGAGGCCGAGCGGCAGTTTGATGAACTTCTGATACCAGGCTTCGAAGCGCGGATACCAGATCCGGCGGAACTCGTCCCATCCGGTCTTTGGAACCGCATCGAAACGAAACAGCTGAGCGGGCAGGTACTTCGACCAGAGAATCCAGACGGAGAGTCCCAGTAGCAGACCGAGGGCACCCATGATGCTGCCGCGGCGCGAAACATAGTTGACGGTCTCGGCCGCGACGGGATGGAGCGCGAAGATGCCCGCGCCGAGCAACGCGGTGCGCTGGTCGCTGCCGGAGAGCAGGAGGAAGAGCAGGTAGGCGGCGATGACGTCCAGCAGAAACCACGCGAAGGAATCGATCTGGAAGACAGTTACGGCGGCACTGCCGGTGACGTGGTAATCGAGCGTGAAGGCCGCAGTCAGGAGCGGCGCGTAATACGTGAAATCCGGGTCGTCGGCCGATAAACGGGGATCGACGAAATACCGCGGCACGTTGCTCGCGCTGTAAAGGGCGCTATTGTGCACCACCGTATGGAGATCGTCGAGATGGAAGCTGCTCTCGAAATGACCCGACCAGACGCCAAGGCACGCCAGCAACACCAGGATGGGCGCAAGCAACCACAGCAGGAGGTCGTTAACTCGTTTTTCTGTTGGGGGCTTGATTGCTTTATTGTATACACCGGCTGAAGGGTGAACTATCGCGTCAGATACAGTACGGCGGGGGCGAGTCAGGTACCGGTACGGTAACGCCGTCCGGACGCTGCTAATTCGGTGTCACTTGATCTTAACTTTACTTCCATATTCGTGAAATTCGATAGGCTAAGGGTATGTTATGGGTGATTGGGATGGCTGCGGGGGGCCTCATCATAGTTGTGTTGGGAGTCCTGAGGCTCCTTGACGTGGCGATGTCGGAAAGATATCGGGTAGAGCCCTGACTTAACGGGACCAGTTTCGGAACCGGAACCGGTCAGCCGCCAGTCGAAGCGCGTTGCGTTCGACTTCAGAGAAGCCAAAGATCCGTTCCGCCAGAGCGTACTCGCTTTCGAGCGAACTTTCAAATAAACCCGGATCGTCGCTGTTCAGCGTGATGGGCACGCCCTCGTCGAAGAGCCTGCGCACCGGGTGCCCGGCTAGCGAAGCCACCGCTCCTGTGCGCACGTTGCTTGTAATGCAAACTTCCAGGGGGATCTCTTCGTCGCGCAGACGGCGCATCAGGTCGGGATCGTCAATGGCGCGAATGCCGTGGCCAATGCGTTCGGCTCCGATGTCGAGCGCGGCGCGAATCGAAGAGGGACCGTCGGTTTCCCCGGCATGGGCGGTGAGGCGCAGGCCGGCATCTTTGGCGTAGCGGTAGGCGTCCCGGAAATCGGCCGCAGGGCCGCGCACTTCATCGCCGCCGATGCCGAAGGAAATTGCGCCATCGCCCGCGTAACGCGCTGCGACCTTCGCAACTTCCATGACGTGATCCGCGCCGAACTGGCGGATGGCATCGAGATTCCACCAGACCTCCACGCCGGTGTGCGCCGCGGCTTCCCGCTGCGCTTCGCGGATGGCGCGCCAGACGGAATCGAAATCAAAACCGCGCCAGAGGACGACCCCGGCTCCCAGGGTTACTTCGGCATAAGTGACGCCCTGGCGGGCAAGGGATTCCATCATGCGGCGAGTAATGAGGGCATAGTCGGCGGGGCCGCGCAGGCGCTGCGCGACGAACTTGAAGCAATTGAGGAAACCGCCGAAATCGGAGAAGTCCCAGAAGCGAGCGACTTCTTCGGGAGTGAGCGTCGGATCGAGAAGCATGACGGTTTCCCGGTCGACGGTGCCTTCGAGGTGCAGATGAAGCTCTGTCAGGGCCATATAATCGAAGTTCCCATGAACGCCGCCGAAATGGAAGCAATCGTTGGGGGTTACCACGGAGACGCTTTCAGCGTACTCGGTCCGCACCCCGTTGATACCGAAAAAGGAAAGAAGTCGTGGGTGGTGCGGGCGTTTCTGCCGCAGGCGCGGGCCGCGACCGTGGTGGACGGGGACGGCG
>Ga0302140_10011148_pt1 | contig 11072 bp, 13 predicted proteins | sample I_Bog_E1_1_FD_202095 | JGI IMG/M metagenome (GOLD analysis project Ga0302140, IMG submission 202095) | Peat permafrost microbial communities from Stordalen Mire near Abisko, Sweden - I_Bog_E1_1 | ecosystem: Environmental > Terrestrial > Soil > Wetlands > Peat | place: Sweden: Abisko, Stordalen...
TCTGAGATCTGCGCATTAGGAGCGCACCCTCAAGTCCGAGCCCTTATCTCGTTGCCTGAAGAATAATAAACTCTCGAAGTCTCGAACCGAACATACCTTACCAGTATTTTCATCCACTTCGCTTGCGATGGAGTATTTTGGAAAGATCTCTGATTAATTAATAATCTCTTTGCGAATAATTCGCAAAAGGTATATCAATACGATGCAATCGAGTATGGTATCTGAAGATTATGTTCGAGGACGAAAAGCTTGAGCATAAACAATGTACAAACTTCTCTTCGAATTTCTGGCAGTATTTTGGCTCTGTTCGGGAATCATAAGTGCAATGCTAGTTGCTGATGTGCGAATCCATCTCAATTTTTCTTTCTCGAGAAGCACCTTAGAGCGCATATCTCTGCTTCGCAATATAGAATGTTTACACAAGTTAACACAGGAATCACAGACTGAACCAACGTAATCAGTGACTGTTAAAAGAGGGAGACTGTCGCCATAGACGAGGCAGTGAGACACCAACTATCTGTCCTGTGGATACACAACCCCACCCTGTCTCCTGATCTCATCCATCACTTTCATCATCCTCACCGACTCCGCAAGCGGCACAACACTACTCTCCTTTCTCCCCTCAAGTACATCCTTTGCCACCGCATCTGCCTCGAAATAAAAGCCATAACCCTCATGCTCATACGGTAATACCTTCTCCTTCTCGCCCTCGACCTGGATTTTCAATGCCCTTGGCAGACTACATGCCGGACCACTCATAATAATAACACCCTTACTCCCCTCCACCCTCAAGAATTCTTCCCTCCCTTTTCCTCTCAAACTAGCAGTCAGTACGCCAACCCTCTTTGTCTCCGGATACTTCAGGACAACCACATCCTCATGATCCACATCATCAATCACAAGCATCATCGCATTGATTTCCGGGTTTGAAGCTTCCACACCTACTTGACCGTCAAGCACGATACTCGACCACATCAATGGGTAGACACCAATATCGAGCAAAGCACCGCCGCCGAGGTTGATGTCTTTGTATCTGTGAGAAGCAGGCAGGGTCTCCATCTGCTTGTCGAGGCTGAAATCACAGGTTAGACGTTGAATCTCGCCGATGATCTTCTCTGAATGCAGAAGACGCTTGAGGTCGAGAGCGAGGGGGAAGAAGCGAGTCCATACCGCTGTTATTCTCAGTTCATGTTTGTATATGCCCGAAAATTTGGAAGCAGGAAACTGAAAGAGAGGGAAGGGGAAATACCTTCCATAACATACACACCCTTGGCTTTCGCGGCAGCAACCACCTCTTCTGCTTCCGCAGCATTGATCGTAAATGGTTTCTCACAAAGTACGTGCTTCCCAGCAGCAATGGCGGCCAGACATTGTTCTTTGTGGTACGAGTGCGGGGTGCCAATATATACAATGTCGACTTCTGGATCGATATAGACATCACTGTAGTTGGTGTAGATTTTGGGCTTGATGGAATCTGGAGACGTGGGTGGGAAGACGGTGGTGAGGAAACCGGCGCCTTTCTCTTGGGAGGATGTTCCAAGCGCGGTGATTTTATGATTGGCAGTGGCGGCGGGACGGGAGAGGAGGAGGTCGGCAGCGAAGCGGGTGGAGACCCAGCCGGTTCCTGTGAAATGTCAGCAATTTGTTTTCCCGAGACGGAGGGAAGGAATGATACCGAGAATTCCCCACCGGATCGAGGGGAGAGAAGTTGATGCCATTATATTGGAACAAGATGAGAACTAATACTGATGAGGGTTTCGAGCAAAAGTGGAGTTTGGATCCGAGGAGCTGTGTGCCAAAAGAAATACCCTATTTTCAAGTAAGAAGCTGTGATGTGCTTATTAAGACAGCTAATGTTCACTGTCATTTACTAGAAAAAATGAGATGCAATCGAAACAAGATCTGCGAACAGCGTGAGTCTTTTCTATTGCAACCCAGAAGGCCAAGGCTCAACAGTGGGGTGTTGCAAGGGGAAGCCTGAACGGCGGGGAATGGCGGCGTGAAGTCCGCTTTTCCCCTCTGAAGCGCCCCAATCATATTTTCACACATCCTTGCTGCTTGAATTCCTTAGTATTGTTCTTTCTTTCCTCTGGAAAGGCCGTATTGGAAGAAGAAGCAAGTCGGGATTTAGCAGCCAGTGTTGCCAGTTCATTTGTAGATTCTCAGGGGTTTCAGGGCAACTAAAGGGGCTTACCTACTTTACCTTAAACGTTGAGGGGCTGTAACCGAGGCCTCGCTAAAGAATCTCCCTCTTCCAGGAAAATGTTTCTCGACTTTCTCCTTCACACATCAATACTCAGGCTCAATCAACGCCACTGGGGGACTGCGCAGGCACCTTCCCCAATTTATCAGAACGTATCCGACGTTTATGTCAGGATCTGAGCATCACCGAATCCCACTTTAGTATAATGTCGCTGCCCTCCGCCCATGCGACATCAAAACAAAGCGTTAACATGCGGTGCTGCTCTTTGTTCCGGACCAAGTCAGCCCCGAGGACGAGCCCGAGCATTATAACTCGAAGTTGACGGCCATGAATCTCACAAGTGCCAGTCGCTGCAGTGAGGCTCTACTGTCTAGGGCATGTTAATGGTCACGTGAGTCAGTCTATCCATGCTTAGGCTTCGATATTTATCACATTTGTGCCCCATCAGAAGAGGTGCAGGTGTGCCTCGGCGTCAGTTGATGCAGAAGACTATTCTATTGAGCTCTCTTTGTTGTTTCTTAGAACGTTATGACATTCCCAGCTAGCTCACGTGTCACAGAAGCCGAATTCAGCCTGAGTGCAAAAGAAGATTTCGGGGATCTTCGCCGAAAACCTTATTACCCCGCCATATATCGCATGGATAAATAGTTTTTCCATCTTTATGGGACGTCATATACCTAGGGTCACCAGTTACGTCTCCAACGGTATAGATTGCGGGTGAGGGTTCCCAGACTCTGGCAAAGATTTCCCACGCTGGATATTCAACGGAACGAGGATCCGCCTGCTCGGGATACACGTAATGCTGGGACGAACACTTATATGGTCCACGAGGCTTGCCCGTTGGAGAGTGGCGGATCAATGGATGCGGCACTAGAGTGAAAGTTTGTTCATCTTGTACCTGAACTAGAACATCAGGCTGAAAAGTTCGGCCTATCATTCTTCCCTGTCATATTCCATTCCAAGGATATGTAATTCAGCGAGGTCATCGAGGAAAGTTGGGATCGTTTTAAAGATGCTTGTTCCCGGACGAGAGAATCACAATGCGTCCCTTGGTACACGGCCCTTGTTGTCAAAATGGCTTTCAATCGTTTCAATTGGACTGTGGCAATCACTGCTTTGCTTGCTGTCTTCAGTAGTGCTGATGGAAAGCGTCATAAGAAACGAGATGATCGCCATTGGGTCGATACGTGGGCGACAATGCCGCAGCTCACTGAGCCTGCGAATCTTCCTCCAGCTCCATACGTAAATTCTTACCGAAATCACTTAGTAAACTGAGCTTACCATTAACCAGAACCAAAGTGGATCCGTCTTCGTGAACTCAACAATCCGCCAAACGATACACACCTCAATTGGTGGTGACAAGATCAGGATTCGGATCTCGAACGCTTTTGGAACCACGGACCTCCCAATCACAGCTGTGACAGTTGCACTTCCAGTCAATGGCTCTGCAGGCGTTTCTGCTATTCAAACCAAGACGCTTCACACAGTCACATTCAGCGGGAGCGCGAACTATACCATTTCGAATGGTGCGCTGGTCGTCTCTGATCCCATCAATCTTCCAGTTGCCCCACAGTCTATGTTGACAGTGACGATATACTTGAAAGATGGACAGACAACAAACTTCATTACTTCACATCCAGGAAGCAGGACAACAAGTTGGATGGCATATGGGAATCAAGTATCTGCGGCCAATATCACGGACTCGAACAGGAAGGGCACTCAGCACTGGTAAGAACCCCGCTTGTCATACCCACAATTCTTCAAAAAGAGAGCAATACTCAGATTGGATGTAAATAGGTACTTCTTGTCTGCAGTTGAAGTCTACACCTCCGAAGACTACAGCGCTTTCGCCATAGTAGGTGACAGCATCACAGACGGCCGAGGCAGTGACAATGACAAGAACAACCGCTGGCCTGACCTCGTCCTCGCCCGCATGCAAGCTAATGACGACACTTCTTCCATCGCCGTGATCAACCAAGCAGCAGGCGGAAATCGTATCCTCTACGACGGCTTGGGACCCAATGCTCTCGGTCGCATTGACAGAGACGTCCTCTCCCATAGTGGAGTTCAATATGCCATGATCTTCGAAGGCGTAAACGATATTGGTACCGGGAATACAGACGCTGCCTCCCAAACCGTGATCGGAGACCGTCTAATTGCTGCATTCAAGCAGATGGTCATCAGGCTCCAAGCAGCAGATATTACGGTCTTCGCAGCGACAATCACGCCGTTCAGCGCTCCAGGATGGAATCTCACTGTAGAGAGCTACAGTGATCCTGAACGAGAGAAGACAAGGCAGCGTGTCAACAAATTTATTAGGGAGAGTGGGATTTTTGATGCCGTGATTGATTTTGATAAGATGTTGAAAAATGAGACGCATCCGCAGCAGATTCAAGACGCGCTTCAGGGCGGTGATTATCTGCATCCTAATTCTGTGGGGTATAAGAAGATCGCGGATGCGTTTCCGTTGGATATCTTCTGAGTGGAGGGACATTGTGTCAGTGTGCCGAGAAGGAGTCTGACCGGCTCGGTAATAAGTGCATAGAAGTTGTAATAAATGGATCACAATCGAGCTCCATTTGTATATACAGCGTTCAACAAAAATAAAGTTGCCTTTAGAACACCTCTAGTGCAGGAATCGCCAGTCGAATGTAAGGTAAGACTTTTTATTATTAGCTAGTGGCCTACGGTATTACTTCAACACTTTGGTCACCTCCTTGTAGTTTGGGCTCCCAGCTTTCACTCCTCCCCCCAGTCTCCAGTCCACACCGAGCCTTCAATTCTGTTCTTACTTCTACCACGAATACCTGGTCTCAAAGACTCCCTCATCTATTGTGTACCTTACTCGCTGTGGCATTGGGCTCTGACTATGGACTACGAGTGCTCACCCACAGCATTACAGTAGCCAACAAAGCAGGCTTTTGCAGCCGATCATCAAATTGCCGCATTGTGGCGAGCTGGGGAGCCAAGCCCGCATGTTGGGGAAAGGGGCAGAAGCAAGCAAAAAAAGGGCTGTATTGTGCCTTGGATTGGCTCCTGTCGGTCCAGCTGCTGCGGGTGCTGCGGGTGCAAGTTCTGAAACACTGTGGCTATCGGGAACTTTCTTTCCCATATAGTGATATCCCGATTCGACTAGAGGGCATTCTATTGTGAATTGCATACTACTCTCGTACGAATAGCGGCCACTCTCTTGGCAACGTGGCTGGCTTGAATTCGGGTTGTCAATTCTCACGGTTACCTTCGTCTCCGTTCAGTCTGGCTTCTGGATTCCCATAACAGCGGAGACAGTGCTACCGGCACAGAGTACCGTAAGGCTGAAGGAAGCAATGGTCTAGACCAACTCTTGGAGTTGGAGAATGCAAGCGAGAGGGTAATGTCACTAAATATTCGTCAGTGGAGGAGCGAAGACGGCAGGGCTCGCGGGGGCAGCTCGCCACGTCAAGCGATGGGCTGGGCTGAGGCTGAGACACGGCAGAAAGAATAATTCGTCAGGCCTCTGGCGTCGACCCCGCCACGGACGGCAGAACATGGACGAGACCAGCCCAAAAAAGTTTCAACTTCCTCTCTTGTAAAAGACGAGACACCCATTGGTAGATTTGCAAATGCGTCTAACGTTCCAGAGGTCAAAGCAAGCGAGGAAGAAATGGAAGTGGAAACCTTTCTGGCTGAGAATTTTGTTTGATAGGTAGCCATATGATTGTTCACCGCTTAGTGAAGAGACTAGCAGCTCGTCTTGAGGATGGGGGAAGGGGCAAGCGGGAAGGGAGAGTCAATCGCAGCTTCGCCAATGTAACCTTAATGGTACCTCTTGCAGATAACGTAGGCAATTCTAGAAGTGATCACCCTGGGCCACCGTCTTATTTGCCAGCAGAAAATCTTGGGAATCATAGCCATGCCTCGAACGCAAACGCTGCAGATATCTATTAGTGCTTATCTTCAGGTTCCAATCGCAGTTGTCTGGAATGAGCTGAGCCGGAAATCTAGACTTTTCCCCTCCGGAAAACACCACAGATAGATAGATATAAGCATGGTTTCCCGTACTCATTTTATTTGACATCGATCTCTATTTACCTCCAGTTACTCTCCAAATTCAGCATGAAAGTCTCAATTATTGTTTCTCTCCTCCTCCTACTCGCTTGTTGCGTGACAGCAAATCTAGCACCTGCTGGAGTTGTGGTGGATGGACGGTCCAACGATGCATTGAAAGACAGATCTCTGATCTGTAAACTTGATCTAGTACTTCTAGCCTTCAAAGCTATTGCGGCAAAAGCTACATCATTTTGCAGCAGCTATCTACACATACCTACCTCAACAATTATGTCAACTACTACTCCTTTGACGTAAGATATCCACTTTTCTTCTTGCAAAGCCATTTCGGTTTAAACCCGGTATTCTTATATCTTATAGCACGACTACAATAATCGACGTAACGACAACGACATATACGCAATACCCAGCGGCTAAGCGGGCCCAACCTACTCCGATCTCATTTCCCCCAGGTCTGAGCATCTTCGTCGCCTCTCAAATATCAAGCGCCTGCTCGTGTCTCTCAATTCAAGAGACAGTTATAACAACGACAACCACTGCCCCAACAATTGTGAGTCGTGCTATATATTCTTTGTTCGTGACGTCGTAAGCTGACTTCGACTTCCTTGACCAGGTTGTGCCAACTACCACCACCACCACAACGATGAGTGAGTTTTAGATCCCATTCCAATCTCGAGCTATTGCTGACTTGAATCGTTCCAGCCACGACTACTTTACCCACCCTCTGCTTGACTGGCCAAATAGACTTCGGCTATCATATCTGCAGCTGCCAATACGTAGAAAATTGCCAGGAGGTCTGCTCGGGCACTTATGTTAATATATACCCCAACGTCGCAGACTACAGCTCCTGTGTGCAAGATTGCGATGATATTCTTGAATGCAACTACTTCTTTTATGATCCGTCGTCCATGACGTGTTATTTGTACGACCTCGAACCGACTTGTCAAAGTGGATACGGGGTTTTTGGGACCAGGAAATCAAATACCTGTTACACCGAAGCATGTGCACTCCTCTAGTACGGCTTGAGGGGACATCCGCCAGCGAAAGGTTGGGGGAGTGGGGGAGTGGGGGAGTGAAACAACAAATTGTGGTCCGGCAAATATAGGAAAAATCTTCTATTGGGGTCCATTAGTAATAAAATTAGTTCATATTATATCTTATATCAACGCAGTCCTGATTTGTGCAAGTACATCTTTGTCGGACTTCCTTCCACAGAACTTATAGTAATATGTATCTGTACCCACGAATTGGAGCAGCCATTGGCAGCAATATCTCCTTCGTTCCCCTACCAGCTGTCGCCTCTCAGCTTCTTTGACTTTGCATCATTCACGAATTTCATCTGTTCGAATGAAATTCGTGGGGACATAGAATTAAGAGGCTCCTCAAAGCGCTTTCCGAGATCATGCTTTTGAGCCAGTACCCCGGTCACTCTTTAGCTTGTACCACACGTTTAAAGCAGCACATTGCGAGGATCTGCGGGGTGTTTGTTTTATACATTATTGCGTTCGACTGGCTGCAGTAAAGGAGTACCTTTCGACTACTCCCTTCAGTTGAAAGAAGTTCTTGTACACGTGATTAGGCATCAAACCTCTCCCCCGAGGCTCATTAACAAGTATAGAAATATTGTCATAAAGGGATGTTTTTGGACCTCTATGTACAGTACATAACTTCCTATGAAAACCCTTGTACTGAGGCAGAGTGGATAAATTACAATCTATATATCAGATGAGTGAAGTAAGTGACATCTCCCAGCCCGACTGTAGGAAAAGAAAGGTGTGTAGTATACAGCGTTTATCAATGGGGCCCCCTCCTGGTCGCGCTATAGTACAAGAAGTTCCACCTCTCTTCACTCGTCACCTTGCTGCTTATCCAACTCGGAATACTCTGGAAGTTGCCATTTAGCCGTCTTGGAATCCCAGCCCATTCCTTGATCAAGTTTCAAAGCCGCTGCCACTCTTGCAAACGAATGTAGGATCCAGATTCCGATATTTGATTTGGGAAACATCAGAGACTCAAATCTCTCACTACCACCGTGATTCGAAGTGGCTATAGGCCGAAAAATCTCCTCGTAGTTCTTTGCCCCTTGCACTACAGCTGCGGTAGGCGACGACGGATTCTTCGCAAGCAAAGTCGCAATTTCTCCAGCCAAGAGGTACGCACCTATCATGCCCCAAGTACATCCAAAACCTCCTGCTGTCTGAGAGTATGCTGAGTCTCCGAGTAGGACAACACGACCTTTCGACCATGATCCTTTCGGAAGCCGAACTTCAACAAATGGTGTGCAGTATAGATCGTCTGCTTCCGGAGAGTTCTTCAGCGCATCTATAAAACGGTCACACTCCCAACCGCCATCTTTGTACAAATTAGCAAGAGCTTTTTTCAGCTCTGCCAGGCCACCAGACTTCCACGCTGTATCGAGGGCAGCGTCAGTTCCGTGGGTAAGCATGTAGACTCGAGTTAATTCTGCGCAGTCCTTTCTGGTGGCGATGATCCTTCCCATGTCTCCAGGCAGGTGACACCAGGTGCCTCTGTCCGAATCTCCTGGCTTGGATGGAACGCTGAAGTACCCAATATACCCACCAAGCGAGTGACGTGGGTCCGGAGCGTCTGGGCCGAGCATCATTTTGCGAGCCTTGGAACCAGTCCCATCAGCAGCAACGACGAGATTAAAATCCTCTTTCCGACCATCTTGAAACGTAACATGAACCTTGCCATTCGGTTCACTCTCGTCATCTTGCGTAAAGCTCTCAATGGTTGTGTTGAAAAGATGCTTCACATTCTTGCGATTCTCCGTCAGCTTGTACAGAATCGATACCAAATCACCACGCATGATCTCGAATTCGGATGTGAGACTTTGTTTTCCACTTCCATGTTGTGCAGCGGGGAAGAATGCTTTGACTCGTCCTTTGGTGTCGATTAGTTGCGAGCCGGGTTCGTGGACAAGTACTGCTCGGACAGCGGCTTCGATGCCCATTTTCTTCATCATGGGTACGCCTTGGGCGCGAAGATCGAGCTGTTGACCTGAAGCTCGGATGTTTGGAGCCCGCTCAATCAGTGTGATGTTGGCGCCGGTTCGTGAAAGCCCTAGACGAAACAATTGTTAGTTATCACTGGGAAGGGGGCTCAGAGGTTTTTAGCGGGGATGATTCTCTCTAAGCCGACTAAAGAGCAAAAGCCAAAAAGTTGACACTTACAATAAGCAAAAGCTGGCCCAGAGATTCCACCTCCAATAATGAGGACCTTCAAAGAGGCCATGATTGTCGGCCCACTCGTCTTTGGTGTACGAAGCAAATTGATCAAAATACTACGCTTGCAAGCGTTGAGAACTGCACCAAGGTGATTCGAAAATAATTGAGAGAAGATAGATCCTCTGTCGAATCTTTGGCTTCTGATATAAAGTTTCTTGTTCATGTAGGAAACAATGTTGGGTTTTGGGGATTCTATATTTATGTACCAAAAATCCCGAATCCCCGAGCCCGAACCCGAGTCCGCTCGGCACAGTTCGCCCGCGTATTACTTCTCCCTCACACAACACTGACTCACACAGAATCAGGGGCGTAATTAGCTGACGAATTTTACATCAGATAAGATCTCCGTCCCTGCTGTCAAGGTTGATACTAAGCTCGAAACAGGAAAAGGAGCGACCTTTTGTCAATTGCGTGGCAACTCTGCTCCCATCCCTGTCGAGACTTGCTGTTTTACTTTAACGAAAGGTGAAGCCTGGCTCCGTGTTCATACCCAACGTCTGACGGGTCGTGACCTATTTGAGCCGCGAACTTAGCGCTCGGTACTGCTAGGTGTCGAGAGAAAGGTATTGTAAATCTATCTCTCCTTCAGGGCGGGCAGTCCTTTGGGGGGCTTCGCCAGCTTAGTCTCCAAGCTGAACGTGCAGTTGGATGAGCAGAGTATGCATTCTTTTTCTTGGCTATTAGCTATAAAATGAGTGGAAATTGTTGTTCTTTAGAGACAGTTGCATGAGCAGAAAGTAATGGATTCAGCTCCAGGTTGCCAGCCAACAATTTTTATGTTGGCTTTCAAGAAGATCAGTATATTCCGAAGGTCAGGTATGATCCCCCACCAAAAAGAATCCTACCTCTACGCGATTTCATACGGTTCGCAAAACCTCCTATCATGCAGAAGTAAGACCTTCCGACTAGCTGACGGTAGCATACTTTGGACATGGTTACCCTTGGGTCCGCAGAAAGATGCTCCAAATGGCCGTGGGGATCCAATGTCTCGAGTCTTTTTAGAACAGTCTCAACTGGATGTTGGGGTTGTCTTTGCGGAAGAATGCGAAGAATGAATGGGTGAAAGTCTAAACAGTAAACAGCTTCATCCCCAGGTCGTGCATGAGGCGGCACTATCAAAAGGCACCCCTCTACAGTGATGGCGCACCTTCTTCCTTCAAGTGACCTCATCTCAAGATCTGAAAATATCCACAGGCTGTCCTTGGTATTGTTGATGATGAATTCGTCATTGTTTTCGTTTTCCCGTATGATCGACATGAATTTTAGCAGGAAGAGTTCGAAAGTGTCAGACTTGACATCGACTTCGTCAGAATCTTGAAGTTCTTCGAGAAGTGACAGATACTCCAGCTCCAGATCTTTCCAAGCCGAAAGCTTGCTCATATTCAAAAATTGTTTTAAGAGTGCCGGGGACCATTTAAAGATCGGACTTAGTGCTTCAATCGTGTCAATGCGGTAGCCTAGCGTTAACAGAGTTGGCGGAGAATCTATGATTTCAAAAGGGTTGCCATTGCGTTTAAAGGAAGTATTGGAAAATTGTATGTATCCTTTTGCTTTGGGTACTGGCGCTTCGTACA
>Ga0302140_10011151_pt1 | contig 11069 bp, 13 predicted proteins | sample I_Bog_E1_1_FD_202095 | JGI IMG/M metagenome (GOLD analysis project Ga0302140, IMG submission 202095) | Peat permafrost microbial communities from Stordalen Mire near Abisko, Sweden - I_Bog_E1_1 | ecosystem: Environmental > Terrestrial > Soil > Wetlands > Peat | place: Sweden: Abisko, Stordalen...
ACAGGGTTGCGTGAGCACCAAAAAATATGCTGAATTACAAACGAGCTATAACAATTCGCTCGATACGAACCGCAACCTGAAACAAAGCTGGCAAATTACACAGCAGGAACTTGCCGGATCAAGGGGCCAGGTACAAAGCCTGGAAGATCAAATTGCGCTGGCTAAATCAAATGCGCTCGGTTTACAAGACGCGTTAAATAAATGTTTAGCAGGCAGCAACCAGGGAAATGTGAATATTTCGAAACTCGCGGACCAGATAAGCGCGTCTGATAAATACATTCAGCACCTTATTGATGTGAAAAACAAAAGCGACTCGCTGAACCAGATATTAACCACCAACCTCACCCGCTCGTTAACTTCCGCAGAGATGCAGGCCGTTGATGTTAAAGTGCTTAAAGGTGTGGTTTACATATCACTATCTGATAAAATGCTTTATAAATCAGGAAGTTATATGATTTCAGACAGCGCCGGGTCAATATTGGGAAAAGTAGCAAAGATCATTAATGACTACTCGACCTATGATGTGCTGATTGAAGGTAATACAGATAATGTGCCCATCTCGCAGGTCAATATCCGTAATAACTGGGACTTAAGCGCACTAAGGGCTTCATCGGTAGTGCAGGCATTACAAAATAACTTTAGCGTTGATCCCAAACGTTTAACAGCCGGTGGACGCGGTGAGTATAACCCTGTTGCAGATAATGCTTCAGATTTAGGTAAATCACAAAACAGGCGCACGCAAATAATTATCACCCCAAAACTTGACCAGTTTATGGCACTTATAGGCAAAGGGCCCCGGGTAAACAATTAAGAAAAATTAATATCAAAACAAAAAAGCAGGGCTGCATCAAAATGGCCCTGCTTTTATTTTGTATTTATCGAATACTAAATATTATCCAAAAAGCTGCCACGGACCGAAAATTTCAGCCAATGGCATTGCAGGCCGGTATTTAATTTACAACCAACAATTTCCGTGTGCCATATCTGTTTAACTCTGCCAGGAGCTTTTCAAAACCTTATACTTTTCAGCTTCTTCTAAGGTGAGGCTTGATAAAATATTTAAAGATTTTCCATCGCGACCGGTAAACCCGTAATTACTTTTTTGGGCTGTTTCAAAAAACTGTATGGAATACTGATCTTTTAAATTTGAGTTGTTTTTTACAATTTCAGCAAACCTCGCTTTGAAATTCTCTTTTTGAACTGCTGACGCCGTTGTTTTGGCCACCATAATTATTTCTTTTTTACTTTAATTGCCGATAATCCTTTTGGGCCCTGCTCAGTTTCAAAAGTAACCGTGTTGCCTTCCTTTAACGGTTCGGATAAAGCGTTAATATGCACAAAAATACTATCCTGCGTTTGCAGGTCCCTGATAAAGCCGTAGCCCTTGGATTCACTAAAAAAACTTACCACACCATTTCTGATCGTTTCGTAGGGTACATCTTCCTGTTTGGCTATGCCAATCCGGATGTCCTCAACATTGACCTTAATCCTCCTTGAAGGATCGGGCGGAGTGGACGTAATATTCCCATGCTCGTCAATATATGCCAGCATATCCTCCAGGGTTTTGCCCTTTCCCGCGTTTGCTTTCCGTTCTTCAGCCTTTTCCTTTTTGTCCCTTGACTTTTTTAAGCGGGCTTTCTCTTTTTCCTTTTTACTAAATGTTTCTGTCGATTTTGCCAATTCTGCTTATGCTATTTTAACATTAACGGCGCTCGGGCCTTTTTTGCCTTCTTCTACGTCGTATTTAACCTGGTCGTTTTCACGTACCTGATCAATCAATCCTGTTACGTGTACAAACACTTCTTTGCCGCCATTTGTGGGTGTAATAAAGCCGAAGCCTTTTGATTCATTAAAAAATTTTACTGTTCCAGTTGCCATTGTATTATATTATATTATTAGTTAAGTCGGCAAGGTACGTTTAATTATCGGGATATAGTGTAAGTATATTTAAAAGCCAAATTAAGATTTATATATTTCCCGTATATTTAACGTCCGCTATCAATTTTTACCGCAAGCCTGGCAGCACATTCATTAACTATAACACCTGTCAAACCTGAAAAGACCATAAACAGCCGAACCATGACTAAAAACCTGTACATTTTTTTAATCCTTTTTTTGGGCCTCACTGCTATGTCGGGGATTGCAAACAGCATATTTAATTTCCAGTTTGGGCCACAAATTTTCATGTCCGACGCTTATAGCACGTGGTTTTTTGTGGTGAGTATCACTTTCATTATAGGATCAATTTTATTGTTGTATTATTATTACTGCCAAGACCTTCGGTTTGCTTTTTTTACAGGCACTGTTGCTATTATAACCTATCTCGGTTATTCTACTGTCGCTTTTATTATCGTGATATCAAGGGAATTAGAAAGCCATTATTTGCCGGTATCTCTTGTTTACTTATGTGCCACCATGCTATACGCAGGTAGCCTTATATTTTCCAATACGCGCAAAAAGTTCTGGTTAAAATCGGCGGGAGTTTATGCCTTTATCGTCTCTGCAGTTTTATTATTAACACTAATTGAACTTATGTATGTTAAAGATGTTGGTGTTACCGGCATATCAGTAAAAATTGCTCAGTGGGCTTCGCTGGCCGGCTACTTCGTTCCCGTTCTGTTTATTATGAATTTTCTGAGTGAGCTGAGGATGTTAAACGAGGAAAATGTGGACAGAAAAAAGGGGAAGTCTTTAGAAGACCTGGTAGTTTTTACCTGGGCAGCAGCTTTTTTGTTTACGGCAACAATTGGAACTTTACTTACGATCGAAGTCCTGTCGTCAGTATACTGGAGCGCTGAAAACGCGCGGGAATTGGTTAATTTAGCAGGGGGCACCAAAACTTTTGTTAACAGCAAGGGTGCGAGCCTGCAGTATCTTTTAATAAAACCACTGGGTTACGACAGGAAAAAGAAGTATCCCCTGGTTGTGTGCCTGCCTTATGGTGGTTACCAGGCGCCACCCGCCGGATTTTTGTCTACGGGTATCTACAGAACTACCTACCCGGCTTTTATTTTTGTGCCCTATTGTCAGGATGTCAAAGGCTGGGGAAGTATTCCCGGCTCTCCTTCGCTGGATGAATTGGTTTATGAAACCATCAGTTCGTTTACAGAGCCGGGAATTGATGTAAAAAGGCGTTACGTGACCGGGGTATCGGGCGGCGGGTATGCAACCTGGCAATTTATTTGTACCCGGCCTGATCTGTTTGCTGCCGCGATACCTGTTAGCGGCGGGGGCGACCCTAAACTTGCCCCAAAAATTGTAAAGATACCAGTATGGGCTTTCCATGGCGCGAAAGACAAGAACGTTCCGGTAAGCGGCTCGCGGGATATGATTGCCGCGATAAAAAAAGCAGGCGGACACCCCCGGTACACCGAATACCCAAATGAAGCGCACGGCATCTGGGGCAAGGTTAGTGAAACACCGGGATTATGGAACTGGCTTTTTGCACAGAAACGCGAATAATAAAGTCCCCCAACCGCCGGAGTTGTGTCAATTCCAGGTAACCGGGCCAGGTAAGGTGGCCCAAGCAACCATACATTAACGCCAGTCTTAATCGATAAGGTTTACAGTATCCCCTTAATTAATATTCATAAACTTCATACGCCCAGGGCTCTATCGTCCTCGGTTTGGAACTGAGCTGCTCACTTTTATGCTCAAAAACGCTGTGAGCATTTCCGCAGAGTCCATCACTTAGCGAAATAGTTTGCTGTTTTGCCGAAAGGTTCAAAATAACGAGCGCTTTTTTGCTGGCTTTCTCCCGTATAAACGCATAAACCGCATCGTCATCGCCTAAATGGACTTTGGTAAACGAGGCATCGGGTGCAAAGGCCGCATTGTTCCTGCGCAGAGCGAGGAGCGTTTTATAAAAAGGGGCCCTTGCAAAATTTTTGAAGACGATGGTGTCCTTATCAAAAAACCTGATTGCCCTAAGCGCAGGTTCTTCCTGGCTGCTGTATATAAGCGGTACATTATGGGGCATGGTAAAAGTAAACACTGCGAAAGGGGCATGCACCGGTCCCGGGAATATCCGGTAGTCGGCGCCGTTGTCACTATTTTCGTCGTGATTGCTGGTAAAAAGGAGCTCTAGTCCACCTTTGGGGTATTCGGTATCGTACTTCGCCTTCACGGAGTCGAGCACAGTGGCGGGGCGCTTGCCTTTTGCCACCTGTATCATGGCATGGAACATATCCCAGCCGTAGGTAGCATCAAAGCCGGAGGGGTGCAGATAGGTTTTGTCGCCTTCGGCAAGCATAAAAATATATTTCTTTTTCCGCAGTTCACGGATGCACCTTTTCCAGAAATCGCCCGGAATATTCCAGGCCACATCGCAGCGGAAACCGTCGATATGGCAGCTGGTTAACCAAAATTTCATGGCAGCGATCATGCTGTCCTGCATCACCCTATTTTTATAGTCCAACTGGCGCACATCGTCCCAGTTATAAGGCGGGATTGCTTTACCGGCACTATCCCTCACGAAAAAATCGGGGTGCGTGGTGAGCCAAACATTATCGGCACCCGTATGGTTCGGCACCCAGTCTATAACCACCTTCATGCCGAGCCCATGGGCCTTTACCACCAAAACCCTGAAATCATTTAAGTTACCAAATTCGGGGTTAACCGCCGTGTAGTTGGCCACCGCGTAATAGCTGCCCAGCTTACCTTTACGGCCAACCTTGCTGATTGGGTTTATGGGCATAAACCAAAGCGTTTGCACCCCCATGTTTTTCAAGCGCGCCAAATGTTTCGAAAAGGCATTAAACGTACCTTCCGGCGTGTATTGCCTAACGTTTACCTCGTAAATATTCCCGTTCATGATCCAGGCGGGATGGCCGTCTACGACGCGTGCCACATTAGGCGACTGGCAAAATGCCACCGCGCAACAGGCTGTAACAAATAGCAGGCAAAATAACTTCTTCATAATGGTAATAATTGGGAAAGCGAAATTAGGGATTTTGAGGGTATTACGGGGTGTTATTTTTAGGGGAAGGTTTGGTTTGTTTTTTTTTTACGTGTTCTCACGTGGCCTGGTGCAGACGACTCTGCGAATGACGATTTTTGTTTGAAGTGGAAAAATAACCGTTAATCTGGAATTACCAGTGCCGATGCTCCTCCACCAACTTGCAGCTCCTGATCGTCCGCGACAGACGTCGCAACACTGCAAGATTGCCGGGCATTGCACGTTGTTAATTAAAAAACATATTTTTACGGGATGTTAAAAGGCGAAACAGAAATAGAATTATTGCGCACAGTAATGCGTTCGGCCGGTATGAAAGCCGAAACATTCGACCTGTCACTACCGCATTGGAAATTAAAACAATACAAAAAAGGGGAGTTCTATAACGAATATAAAAATGTTTGCAAACACCTCGGATTTATCATCAGCGGCGTGTTTAGGATCTATCGCGTAAACGAAACCACAGGTGAAGAAAAGAATATGCTTTTTTTTACCGACCATCAATTTGTCACCTCATTTACCAGCTTTTTAAGCCAAACCGCCTGCGAATATTATACTGAAGCTATGGCCGACTCCCACATTTTATACATACATATTGATCAGCTAAATGGGCTTTATGAGCTGTCGCACCAATGGGAGCGTTTTGGGCGCAGAATTGCTGAAACGGCTTTTCATGAGGTAATGCGGAGTACTGAAGGATTTTTATTTAAAACACCCGAAGACCGTTACAGGGATATGATAGCCAAACACCCTGATATTTTTAATTCTGTACCACTATATCATATTGCCTCTTACCTGGGCATCCGCGGCCCGTCCTTGAGCCGCATCCGTAAACGAATGGTTGGCAAATAGCCGGCTTTGCGCGCACCATTTTTTTGTTGTCTCCCACCTTATAATTTTTTTATCAGCCGTTGCGATTTTAACCTGGGTTAAAATTATCCCGCCGGCTTCCCCCGATGTTTGTGCTGTCCTAAACAATTAGGCATTAAACAACATGAAAAAAGCAATATTAGTTATGGCAATGGGTGTATTAGGTTTTACTGCCCGCGCACAAAAAACAAACAACGAAAATTCAGCAACTATCGTCCTGGTTCACGGTGCCTGGTCTGATGCGACAGCATGGCAGGCGGTTGTACCATTATTAAAAGAGCAGGGGCATGAAGTGATTGCGGTTAACCTGCCGGGGCATGGCAGCGATGAAACATCATTCGCAAACATCAGCTTGCAATCCTATGTGGATGTGGTTAAAACCGCCATCGGCGACCGGAAAAATGTCATTTTAGTGGGGCATAGTATGGCAGGTATAGTTATTAGCCTGGTGGCAGAAGACATGCCGGGCCAAATAAGAGAATTGGTTTACCTGGCCGCTTACCTGCCACAAAACGGAGAAAGCCTATTATCGCTTGCTAAACAGGATGCGGACAGCCATATTGGCAAATATTTACAAATTGACCAGGCCACCGGTTCAGCAAACGTTGCTAAAGAAGGTGTAATCGACGTATTTGCCGCTGACGCGCCCGCACAAATTAGCGATTACCTTGCTAATAACATTAAACCCGAACCACTGGCGCCTTTGGCAACACCCGTTACGCTAACAGAAGAAAAATTCGGGAGTGTAAAAAAAGTTTATATCCACACTACTAACGATCATGCTGTTAGCTTTACCCTCCAAAGCACAATGGTGAAAAACAATGGCCATATCAGCAAGGAATATTCATTGACCAGCAGCCATACTCCTTTTATTTCAATGCCTGATAAATTAGCTGCCATTTTGCTAAAAGCATCCAAATAAAATAAAAGAGGGAATATTCAAAGGCCTTTAGATTTTACACTGTCCCCAAAAAGTTAGACACTATTTGGGGGCAGTGTATTTTCATTTCTGCCATTTTATCAACTGTTGCCGTTCCCGGCAGATTCTATCAAAAACGAACCTGCCCTGGATACAGTTCGACGACAAAATATCACCGTTAACTTTGGATTACCACTACCAGTCGTTTCGCCAACTTCTTGCAACGCGGGGTCGTCTTCGACAGGCCCTGAAGAGACAGGACATAATGTAACAATGATAAATAGACAATTGCCTATTTATCCCGATTTTTATATAAAAATAAGTATATATGAACTTTTTTAAAATCAAAACCAGCTGGTCAAACGCCGAATTGATCCTATTAAAACTTTGTATTGCTTCTGCTTATATTTTGGTAGGCGGCTATTTCCATTCGTTTTTTCATCATTATGATATCCCCATATTGGTGGTATTTGGTATTACATGCGTTTGGTCGGTTTACTTATGGGTAAGGAAAATGAAAAGTGATAAATAATAAACTATCAGAACGCCAATTATTGACGTTACCCCAGGGGACCCGCGCTGATAGTACAACAAAGTTTATATTTTTATACCGGGCATTTCTGTCACCGTTCGCTTCTGCCGAGACGGAAAAAACATTCCCGATATTTCCAAAATTCATGCCCCTCTATCTATCTTTACCTGGCTTTTTAAAATTAATGTTTACATTTAACAAATCATTTAACCTGTTATACCATGATAAGAAAGATTATAACAACGGTGGCTTTGCTCCTTTGCTTTGGCGCGGCATTCGCATATTTAGCTGGCATAGATGGCAAATGGACAGCTTTGCTAAAAGGGCCCGATGGCAATGAATTCCCGATAAGTTATACTTTTAAAACCGATGGCACCACGCTCACGGGTACGGTGACCTCGTCGATAGGCACTTTTGGTATTTCGGATGGCATAGTGAAAGGCGACAGCTTATGGTTCACTGCCAACATTAATACCATGAAGATTAAAAACATAGGCAGGTACTACGCTGATGGCGACTCCATAAGCCTGCGGGTGGGTATGCGGTCGACGCACACTGCATTGAAACGCGCTGTGGATAAATGAATTCCCTTCCATTCAGGGCTTGCCAGCGATTTAAGTTAACCGGTAAAAACTCACAAACAGTCATTAAAAGGAAATCAGACAAAAAATAGGTACATATGCTCTATTTTTTATATGGATACTGTAAGATACCTTTACAGAATGCCCTACAAAATAGCTTTAGTTGATGACCAGTCCAGAATACTTGACCAGTTAAGCAATGAATTGAATAGTTCGGAAATGGTCGACGTGGTTTTTACCGCCAGGAACGGCGCGGATTATTTACTGCAAATGAAAAACCTGCCGGCAGCCAGGCATCCACAGGTTGTATTGATGGATATTGAAATGCCCGTAATGGGGGGCATTGAAGCGGTATTGAACAGTTGCGCCCGTTATAAAAATATCAGGTACCTTATGTTTACGGTTTCTGACGATGACGATAAGCTTTTTGACGCCATAGTAGCCGGAGCGCACGGATACCTGCTAAAAGATGAACAGGCGGACGTAATATTGGAAGCCATTAAAGAAATAATAGAAAAAGAAGGGTCGCCCATGTCGCCAAGTATTGCCAGGAAAACATTAAAGCTGTTATTGCGCGAACCCGGAAAAAAAATTAAGAATGATTCAGTAACTAATGATTTATCCGATAAGGAGACTAAAATATTAAAAGCTATGGTCGCCGGTTTAAATTATAAACAAATTGGTGTTGAGTTAGATTTAAGTCCGTTTACGATTAGAAACCATATTTCTAAAATATATTCCAAACTTCATATAACTTCAAAAGCGCAGGCTATTAATCTGGCTATAAATAATAAATGGACGTAAGGCAAAATACCCGCCATCCGGTTTACAACCGAAAAACTTACAAAGTAAAGCTGACCCTGTTCCCCGAATTTATATTTGGCGCTCATTATAGCTTAAATGTGCCTGTCTATAAATTACTAAACAAACCGCTGATAACAACAAAACCCTCCGGCTGGTTGGCTAACGGGTTTTTGTCTGTTAATAAACTTTTCGTTCCGATAGCTAACAGAATCCCGGCCATCAGGGCCCGCAGGTGTAGCGTAGCGATGAATGTGCTACACCCTGCTACAAGATGCTACAAAGCTGATTATTAACAATTTAGTACTGACAAGATTTTGTCACTGTCAAAATAGCGTCAGTGGTTTTGCTCATTTATTGCGAAATAGTTTATTTGTTACCCCGGTTTAGGAAATATTTTTTTTTGTAAAAGCAACAAAACCCGTCCGACTGCATAACGGACAGGTTTTGCCTTCTAACGAGCACTTTCTTTATTCACCAGGCCCGGAAGTCGGTCGGGTTCCCAATTTTCCGCTCCCCGACTTTCCGACTTCCGAATTCCGACTTCCGACTTCCGACTTCGGACTTCCGAATTCCCCCTACCTATCCCTCACCACTGTTATAAAGCCGGTCATCTTTTTTCCATTGCCTAAATCAACCAGGTAATAGTAGGTGCCCTGGTTTAGTATGTTGCCGTGGTAAGTACCTGCCCAATCGTTCATATAGCCTTGCTTGGCATAAACTATATTGCCGGCACGGTCATAGACGGTTACTTTGTTATTGGGGTAAAACTCCAGGTTTTTCACTATCCAGGTATCGTTTACACCATCCCCGTTGGGGCTTAAAATGTTGTTGGCAATAACCTTACTATCGTCTAATGAAGAAATCAATGGAAATCCTCCAATGCCCTGGCCCAAAAATCCGTTGGCCAGGGTTAGCCCTGTAGTTACGTCGGCAGGATCAAGGGCCGTTACCAAATACCGTTGCACCCCTGATACGGTGTTATATTCCACCACAGTAACGCGGTAGGTGGTCTTTTGGGCTAAGCCAGTAATATTTGCAGTTGAACCTGTACCGTTATAAAAACAATACCAGCCCGATGTTCCAACTTCAGTTCCTGTTCCGTATGCTGTACCAGGGTTATAAGTCAGGCCATCCGTTGGTACGGCGCTACCATTTGATCCCTGGAAAACAAATGCCGCCCTTGCAGTGCCGGTGCCATTTGTCCAGCTAACCGTGGCGCCGTTGCTGGTTATACCCGTGAATATTAGGCTCATGGCGGCTTGGGTTGGGTAAATTGCCGAAGTAGTTACACTTGCCGGGCTCATGCCCGAAGTTGAAAAAACCTGGTACGCCGTTGAGCCGTTATACTCAACAACAGTTGCCCGGTAGGTTGTCCCTGCGGCAAGGCCTGTTATATTTACACTCGAACCGGCGCCATTATATATGCAATACCATCCGGTTGTCCCGATTTGGGTACCGGAACCATAGGCGCTATTGGCCATATAGCTTGTACTATTAACCGGCGAGGCGCTGCCGTTGTTGCCATACTCCATAAATACGGCCCTTGAAGCGCCGTTTCCGCTTGTCCAGCTAAGGGTAGTGCTGGTGGTAGTGGTATTGGTAAAGGTTAAAACAGCGGCCTTAACCGTTGGCGCAACAATCGGGTTTACCGTTAGGTTAACCGTAGCGGTGCTGCTCCCCATGGTATTAGCAGCCGTTATCGTATAAGTTGTCGCGGCATTGGCGGCAGTCGCCGTACCGCTTATCGTTCCTGTAGTGCCGCTTAAAATTAATCCTGCTGGTAAAGCCGGGTTACCAGCGGCGATACTATATAATGTTGCGGGGCTGCCGGAATTTACCGGCGCAAGCGTTACACCCGCGCCAACAAAGTATGTTTGCGGTCCGTTGTAGCTGAAATTTGGCGGGCCGGTTACCACAATGCTGAGCGAAGCTGAACTGCTGCCGGTAACGTTATAAGCCGTTATTTTGTAGTTTGTCGCCAGGGTGCTCGCTGATGGCCTACCTGTAATGGCGCCTGTTGTATTGCTGAAGCTTAAACCGGCAGGCAGGGCGGTATTTATAAAATAGCCGCCAATCGGGACTATCTCCTTAAACTGGCCGTTATTGCCAAGTGTGTTTGCGGTGCTGCCCTGGTCAGTTACATATACGTTGCCAAAGCCGTCAACGGCTACGCTGCCTGGCTGGTCAAAGCCTGAACTGATCGGTTTGGGGCTTGTGCTGCCTGCAATAATTTTGTAAATCGTATTGTGTGCTTTATCGGCAACAAAAATATTGCCGGACGCATCGACAGCAACACCTACCGGGTTATAAAAATTGCTGCTTATGGTAGTTTTTGCATAAGTCCCCGCAGCCAGCTCCACCAGGGTAGCAGCCCCGGTATTGGCTACATAAATATTGCCGTAAGCATCT
>Ga0302140_10011159_pt1 | contig 11062 bp, 7 predicted proteins | sample I_Bog_E1_1_FD_202095 | JGI IMG/M metagenome (GOLD analysis project Ga0302140, IMG submission 202095) | Peat permafrost microbial communities from Stordalen Mire near Abisko, Sweden - I_Bog_E1_1 | ecosystem: Environmental > Terrestrial > Soil > Wetlands > Peat | place: Sweden: Abisko, Stordalen...
CCTTAACCCCCAGCTTTTTAGCCATTTCTCTCCAATGCTTTTCCTGGCTGGGTGTAATTCTTAAATTAACCAGAACCGCTTTTTGCTCTTCGGTCTGGATAGGCGGGAAAAAAGGCATTTTATGAATAACCGCTTTAGACATAGGGCCCCCTTGAGCCGGTATCCTGCTCATCCTTCGGCACCATTTATTGTATTACATGATGTATTACATTTCACAATAAAAATATTTCACCACAGAGGCTCAGAGTTCACAAAGTAAACCTTAAAGAATTTATTGTTTAAGACATGAGTTTCGGTTTTACCAAGATTTTGCCTTACTCTGTGACCTCTGTGCCTCTGTGGTTCAATCTCGTTTTAACGGGGAATCAAAATACCAATCGCCTCAGAAAGGGTCTTTACTCCTAAAATTTCCATGGGCGCATCCGGCAGTAAAGAAACCGCTTTCAAATTGCCGTGCGGAATGATGGCCTGTTTAAAGCCCAGCCGTGCCGCCTCAGTCAGCCGTTGTCCAATTTGGGTAACCGCCCTTACCTCACCGGACAAACCCAATTCGCCCAAAACGATAGTGTGCGGATCAACCGCTACCTCTCTGAATGAGGACGCCACTGCCACCGCCACACTCAGGTCAATCGACGGTTCTAAAACTTTAATACCGCCCGCGATATTTAAAAACACATCCTGTGACGAGATGGACATGCCCTGACGTTTTTCCAAAATCGCCAAAATCAGGGCCAGACGGTTCGGGTCAATGCCAGCACTTCTTCTCTGCGGAGTCCCGAAATTGGTGGCGCTGACCAGCGATTGAACTTCGAGTAAAAGGGGTCTACTGCCTTCCAGGCTCGTGGTAATGACCGAACCCGAACTGTGAACAAAATGGTTGTCCAAAAACGCCTTGGAAGCATCCGCCACTTCTTCTAACCCGGTTCCCCTCATTTCAAAAATACCAATTTCCTGTGTACTCCCGAAACGGTTCTTCACCGCCCGAAGCAATCGAAAATGGCGTTGAATGTCTCCCTCAAAATACAAAACCGCGTCCACCATATGTTCCAGGGTCATGGGTCCCGCGATGTTGCCTTCTTTGGTCACATGGCCAATTAGGACTATCGGCAGTTTTTCCCGTTTCGCCATATAGGTCAACCGGGCCGCTGATTCCCGAACCTGAGAAACCGAACCGGGCGCGGAAGCGATGTCGGTGAGGAACATAGTTTGAATAGAGTCGATAATAGTTAAAACCGGTTTGGTTTTTTCGATTTGCTCCAAAATAGCCAGCACATCGGTTTCAGCGAAGATGTAAAGGTTGTTGGACCGGATGCCTAACCGCTCAGCCCGCAGTTTAATCTGCTGGGCCGATTCTTCCCCGGTAACATAAAGACATTTTCCCTGTCCGTCTTTTTGGATTCGGGAAAGTTTGTCGGCGACTTGTAATAACAGTGTCGATTTGCCGATACCCGGGTCACCGCCGATCATGATGGTTTCCCCCGGCACAATGCCGCCCCCCAACACCCGGTCAAACTCAGGAATGTTTGTTTTTAACCGCTGACTCTCATCCGAATCGATTTCGTTTAGGGTTATGGGTGTGGACCTTTCGGTAGGCCCCGAAAGTTTGCGTCCCCGTTCTTCAGACTTACCCCTATCTACCAGTTCCTCGACAAAGGTGTTCCACTCCCCACAGGAGTTACACTTACCTTGCCACTTGGGAGAATTTACCCCGCAGTTTTGACAGACATATTGGGTTTTCGTTTTGGGCATAAAAACCTCGAAATTGGACTAATTTCGAGAAGTATACACTAGTATACCTAGGCTCACCAAGAAAAAACTAAGGTTCAACATCAACACCAAGGCCAAAACAAAAATGAAAATCGGGCTGACCCTTTTATTTGCTACGTCTATCCTTAATCATAAGTTTCCAGAATCCGATGTTTTTTTCTGTCCATTTCATTGGAAAACTCCTCTGGGCGCGGGCCAAACAATGCATTCGAGACATTAATTGCAGCTGGACGAGTTTGATGTATTCGCTTATTTAACGGAATTTTAGACTTCGACTTAATCACTTTTAAAAAAGATAAATCCAACTTCAAATTTGACATTTCCGAATTGTGAAATATTTTATACTGACCCCTATCGTCAATGGTCAATACGGATTTCAAAGATTCTGCTTCATTTAAACACAGATGAAACGGAAGGTTATTAATGGCCTCTGCTGTTTTTACATCGCCCGAATAATAGATATTTTCATTACAAGAAAGCAACTGAAGACTATTAATCTGATTCACGTCCCTTGCATCGGTCACATCAATAGTTTTACCCGGTTGTTTACTTGCGTCATAAATCTTTCCATCGTAAAGCAACAATAAATGTTGCGGTGAAAGCGGCCAAAAAATCTGCAACCCAAGCGACACCCATCCTGTCGGCGACACTTCTCGAACACCTTGTCCCCACTGGTTGTAAACCACAACAGGCGCATCACTTGTCACAAACTCAACCTCTGTTTTATTTACCAAAACTTTCATCCAAAGATCAGCAAGCACAGGACAAGATCTCGCATCAGCTCCAATAGAAAGTAAAACCGATTTCGTTAAATCATTTTCAAGTTCGTTGTATGATTCCAAACCTTTGGTTTTCGTGCCCAATTTCAGTTGAGCTTTTTTCACATGAGCTGCTTTTTTCTGGATTGCATTCGCAGCAGTCGGGGTTCTATCTCGTTGAAAAACAATAAAACTCAACACATCAAAATGTTTAGCACTGTTTTTCAGAGGTGGCTGGTTGGTCAGAATGATCTCAGAAATTATTCCCGAGATTACTCCTTCCGCTTTTGCAAACAACTTTTCAAAAACTAAATCATCGCCATACAAATAAGATAATTGACACTGTTCCCTAATTTTCGTTGCCGGAACATGAATTTCAGATCTCAAATTGAATAAAGCTACACTGGCCAAATTTTTTTCCACTTGTGAATCCACGCAAAAATTTCGAAGATAAAACTGAGGAACATAATGATGTCTTTTAAACTCCGTCATAAGTAAACTTCCTCCAAAAAAATGGACACCTCCGTTAAAAGGAACGAAGAGGTCGGGTTGGACTTCGCCCGATTTATTGGACAACCTAGTTTGGTGTAGTTCGTTCCTCAAACTCTACCGAGCTTTTGTACCCCAACGTCGAAAAATGGGGTCAATATTCAACACGTTAACCTATTCCCAATTCACCCTTAAAACCTGCCCAATTCTACCCCTCGCCCCAAAAGCCATTCCCTTTTATTTAGCCTCAAGCACAATAATTAACGTCCGCCCCCAAAAATTGCTGTTTTTCTTTCCGCTTTTTGACCCCCAAACCGACCCCAATGTAAAAACTTTATTGCTTCGAAAATTAGCAGTAGAAACTGGCTATTTCCAATTTTAAAATCTCTCCAAAATTCACTAACCCATTCCAAGGAGTCAACCATGTCCGAAAACCCCAAGCCGACAGCCCCAGGTCTCCAGGCCGAGTTCAAACGGGTTCTCCTCTCTCAAATCCGCCCCAGCAAGCGCAACCCCCGGAAGATCATCCGACAGGAAATGATTGACGCCCGAGCGGCCAGCATGGCCGAAGAGGGTCAAATTACCCCTATCATCATCCGGCCCCTGACCCCGGCAGAACTGCTTAACGACGGGGTGTTGTATGAGATCGTCGACGGCGAACTGCGCTACCGGGCGGCCCTCAAGAACGGGGATAAGGATATCGACGCCAAGATTGAGGACATCAGCCCCCTGAAAGCCTTCAAAGTGGGGGTATCCAGTAACCGAACCAATAAGCCGGGATGGTTTGAGGACTACCTAGCCATGGAAGAGATTAAAAAGAACGAACCGGCTACCCAAAACCAAGAACTGGCAGCCCTCTTTGAGGTAGACAATAAGGACGTTACCCGGGCTTTGAGGATTGTGGGGGCTTTAAACGAGGCCAGTCGGGCTCTACTTTTGGAAAATTTCCAAAAACCACCCGACTCTTGGCAAATTGCCTCAAATACCCTTCTCTGTTTGGCCGATTTGGGTGACCCCCAACTGGTCGAACCCGCCCTAAAGGTGGCGGTTGATAAGAAAATGACGGCTAAGATAGCCAAGGGCCTAGTCGAGTGGGTCAAAGCCGGCAACCCGCCAGAAACCTTCGGCTCGGCACCCAAAACCCCCAAACAGCCCAAACCCACACCGGCTTCCGGCATACCCTCGGATGAGGTTCTGGCTAAGGTGGCTGATCTGGGTAAACAGGTGGGTTTGGCCGAAGGCCGGGGTGAGGACCCGAAGCCGGCCCAAGACCTGCTGAACGCCTACCTGGCCGAGGTCAAAGCCGTCCCTTCCGTCTCTGGGACCACCGAACCGGAACCAACGGTTAAAGTCATGAGCCTTTTAAGCCAATCGCTTAAAGCCCTGTTTAAAAACCCCGAAGGTTCAACCAGTAGCCCCGCCCCGAGTGTTTCGACCTCCAAGGGGTCAAAGCCGTTTCAAATTGAACTCAAAGCCTCTTCGCCGAGGCCACCAGCCGAGGTGAGTGACTTGAGTGTGCCAATTCCCATTAAAAAAGGAATTGGTGCGATCATTCATTGGTTTAAGAAGATCCCCGAAAAGCTATCTAAAAAAACCGTGCGGGAAGCTTTCAAAATCGAACACCACATCTGCCGAAAGTTAGCCCATGAGGCTGTACCCTTGCATACCTCTTCCCACTCGGGTCATAGCCATCATCGTAGCGGCAGTTTGTCCCAAGGCGTAATGACCCTGTTTCTAACCATCCTCCATTGGGCCGTTTACATGATTCTTCAGTTCGTCATCGTGTGGACTTTGGTCATGTGGCCGGTGTCCCGCTTTGTGCCGGGCCTGAAACCCTGGTTCGAATGGCCTTTTCGCTTTACAGCCCGTCTGGTGATGATCGACGCGCCCGCACGGGCATGGGCTTGGGCCACTGTGCCGAGCCATCTGATACCAGCTCTAATAGTCGGCTGCCTCTTGGCTTGGGGTTATTTGTCCGCCTGGAAAGTTCAACGCGGGCGCATGTTGGTTTTGAGTCTCTGTCTCGGTTTATTTTATTATTACGGACGGGGATGGGCGGAATCCCCTATGACGGGGATTTCCCCTACCGCAATGGCTGTCGGGGACGGGTCGTCTCCTACGGAAACTCAACAGACGTCACCCTTATCAGCACCATCAACACCAGTTCAACCATCGGCTCCAATGATTGACGGTGTTAAACAAATCGTCAGTATTTCGAAACATAAAGAAAAATCAAAACCAACTTCAGCGCCCGTTATGGCCTATCAGCCTGCCGTTTCATTTCAAAGCGCCGCTTCCCCATCGAATTCCACTTCCCCTATAAACAACGGGGACAAGTCGACAACAACCCTTTCCCCTAGCAATTCGTCGGGGACTTTGTACGATCCGAAATTATTGGAACAAGAGATAGCGGCCCTGCCGAAGAATTGTATTGTGAAATCTTTTCCGGTTTTGACAGACGGAGGCATGCCGGGAGATTTAGCCGTCAGCCGGATTCAGGGTGTGACTGATCCGGACAAATACACCCTGATCATCGACGGCGATAAAAAGACAATCGTGAACATCGCGACCACCACCACCAACCTCATCATCAATTGCAAAAGCACCGATCCCTTGAATTTCAATGGCTCGGGCCCGTTCAATGTTTTTTGGGAAGATGTGCTGTACATCCATACGGATGAAATTGACATTTCTGGCGAAAACCCTTCCCAATACTTTCACTGCACTTTGATCGGCTCCGGCGCCAAGAACGCCCTGACCTTTCGTTGCAACCGCGCGGACGATCTGAAGCATTTGGTTTCCGCCCTGCAATATTTCATCCGCAATTCCCGCCTGGGCCACGACACCGCTTTGGCGGGTATGCCTTACCCCAATCAGGGTTTGGTTTTAAACAACGGCTGTGTGGTGGATAAGCTTTGGGCCGACAGCCCCATGGACAAAGAGGATGTGACTTTAGGAGTTCACTTTTGGAGCATCGGAAAGGTGACGTCGGGACAACAGGGAAAGAACGATTTGGAAAACGGTTTGCAGTCTTTGCCGGTCACTTTTTTTACCGTTTCCCCCGCCGAATGGGAAAAAGCCCTGACCGCCGCCCGTGTGCCGGGCCAGTCCAATGGCTTTAGACCGAAACTACGGAAAGTGGTTTTGCCTCTTTAGTTTTGGGGCGATTGAATACAAAGGCTACAATAGACAAGTTCGAGTCCAACTTTGAGGCAAACATATGAAAATCATTTTCCTTCTTATTCTGTTTTTGAATATGGTTTCTACTGTGCTCGCTGTCGGATCTGACGAAACAGGGCCGCAATTTAATCCACCAGATTTTAGTCAAGCAGACATACCAGGCAAGTACGGCTTTAATTCGAGCGGTGTATCCAAAAACTCAAAAACTTCAATTCCACGGATTGTTCAAAATGAAATTTCAGATACAGCAAAAAGACAATTTGAGTCACTAAAGATAAATCCAAAACCTTACTCATTGGCATTTAGTCGCGATTTAGCAAATCATCCGAACGAACATTATCGAGTTTATAAAATTCAGTTGCCTGAATCATTTGAAAATAAAGAACTTTATGCTTTGGGAATCGGATATTGGCAATTTTTTTACTGGTATTTTATTTTCTATGATCCAACAAAAGAAATCTGTACACATAAACCCGAGTGTCTCGGAAATTGGGGTTTCTTCGGGTTGGAGTTTGATGATTTATTAGGCGATGGTCAGAAAGAAGTGGTGTGTGATACAGGAGGATACGGCAACCCTCAGGGTTTTACTGTAAAACGTTATATCAGCTGCGGATCGGATTTATCATCTAAAGAAATATTTGCCTACCTAAACCAATCACGTACTGGGCAATGTGGAAAAGATGTAACTATTGTAAAAAAGGATCATGGCGTTTTGACACTTTCCGAACATGATTTTTGTTTGAATCCTCAAGGACCGAATTATGACAAAACAGAAGTTTCAACCGTTGACATAAAAAACTTTGATCCGATTGAATCCGAAAAAAGTTTTAGTACCGGCCTTCAATTCAAATGATATTTCTCTATCAAATTACCTCAAATTTAATAGTTCGCAAATCGTACGGAATGGGGAGTCAAAAACCAATGAAGATATTTGTATTCCTTGCCGTCTTTTCGTCAGCTTTTGCGATTGGTTATGCGCGTCCCATAAATAACCAAAGTTTGTTTCAAAAAGTTCTACCCAATAAATATTTAGTCAATGTGAGTGCGACCGAGAAACAGTTTCCAGCTGCGGAAGAAATTGAAGTTAATGGCGAAACCCTCTTGGCCTGCTGTTACAGGGATAACAAACCTCAAGATGCTGATGACGAGTCCGGTCAGCCCGTCCATATTGCCTTTTTTGAAAAAGAAAAAGATGGTTCCTTTCGGTTAATGAACCAGCCGAACCCAATCAGGAACTCCAATTTTACCGACAAACTGTTGCAACCCTGGATTGAATCAGTTCCCGTCAATCAAAAGACACAAGCTATTGTTGTCATGTTTCATGGAAGTGCGGATGCGACTATTTATTGCGTTTTTGATTACGAAAACAACAGACTTCGATTTTTGGATTCAAAAGTAGCAACCGATTGCGAAATGAAGGATTTAAATAACAACGGCGAAAAAGAATTGATTTTTAAAACACACAACTTCGCCAATGTTTATGAACCGCCAATCATTTATCGAATAGTCAACGGCTCTCTTGTGGAAGCCGGCTCCCAATTTCCGAATTTTTATAAAAAGGTCATTGCTGAATACGAACAAATGCTTCAATCGAGCGCTGATAGCGGCGGGGCCGACATCATAAAAATGATGAAATTGAACGCTTACGGAATTGTGGACGATCCCAACAAAAAGACTTATGGAGAGCAATTGAAGTCTGAGATAAAAAGCGAGATTTCAAAAATTAAGACGGACCCCGATTGGAAAATAGTAGCCCCAAATCAGCCAGCCTATAAACCAGAGGATCGAAAAGCCCTTAATATGAATTATGAAGTTAAGCGATTGGAAAGAGATTTAGAACGAGTGGATAAGATCATCGGGGCTAATTAAGTGAGCGCTTTAAAAGGATTGCTTTGAATTTGATAGTTCGCAACCTGTCCGCACCGAAATCCCTGAACCTATTAAATCCAGTCGCTCCGCCACCAATACCATTCCAGCGGGAAAAGTGAATCGAGTAGTTCCACTTCAAAGTCTTTTACTTTCAGCTCATAGCTGGGCCAGGTTCCCCCGAAGAGCAAACGCACACATTGGGATTGGGTCAGCATAATGGGTTTGCCTCCCGTCTCGCCGGTTTCCACCTTGAGCTGACTTCCAAAAGTCAGGGTTACTTTTTTCTGTCCCGGCAATTGGAGAGATATAGAACCCAGATCTCTTAAAGAATGGCTTTCGTACCGTTCCTGCAGTTGGGACTCAAAAGCCTTTAGCACTTTGCCCAGGTTGAGAATCTTGACCATGCAGGTGTTGGGGGTGCGGATTTGGCTTTCGTGATTTTCCAAAGCCCAGTGGTAAAGCTCACAGCCGGGATAAATAGAAATCCAAACATTGCCCGTGGAAGGTTTCGGTAAAACGGAAGCGATCAAATCGGTCACGTTTTTTACGTCTCCGCCCCACTCGGCCACCTCATACCCCTCGTTAATTTTAAACACAATGACATAGGCAATGATCTTGCCCGCTTTTTCCATCACCCAGATCGGTTCAGGAATTCCCCGGTTAAAACGGCGGTGCAGGGTTTTGAAATAATCCACATTACGGTTCGTATGAAAGTCATGGCGGGTAAATATTTTCTGCAATTCATCCCAATCGCTGTCTTTCAGGGGACGGATGGATTTGCCCAGCGACAGGGGTTTGAAAAAACGGCGGTTAAAGGAAAAACGGTCCTGAAACACACCCCGCTCATAATCAAAATGTTCGTACAAAGCCCTTTCGCCCCAAAGAATCGAAAGGTCATAGCCTTCCTCAACCAGCTGATTTCCCACATGAGCCATCAGCTTCCTCATCAATCCCCGGTTGCGGTATTCGGGATGGGTCGCCACCGAACCGATACCCGCCACCTTGAGCGGATGACCGTTGACCCGGGCAACAAAGGGAAAAACCCCTACATGCGAGGCGAAGGTTTCCCCGGACTTTAAAACCCACTTGTTGATTAACTGCTCAGGCTTGGTGCCGTAAAAGAAAGAGGTGTCGTTTTCAAACCAACGCATATCTGAAAAGTCATAGGACTGGTTCAAAAAATAAAGCAGTGAAGCGTATTCTTTGGAATGGGGGTTGCGGGGACCTTCTATTTTCAAACTGGCGGAACTCATGAGAACTTCCTTTCAAGTAGCGTCGATAAAACGAGGAACAAAGGGCGGGTTATTCTCTCAAAAAAGCCGTATTTTTCAATGAGGCAAAACTAAGGCGATTGAACCACAGAGTTACACGGGGTTACACAGAGTTAAATCTTTGATTTTCAAGAAAATCTTTAGTCTTACTCCGTGTAACTCTGTGTCACTCCGTGGTAAAAGGCCTTTCTTTTAAAGCTGGTAAGCCTGGGTGCCGCCTAATTGGAAGAAAAACTTGTAAGTAAAAGGGTTTCCGCCATAGGCGGCTTGATAATCCGCGGGTAATTGGTCATTGGTAATGGAAAGTCCTGCCTTCAGTTCCCATCCGTCCCAGGCGACGACCTGATGGCTATACCCCAAAGTAAAAGCACTCACCCATTGACCTGTATCAGAATTGGGCAATCCCGGAATTTCCAATTCATTGGGCGTGCGTTGAAGCACTTCGACCCTGGCAAAAATACTGTTTACGGCGCTATTAAGCAAAAGTTCGTCCAAAAAGGAATTCAGTGAGGATGTGTTATCAATATTAGTGATGCCGCCATAAATAAGCGTGTTATGAAAGGTCGTTGAGTCGTTTAAAGGAACATGGGTATAAATCGAAGCGGAATAACGCTGGTCATTCAAAATACCCGGCTCCGGCGTGCCCACCCAGGCATAAGAAACCATGGCCATCACATTCGGGGAAAATTCTTCAATTGCTCGAACCGCGACGGAATTAATAGGGCCCAAAGGCAAATCCACTTGAGTGGGGTCCGGTTCGGAACCATTAAAAACAGAAGATTCAATATGAAAACTTCCAAGTTTAAGCGACTCTCCCAAAACGGTACTGGTAATGTGCCCCACATCCTGGCCGATATGGTGGCCTAAAGGCGCGTCAGGATTCACCATGCCCGTAATGCGGTGCATAAAAGCGATGGGTCCATCGGTACTTTCACCCCGGGGAGCGGCGAATAACTTGAGAGCGCTTTTGTCATCCCCGAGAGAAATCGTGTCGCTCAGGGTTAACCCCATGATGGGTGAGCTATGGGGATGCTGGGCGTCCACAAAAGGCTGCCCATTACTTTGGTTTTCGCCGATCTGTAAAAGTTCCGGCGTTCCTGTAGGCGGAACCGTCCAAAGATCGCTGGTGAGCATAACGTCTAAATTAAGATATTGGCGGTCGTCCAGCGTGGTTCCCAGATCCGCCATAAACATGTTCGGAGCGGAAAAATCCGCGCGGCCCCGGGGACCTTCCTCCGCGATTGTCTCAAAAAAACTGTATCCATGAAGCATCAGCATGGTCATGGGCATATAGGGTCTGGCAAAAGGCATGACCATTTGCATGTCCACATCCATGATTTCCATCGCACCCAAAACGGGGGTGGGATTGAACAAAATACCGCCTTCTTTCATCGAAGGCATCATGGAGTCCATCATGCTGGAATCTTGCGCGTAAGCGGAAGACACACACACAGCCATCCCCAGAATAAAAATCCAATATTTTTTAATCATCGCTATTTTTTCCAAAGAAGCTTCCAGGGATGGGCTTTCAATTCTTCCACCAGCGCCTTAACGTCGTCTCCCACTTGGTCATCGGTCAATAAGACTCCCACCGCGCCTTTGCCGTTATGAATATTCTGTGTCAATTCGTTCATGGTTTTCATGGTTTCTTTCATGTTTTTCATGGTTTCAGCCACATCTTTTTTGTTTAACGCGCCGATTAAGCCGTTCAAGCTGGCGGAAAGCCTT
>Ga0302140_10011160_pt1 | contig 11062 bp, 6 predicted proteins | sample I_Bog_E1_1_FD_202095 | JGI IMG/M metagenome (GOLD analysis project Ga0302140, IMG submission 202095) | Peat permafrost microbial communities from Stordalen Mire near Abisko, Sweden - I_Bog_E1_1 | ecosystem: Environmental > Terrestrial > Soil > Wetlands > Peat | place: Sweden: Abisko, Stordalen...
GAAGCCCCGAAAGTTTGTTTGATTCTTTGAAGTCGCTCTTGATGCTCTTTTCCCAGGAAAGAAGACATGATCGCAATAGCTATTGAGAGCGACTGAAGTCGTAGATTTCGAGTTGCTTATCTTGAGGTTGCGACTTAACTGTTCAAAGCCAGCGCTCAACGCGACAACCGCACCGAGTAAACAATATGAGAACAGCTTACTTGACCTCAAGGGACAATCTGTATCAACAGGGAACAGTGTAACAAGCGCCACGTTTGAGATTGGATGGTCAGAGCTCGAAATGTGGTGGTTGCGATACGTGGTTGTGGAGTTGAGGTCGATGATGTTTTGGGAAGGCCCAAAACCTCACGCGACGTTGCTTATATGCTCAGGAGAACAGCTCGCAACATGAACGTAATTAAGGTTTTGAATTTAAAGTTGAGAAAGCCATCCAAAAATTTACGAGGTTGCCAAAGCTTCCATGCGTAGGCGTGTAAGTTATGCTCCTTCATGACATTGAAGGTAATGCATCCGACGTAGACCTGACTGATCGCTATGTATATATCGAGCATCAAAAGAAACGTAACCATTAGGTATCAATTACGATACGCTAAGTTCAGCTGGAGTCAAATTCTTGCTTGAACTGTCTTCCGCTGCTATTTACCGCAAAACAGAAAGTACTAACAATCTCGCCTGCAATCCCTTATAAAACCTCCCATACGTGACCTCTTTACCGTCAAATGACCATGTTCTAAGCTTCAACATGCTCCGCTTACCTGTCAATCCACAACGAGCGTGTCTTGATTGGCTCTCCGACTGAGAGCCTCTGCCGTTGCGGCTCACGCAAGTCCCCAACCAATCACCGGCAAGGTTTCATCGCAGAACAGTAGTCCTGAGTCTCCACACTGTTAATACGACGTCTGCAAGCTCTCTGATTATCCCGCAGGCTTCCACTATTGGCAGACTTGCAAAGTGGGTAGTGGCGTATAAGGCGACAGAGTGTATTTTAGAATGGTGGTCATGACGCTCGTTCGGGCACTAACTTTGCAAGATCAAGATTGAGTAGAGATCAATTGGGAGTTATTGGGATATAGAGACTGTTCCTAATCCTGAGCTACTCTGTTCTGAAATGGTAGTTTTACCGCGACAGCAAGAACAAGCGTAGAACAATGAACCAAAATTGCAACATCTAACACCTGAGTGAAACCCAGGAATATCGACTTGATGCTTATTACTGGGGGGATTGTAATGTATTTAATCCAATTCAATCACAATAGTAGCTATTATTGTGGTAAAGGAGGGTTTTCAGAGAGTTCAATTTCAATCCCATTTCTTCGCCTACCCAGCAACTTGAACTTGCATAGTTGAGAATTAGTTATTTACTGAGCGTATACCTCCCGTAATATCTGTGTTCCGTGGCAAAGTAGTGCTCTAGTGGCTGCCATAACAAAACAGAAGCTATGAGATTGACACTTCCTTGTTGCCCCACTAGCAGAGGCAGCAGTCTCTCGTCAATACCCAAATCAGTACTGAGGAGCAAAAGAGAGCAGTCATAATACAGCTATGGGCTCTTAATCAGAGAAAGACATGCCAGATTTGCCGGCAGAGTCCTTGCTACCTCTCACCGTACGTCATCGAACCCGAGTTATATACTGTGAACACTTCAAAAGTCAAGCCCCTTCTTACTTAAGATAACAAATGGTCTTAGGACGATCATGAAATTAAATATAAGTGGCAAAACATTACATTTTCGTTTTCCAGCACAACCACCTCGGTGTTCTAGAAGTCGGAAGTGTTCATATTTGGCTTGGTAATCTTACTAGAGCGAAAATGGACGGATCTGGCGTGAGGATTGTACTATCGTGAAGGTGACGCAGTGTATCAAGCGATTACGAAAGGATTATGTACTTTGAGAATAGTTTGGATTGCTGTAATTAGATCCGAGTTGTAAGTAGTGACCAGAAAATATGGGGAAGAATCAAGTCTTAGGGAGAAGCAAAGTTTTGGCATGAATGTTCTTATTAAGGGCGATAAAAAAGAGACATCAAAGGTAGCCACAGGCACAGCTAACCTTAAGCTTGGTAAGCCCAAAGGCAAGACTCAAAAGAGAAGACCCATAATCCAGAAACCACAGGGTGCCGATCGCAGCTGAAACCCACCCATTTTCCCAAACCCGTTGCAACGCCTGCCAGAAAAGAAATCCCCGAAGCACCGTCCGAGCTAAATCAAAACACCTAATCCGTTCACACCAACCGCAAAAGTGCCTATCGATCACCAGAATGTCCCATGTATTTCCCGAGTGTACGCCCGCGAGTATACCACGCACCACCCGTCTTCAATCTCCGTGGAAAAACGAAACCATGCACCAGAAAACACTGCCAGACTTAATTAAGTGCGAGCAGGTACCAAAACAGAGAATGAAGCTGATATTCCGCCGTTCTGTTGAGGCTAGTACGAGCTGTCGTCGTTTCTACTAGGATCGGCCATAAATGCCTGTTCCCAGTCGGTGACAGATTTATCAAGACTGCCTATCGGTCCATGATCAAAATACCCCTCACTGTTGATAGTGGCGTCGTCTTGTTGGAAAGGACAGGGAGAGCCAACTGCTGGAGTCTCACCGCTTTCCCATGCATAAGCGCTGACATGCTGATGATCTCCTGCAAGGTTGTCGCGCGATGCTGGATGGTTTTGAACGTCGGAAGCACGGTATGCTTTAAAAACTTCTTCAGCACCATAAGTAGCAACCAAATTGTTCATGTACTCTGAATTGGAGGCAGACAGTTCACCTGATGCAGCATGATTCTGATGTTGTGCGTTGCTGTTGGCAACTTGTCCCATGAAGGCGTTGCTGGAACGGACCTTCTTTGCACTCGGAACCGAATCTTCAGCAACCCTACTATGAAGCTCATTTTCGACATCCTTTCGTTTTCCAGACTTGACAGATTGAGGAACAGAGAGAAGAGAATCGTCAGGGGCTGTGGGTGTCATGGAATGAGTCAAATTATGCTGAGAAGCTGTATTAGAAGTTGGACCATAGTTGTTGACACCATTATCTGCAATTTTGAAATTGGTGTTTGGACGACCATAGTTCTGAGAGGCAACTTGGGTCATTTCTCCTGGTGCTGAGGAGTTTGAGGGAGATGAAGAGGAAGCCGGGCCAGACTTCTTGCTCAGCCGAACTTTGGGATGCCCAATTCTCTCAAGATGCTGATTTGCAAGATCCAGAAGCGAAGGAAGATTTTGTCGGATCAGGAACGTGTTAAGTTGTTGGAAGTTGACAAATTCTTTCACATCGTGGGATGCATGGACATATTGCTGAGGGCCAATGATTTGGGCAATGCCTGAGTTCGACATTTCCTCTTCCTCTCCGTTCGTCTCATCCGGGTCTGGAAGTTCATCTTCGGCGTCGCTCTCGTTACCATCGCTGCCTTCGAAAACCAGTTGAACATTCGGAGGATTAGGCAGCTTCTTATGCTTGCACCAATATTTATTGGCTTTGATGAAGTCAAGAAGAAGCACTTTATCGTCTGGTGAAAGAGCTCTTGCTGCTGCAGATCGCTTCTTGAAATTCGCGTGCTTGTCCTCAGAAGCTTGATATTTTGGACGTCCATGATATTTCAAGAAGAATGGATAATGATTGGCCTTGGTTTCAGCATCCCACTCGCCACGAACCTTAGTAGTCATTCTCTTGCCACCAATGCGAATTCCCTTGAAGTCATCCTCTGTGTATGGGCGGTGAGGGAGTCTGCTGATCTTCAGTAGTCTGCCTCCATGGGAAACACTGGCTAAAGAGTTTGGAAGAGCATTGACAGGTCCGGAAAAGGCTGGGGTAGTTGGCAGAGGCGCCTGGAGAGGATTACCGGGAGAGGTAGTGGGTATCATGGATCCCGGTGGAAAGTTGTTTGGCGAAAGAGAAGTTATGGACACATTCTGTGTAGGGAATTGATATCCTGAGCTGCCGGGTGTGACTTGTGATGGATGTGGGAGACTCATGCCTTGCATTTGACCATGGTAAATTCCGCCAGGACAATTCGGAGCTGGTCCAGCTGGGGAAAATGGCATGGGAGGTCCATATTGTTGGTTGTTGCCATGTCCCGTCGACAAAGATCTTGCCGCCTCTTTGGCACGACGCAAAAGCTGCTCTTGCGAAGGAGCCCCTGCTGGTCCCGTCTGATGAAGGCGAGGATCTATCGGAATGCCTGAGTCCACGTTGTAGTTCTCGCTCATCTGAGTTCGATTTCCTCCGCGTTCCATGCCACCGCTGTCATTTGGGAGGTTGTTGTCAAGGAGTGGAGCGTGAGTCTGCGGTGTGTGATAGGACTCTTGAACATAACCTTGAATTCCATCGCCAGCCAAATGAGAAGCGGTCACCGCTGTCTCGTTCTGCATAGGATTGCGTCTCGTGAGATGGCCACTTGAGGAGGACTCGTCATAGCTAGTTGGTGTATTCGAACCGAGAGTTTGCTGGTTCTGACTGTGAGAGAAGGCGTTATATCCGCCGAAGCCAGCTTCCGGCGGGAGATTGCCTTGGCTTGCGCCAAGGAGAGGATCGAGGTTCATATTTGGAGGCTGTTGCAAAAGCTTGATCAGTGAATATCCTTGTTCATGCCCTTGTCCCCTGCAAGACTTACTGGTTTATTGCTTTGTGTGTAGTATCCAGTTGTCCTCTAATTTGAGAGGTTCAAGATATCTTTCATGTGTTTATTGTAGGTATGCTGACCTTGAAAGGAACCCAGAAGTGCTAGGTACGGATAGACTGTTCTGAGCTTCTCACGAAGCTGTTCCCATCAGCCTCTGATCTGAACAATTGTAAGAACAATAGGAGAACAACTTGCAAAGGGCAAGTAGTCTGCAGGTAACGGGAATTTATGGCAACAGGATAACGGTCGTGTTCAAGAGAGGTGGGTGGTTGCTGGTGTAGAAGCATCAAGGAGTGTCGATTCTAAGGCAAGGAAACTGACCAAGGCTAAAGGAAATCAAGCTTGAGGTTAGCTATTGGCATCGTGAAATAGATGATGAGAGTTGGCTTTAGGAAAGACTTACAGACACCTCAGGTATGCTCATCAATAACCAATGTCCTTGGGTCGCATGCCTTGACAATGCACTTGCCCAGGCTGTGCAGGAGGAACAACCTCGCAGATGCTTGACTGCTGCACAGTCGACGGTAAACTACTCTCTCAAGCACTGTAATTGATACTTAGTGCAACAGAATGTGTCGCAATGAGTACAAGTTGCGATGGTCGCGATCGTATCGAGGTTCGTTGGAGGAGGAAAGAGGGTGGAGCAGGAGTTTGGCGATCGGCTCTTATGCCATGGGTTGAATTTACCGCAGCAAAACCTTTCAAATTTCCGACAAACTCATTGGCCCGAGAATTTTCCTTCCGATATCAAAGTCAGTAACCATGTCTGAAAGCGTTGTGAGAAATTGAGAGCTGATATAGGGAAAGTGGACATTGCATAAGGCCTATAACGTGGTGGCTTCTCTGACCTCGAAGCCTCGACCTCGCAACCAAGTCCCCAGCAGATTTGAGATAAAATTGATGTAATTTAGCAACCACTTACAGGAATAGGTAGAGACCGCTGGGACGGACTTCGCAATGTAAGGGTAGCGACCGCCGCTGAAAATCGCGTTGGCCAAAATCTGTGTCGCAAGGTGGAAAATGGAGGAGTTGACTACCCAAGAGTCCGGCTAGGAAGATAGCTTATAACTCGAGAGTACAATAAAGTTTTGCGAGGGTGGCATTTGCACTTCTCAATTGCTCTTGATTGTTCACTCGAGGTTCTCTTTATGTGAGCAAGGACCTGAAAACCCGGTCTTGCAAGCATACTCGTCCCTTTCCAAATGTTTCCAAAAAGAGCTTTCTTTTTTGGCAGAGACAAGAATTTCCACAAGAGAGTTGGCACCGAATGTGATTCAAGATGGGGATAAATAGACGTGTTAGTGATAGGAAGACTTTGCCTTTAGGTACTATTGTCCAGAACCTCCTGGGCCCTCCCCACGAATTCTAGATCTTCTATAGTTTGCATCTGCAAAGACCCCATTGAGATCATTCGTGTGCTTTCAGAAAATGATCTTAAGTTCATCTCCTTTGACTTCAATGAGGTAGTTGTCGTAATCCCAGTCAATCAGCAAATCAATTCCGTCAAACTCCCTATTGTGGTCGTGGTGTACTCCATGCTGCCTTGCTCTTTTGATTGAGTTATTCAAATGCGAAGTGCAACGCAATACAAAGTTCTCGGTGGTGATAAGTACTAGAGAACATGATAACAAGAAGGGTACGGCTGGACAACGGGTCCGAGCCTCGAGGAGTGGCCTAAGTAGGAATGCTTAGTGGGAGACAGATATATCAGAATTCAAGATTATGCTTAGGCATCTCAGGAGGAACATCACTCCGCAGTTTCTTCTTAAACATTCTTGTTGCTTGTTCTATTGCTATCATCCTCCCCATCCGCCTACCTCTGTAGTCTTTCTTCTTCGTTTGGTAATATTGCCCTAAAAGCGCCAGCTGGAATTCCATGAGCAACGCAGGCTTGATAGAATTGCTGCACATATATCAGTATTGATTTTGCCTTATTTTACCTACAACTTACAGCTCGCCGGCAGATATAGAGTATCAGGCTTCAAGCTTCGCTAGAGAGTGAGAAGGGAAAGAGGTTTCTAGCTAAGTAGGCGGAGACTCGAATATTAAAAGAGGATAGCTCGGCCAATATTGACATGGGAAGAGTTGAAACAATCCACAGTCTAATCATGTATTTAGGAAAACGCTGGAAATATTAATTATTCTACCTTCTGGCAGGTAATCCGGGAGCTGATGTGATGAACTCGGCGTGGAAAGTCCAGTATTCGCGAGTTATGGCGGCGTCACCTCCTTGACTTCTCCAGTATAAGACCCTACTACTCAATAGAATACGTAGAAAAGCATTTAGTAGAAGATGTAGGAAACATAAAAGGTAGGTAAAGAGCGTAGATAAAGGGAGAGTCTTGTCTTTCAACCTTTGGCAAAATTGAAATAGCTCTGGGAATTGCTCTGCCTGTACTATTTCTGCTCTTTCCTTCTACGAATTGCCCCTCTTTGTATTGTTCTAATAACTCTAGGTCAATATCCTTGTGATCACGCACTCGTCTCAATGGCAAACTAATCTTTCAATAGCATCACTATATCTGGAAGAAACATTTCGTGCATGAGACGTTCTTTCACGTAGGGTGACATTTGGTAGAGGTAAGTTCTAAAGAGAATTAAGCGTCTAATCATATTTAAGGTTTCTCTATCTGAGTGACATGTCAGCAGACAGACTATTTCCACCAATTAACAAAGAACCTCCGCATTTATCACTGAGCAGCGACGTCACTGAGACTGAACCTGAAAACGATTGTGTGAGCGTATATTCATCTACGCAAATAGTGATTATTTGTCTCTCCAGCAGAAAAGTCATCTGCCGTTAGTCATTCCTTCAATAGAAACGCACGAGGTGGATCTAATTGACAACTTGATTAATGTCTTTCAGTTCGCCATCAGAACAAAGACAAATTAGTGGCTGGTTGAAGATTAGATCGATGAGGCATTGCTGTCAGATCAGATAATAATCAGGCTGGTCGGGAGCTCGGTTTGAATTTTTGGTCGTCACCGATCCAGAAAATCATGAGGCTTTGAGGTTTGCATAAGGAATCTATGGAAATAAGACTAGCATTTACCTTTTTCAGGTAGGGAAGAAATCGAGTACCAGAAAATTAGTTTAGTAGCTTTTAAAATTCCTACAAATCTCGCAATGTGTTTGCTTTCTCATCACGTGTTGCTTAGTGGAAGTCCCAACCACATCAAGCATCAAGCTGCCCTCTATAATGCTCATTGGGGGTTACAAGAGGAGAATAATCCAGAGACCTGCTTTCATTTTCAGTTGAAGTCAATCTACTGCATGCAAAGACTGTCCGTAATCTGTATGTCAAAATGGCATGGTTCTTGAACTCTGGGAATTTCTTGTCGGGAAACCATATTTTGTCTACGTACATAAGTGTTGGAGAAGCACCATCTATGCGTGTTGAATAAGCAATCAACCACAATGACCTGATCGTTGAAGATCCGTCCGTGTAAAACTCTGCGACTCTGTCTGTGTACAATGGCTGCTGTATTACCACCATCAAATTGCAAGGAAGAGAAAGGAAAATACAGTTCACAGCAGCCAGATCACTTAAGATCAGCTTACTGAAATGAATAACATCCAGCATCACCACCATGAACTGATCAATCAAGACCAGTTTGTGGAAATGCTACCTCCAGTGAAAACCCTCAATCTTCGCATGGACCAGATCAGTTAAGATCAGTCTGCGGAAACGCTAGCAACCTCAACGACAAGCTCAGCAGAACCAGATCAATTAAGACCATTTTGCGGAAATATTGAAGTCCTCCAGTCTAAACAATCTCTCCTCGCATGGACCAGATCACCAAAGATCAGTCTGCGGAAACGATAGAAAATCAACGACAGCCCGGTCGAGCCAGATCAATTAAGACCAGCCAACTGTAGCTCAAAACCTTCAGTGAATGCTCTCCCTATGACCAGATCATACACACACAGTCCCAAAGCATCAGAGAATCTGCTTAGCGCTCAAAACATGATGTTGTTGGATTTCTCGACCTTGACAGCTTCCTTGCTTGCTCCCATCATTACAACACCCTCGTTGGCAGTGTTCTCAGCATTCTTCTTGATCTCCTTCTCAATTGACTTGCTCTTCTTCGTAGGTGTATAATCGCGGGCGTCCTTGACAGTGGACTTGCGCTTCATAGACGTGGACGGGGTAGTTGGTGGAGCAGTAGAGATGTTCTTCTCGGATGACGTGCTCTTCCTTGTAGGTGTACGATCGTCGGCGCTCTTGACAGTAGACTTGCGCTTCATAGGCGTAGACTGGGTGGTTAGTGGAGCAGTGAAAATCTTCTTCTCGGACGAATTGCTCTTTTTCGTAGGTGCATGATTGCTGACGTCCTTGACAGTGGACTTGCGCTTTGTAGAAATGGACGGAGCGGTTGGTGGAGCCGTAAAGATCTTCTTCTCGGACAACTTGCTCCCCTCTGTAGGTGCATAGTCGCCGGCGAGCTCAACAGTGAACTCGGCATTCGTAGAAGTGGAAGGGGCGCTCTGCGGATTAGCAAACCTCATCAACTCTTGATTCTGGCTGTGGAACTCTTCCTCTCCGAGGGTAAGGCCATCGAAGTGGAGCATCCGGCTTGGTGTCATCTCAGGGCCTTGGCTGTAGAACTCTCCTTCTCCGAGCCTGAGGCCATCGAAGTGGACCAACGGGCTTGGGGTCAAGGTAAACCCCGGGCTGTGGAACTCTTGCTCTCCGAGCGTGAGGCCATCGAAGTGAAGCATCCTGCTAGGGGTCATTTCAGGACCGGCAACCACGTAGTTAGGGGTCATGCTAGGCATTGCAATATTTCCATTCTCGAACCTGGCAGGCTTTGGCGGTGGAGTTTGAGGCATGGGCAAGCGTGGCTTGATGTCTTGAGGTGCACGCACGGCTTGAAGCATTTCGTATCTTCGTGCTTGGTTGAGGCCTTGGCGATTGTAGTAGTTTTGGGACGAACTACTGAAAGGGTCTTCAAGAGAACCTTTCATGGATTCAGTGAGAAGACCGTGCACACGCTCACCGTAAGGCTTGCTGAAGATATTCTTGTTGACGATGGAACTCTTACGAGCTGTGATTGGTGAAGCACGCAGCATGTTATCGTCTTCCTTGGCCTTCATTACTTTGGCACCCCTCTTGTCAGATGGGGCAGACGCCTTGCCGAAGAGATTGTTATTGATGATGGAACTCTTGTGAGCAGCGGTTGGTGGGTCGCCAAAGATACTATGATCTTTCTTGGCCTTCAATTCCTTTGCACGCTCCTTGCTAGATGGAGAAGATGTCTTGTCGAAGAGATTGTTGTTGACGACGGAACTCTTACTAGCAGCGGTTGGTGGAGCACGCAGCATGTCATCACCTTCCTTGGCTTTCAAGACCTTGGCACTCTGCTTGCGAGCTTCAGCAGAAGGCTTACCAGACAGAATGTTATTGACGATGGATCTCCTACGAGTAGTAGTTGGCGGAACACGCAGCATATTATCATCTTCGTCTGCCTTCAATCCCTTGACACGCTTCTTGCCAGCTGACGAAGACTTCTTGTTTGGGACGCGAGGATCTTGCACAAAGGAACGTGCTGATGGCTTTTTGGGCATCTCCGGTCCCTTCCAATACACGTCTATACCGTCCTGTTTAGACCATTCCATAACAATTTGCTCAGGTGTCTTGTTTTGAGTGGCAGCAGCGGTGTTCATGTCTTCAAGAACCGACTCTACCAGTGCCTCGATGATATCTGGATGTTCGGCAACGAGGTTTATGTTTCGTGACTTCTTCTTGGCAGGTGTCACAACGATGGTAGGAATTTCTCCAGGAGGCCTGACTTGCTGAGTAGACTTGCGCTTCTTGGTGGGAGTCTGATTGTCAACACCAATATCGGTAGTGTCAGCATCCTTCGAGGGAGTCTTGCGCTTCTTGCTGGTGATATTATTGGATGAGAGAGCATCGGGAGTGCTGGCATCCTTTACAGCTGCTTTGCCCTTTCTTGTTGGAGTATTGTTGATAGCAGTTCCACTCTTACGATCCTTGCTGGAGGATTTCTTGCTCGGCTCAAAATCAGAATCATCGTCGGCATCTAGTTGAGTCTTCTTTCTGCCTTTGCCTTTGCTTGTGGATTTCTTGGTAGCGTCGAACTCAGCATCACCTTCGTCGTGTTGTTGAGCCTTCTCCTTGTCTTTGACTCTGCTCGCAGAGGGCGTATCGATAGGCTCCTCCTTGATAGCCTTGACAGGTGTTGAAGGAGTGCTAGTGCTCTTGGCGGACTTGCGGTAATCATGGCCTAGCTGGACCGACTTGATCATCTCAACTATGTCAGGTTCCTCGTCGAAACGTTTCTCACTACGGCGATATAGATGAGCTCTGCAATTGCAGCGGCGCTCCTTGTGCCAGAATCTATCATGCATCATGCGGCGCCATTCCTCGATGCTCTCATCTCTCTCCTCCTTCTGAGCTGGGGTCAGGCGGTCTCTGATA